>ERZ831601.1308-NODE-1308-length-18979-cov-4.750687_pt1 | contig 18979 bp, 20 predicted proteins | sample MGYA00519578_ERZ831601 | MGnify/ENA primary metagenome ERZ831601 (study PRJEB31850, sample SAMEA3708717) | human gut metagenome | biome: human gut; feature: human-associated habitat; material: faeces | place: China | collected 2014 ... | reverse complement strand
AGGTATGCGTGATCCGCTATCTTGGGCGGGTAAGTAAGGGGCAGATGCGTGGGATTGATGAATCCACAATAATGAAAGCATCAAGAGGGACGGCAGGTTTCCTTATATGCAAGAACGAGAGAGGAACTGTACCAGAAACCTGTCTGTCAGCGTTAGTGATAAGTTGTTGTGAATACTTCCTTATCAGCGTAAAATCAAGGGATACAGCGATTTTTTTCTTCTAACAACTGTCAAAGACAGGATTATATAATAAAACAAACCGCCAGAAATCAAAATCGATCTCCAGCGGTTCCTGCATTCATATGATTCATTTTAAGCCGATCAGCGCACCCCAAACTTAGTTCCTCTGCGGATGGTACCATTGCTGTTCCACTCGGTATAAACGTATGGGCCGCCGTCAGTTGTGCCGTTTTCAGTAAACTCATGGTTTACGCCGTTGTAATTGCGTACACCTGTCTGCATTTTACAGCTGTTGTTGTCAAAGTAATATACATTTCCATTGATTTTCATGATGCCGCCCTGAAGCTCGCCGGTATCGGCTGCATAATACCAGGTACCGTCTCTCTGGATCCATCCGGTACGCATCAACTGATCGTTGCCGAAAAAGAACCAGTGGTTTTTGTACTGTACCCAGTTATTAGTGCAGTAGGCTCCGTCGCCCCACTGGTATTTTACACCATCTTTTGTTCCTACAAAACCTGCTGCAAAAGATGTCATGGCGCTGCCTGCTGCAAGGGCAAGAGACAGAGTTACAATAGCGAAACGCTTCTTCATAAAATTCATTCCTCCTGTTTCTTATGATTACAATCTCCGATTTCACATCGGGACTGAGGATTAATTCCTTATACCAAGAGTTTATACCCTGGAGTAACTCCAAGGTCAATGCATGTAAGCCTTTTGTAAGCTTTTGTAAGGAAAATGAAATAGGAGAAAATGTAAGGCTTCTAAATCCAGCCGCCGTCCAAACCGATTACCTGTCCGGTAAGATAGGAGTCTTTATAGCTGAGATGGTACACCAGGTCAGCTACCTCTTCTGCCCGTCCCAGGCGGCCGGCCGGGATTTCTTCTACCAGGGAAATCAGCTCCTCTTCTTCCAGCCACTGGTTCATCTCTGTGTCAATGGCTCCGCAGGCTACGGCATTGACCTGGATACCGCTGGGGGCCAGCTCCTTGGCGAGCGCCTTTGTAAATGCGTTGACTCCACCTTTTGTAGCTGAGTAGGCGGTTTCGCAGGAAGCCCCTGCAAGACCCCATACAGAAGAAATGTTTACTATTTTACCCTGTTTTTGACGGACCATATAAGGAATTGCCAGTTTACAGCAGTTAAAGACAGAGGTCAGATTGACATGGAGCATTTTTTCCCAGTCCTCTGTACTCATATCCTGAAGGAGACCGATATAGGCGATACCGGCATTGTTGATCAGAATGTCTGCTCCTCCAAACTGTTTTTTTACCTGTTCAAACCATTCTTCACAGCATTTCATATCGCCCATATCTCCCATATAGGCCAGACAGGGCACCTGATAGCTCTGGATTTCCTTTTGCGTCTGCAAAAGACGTTCTTTGCTGTGCACACAGCTTATGGCTACATTATATCCCTTTTTTGCAAATTTGACTGCGATTGCTTTCCCGATGCCACGGGATGCTCCGGTGACCAGTACTGTTTTTCTTGCCATACGCAAAACCATCCTTTCCAAATCTTACCCTATTATATCATATTTTGGCAGGGAAAACCATGTATCCCATTTTAGTTTCCAATGGGATAACGCCATTTTAACATCATCAGATGCGTGTACAGGAATTGTAAGAAATTTTTTCTGTAACAGATTTGTAATTTGTGTTATAATAATAGGTAATATGTAAAAAAATGTCCAACTGTAGACCAATTAATAAGATAAGGAATAGAAAATATGACTCAATTATACGATCTGATCATCATCGGCTCCGGCCCCGCAGGGCTGGCAGCAGCTGTATACGCGCAGAGAGCACGGCTGAACACATTGATTTTGGAAAAAGCCATGGTAAGCGGTGGACAGGTGCTTACTACCTATGAAGTAGATAATTATCCCGGCCTTCCCGGAATCGGCGGCTACGATCTGGGACTGAAGTTCAGAGAGCATGCAGACCGCCTGGGAGCTCTGTTTAAGGAGGATGAGGTGATTTCCGTAGAGGATGGCCCGGTTAAAAGAGTAGTCTGCTCTGGCGGCATCTATGAGGCAAGGGCAGTGATATTGGCTACAGGAGCCATTCACAGAAAACTTGGGATTCCCGGAGAGGAGGAGCTTGGAGGAGCGGGTGTATCTTACTGCGCAACCTGTGACGGGGCTTTTTTCCGCAATAAGGTAACAGCAGTTATCGGCGGAGGCGATGTGGCAGTAGAGGACGCTATTTTTCTGGCGCGTATGTGCAGCAAGGTGTATCTCATTCACAGAAGAAATGAACTCAGAGCAGCAAAGAGCCTTCAGGAAAGTTTGTTTGCGCAGGAAAATGTAGAGATCCTCTGGGATACAGTAGCCGATTCCATTGAGGGAGAAGGCTCTGTAGAATGTCTGAAGATAACCAATGTAAAGACCGGAGAGAAGAGCGAGCTTGCCCTTCAGGGTGTATTTATTGCTGTGGGTATTTCACCGGAAAGCCGTGCATTTGAAGGTCTGGTGGACATGGATCACGGTTATATTAAGGCGGGAGAGGACGGAGTTACGTCTGTTCCCGGCATTTTCGCAGCAGGAGATGTGAGAACCAAACTGTTAAGGCAGATCGTCACAGCTGCAGCAGACGGAGCAAACGCGGTGACCAGTGCAGAGCGCTATCTTACGGCGCATTAGGAGGATGTATTCAGATGAAAAAATGGAAGAAGGTACTGATCATCAGCAGCCTGTGTACGCTGGCAGGGGCATTTACCGTCCTTGCCGCACCCAATTATGACAATATTGCGGTATCAAAGGTAAGCGGATCGGTAAATATCCGCACAGAGGCCAATACAACCAGCGCTGTCACGGGAAAGATACAAAATGACTGTGCCGCCGAGATTCTGGAAACGGTAGACGGTGAGGGCGGAAAATGGTATAAGATCCGTTCCGGCTCCGTTACCGGTTATATCAAGGCAGAGTATTTTGTTACCGGCGAGGCTGCAGCTGCCAGGGCAAAGGAAGTGGGACATACCTATGGAATTATAAAAGGCGCTGCTACCGTCCGTCTGCGGGCAACACCGGATTTAAATGGAAAGACCTTAACTCTTCTGGGAGAAGGCGCCAGATGCTCTGTTGTGGGACAGGAGGGAAGCTTTGTAAAGGTGGCAGTGGATACGGATCTGGAAGGCTATGTATCCAGCGAGTACATAGAGACAGAGGTGGAATTTAAGGAAGCTGTTTCTTCGGAGGAAGAAAAGGCCCAGGCAGAGGAAAAGGCCCAGGCTCAGAAAGAAGCGGATGCTGCCATTCAGGCGTTGGAGGAAGCGAAAACAGAGCAGAAGTCCGCACAGTTTGCTTCTGCTTCTAAAAATGGTTCCGGGATCCCGATTATTGAGGCGAATCCAGAAAAGGGAACTCAGCAGAATGTGGCGGCGCCTACGATTGCAAAACCTGAGGAGTCTTCCAATAAAGAACCTGACAGTCCGGGAGAAAAGGACAGTTCCAAGGTCGTATCTGCCTCCCGCAACGCAGTAGTTGCCTATGCCAAGCAGTTTCTTGGAAACCCCTATGTTTATGGCGGTACAAGCCTTACAAACGGTGCAGACTGCTCTGGCTTTGTCATGAGTGTATTTTCTCATTTCGGTATCAATACAGGCAGAAGTTCCAGAGAACAGGCTGGCAAGGGAAAGACGATTCCGGTCGATCAGGTGCAGCCGGGAGATCTTTTGTTCTATGCAAGCGGCGATTATATCAATCATGTGGGGATTTATGTGGGAGATGGAAAGATCATCCATTCCAGCAATCCCGCTACAGGTATCTGCTATGCGTCTGCTAACTACAGAACCCCCTGCAAGGCAGTGAGCTTTTTTGACTGATCCATAGATTTTAAAATTAGACAGGAATATCTTGCAGCATAATAAAAGGCCGATCCTCCGCGTTGGAAGGACCGGCCTTTTATTGCATTTAAAACTCTGGTTCAATCAGGCCATATGTACCATTTTTACGTTTGTACACTACGTTTACCTGATCGGTTTCGGAATTTAAGAAAACATAGAAGTTATGTCCCAGCATTTCCATCTGGAGGCAGGCTTCTTCGGGATTGACAGGTTTTACGGCAAATTTCTTTGTTTTAACAATCTGGATCTCATCGTCATATGGAACTTCCTCTTCTTCTTCAATGAAATTCTGAGAGAAGGACAGGGCCGCCTGCTTTTTGTCAATGAGTTTCTTCCTATATCTGCGGATCTGGCGTTCAATGATCTCCTCTACCAGATCGATGGATACATACATATCAGTGCTGGATTCTTCCGCACGGATGGTATTTCCCTTTACAGGGATAGTGACCTCAATTTTCTGGATATCCTTTTGGGCGCTGAGCGCAACGAACACTTCTGTGTCGGGAGTAAAGAAATGTTCCAGCTTGCCGATCTTCTTTTCAACGGCAGCTTTCAAGCCTGGAGTTACCTCGATGTTTCTTCCTGTAATGGTATAACGCATAAAATCAACTCCTTTTTCTGAGATATGCATATTATAACATATTTGTTGTGAAATTACAATCATAATACGATAAATTGACTAATAATTACTATAAATTTTTTATAAAAATTGTTTTTGGGATTCATAAGCAGAATATTGAATTACTAATAGGGCAGGCTTATAAATGTCAAGAGGAAAAGCAGAAAAAATGTAAAAAACGTGTAAATTTATCAGATGTGTACAAAAAAACAGGATCTGAAATGGAAAGAAAATTGGTAAAAGCGGGGACTTATAAACTTGTGGATAATGTGGATAAGTCGGTGCATAAGTAAAAAACAACGAAAATAAAAGGAAAATGAGGTGTGGATAACTTTGGGGGAAATGTGTGTGGATAACTGTGGATAATGTGGATAGAAGAAGGAACGAACGTGTGGTTTGTGCATATTGTTAAAAGGGCAGGAATGTACAGGAACGGAGGGGAAAACAGGATGCTTCGCAGTACCGGGGAGGCTGATTGCCGGGAAATGTAAATTTTTTATGAATGAGTTGAATAAATCAGCGTCTGGTGATACAATATATTGGATTATATCATAGCATACTGCGTGCATTTATCAGGGAATAGAGAGTATTTTCAGACAGATTATAAACAGACAGCAGCTTTCCCGGCACGACAGCCGCAGTTTGGGAGAGTATAGACTTTTATATAAGGAAGAAGTTAGGAGAGTAGACCATGAACGTAATTGAGAAACTGTTCGGGACTCATAGTGAAAGAGAACTTAAGATGATCCGGCCGATCGTTGCCAAGATTGAGGGACTGCGTTCTGAGATGATGGCAAAGTCAGACGAAGAGCTGCGCGACCAGACCCGGATTTTTAAAGAAAGACTGGCAAAGGGCGAAACACTGGATGATCTTCTGCCGGAGGCATTTGCTACTGTGCGGGAGGCTGCAAGAAGAACGCTGAATATGGAGCATTTCCCTGTACAGCTCATCGGTGGTATTGTACTTCATCAGGGCCGTATTGCCGAGATGCGTACAGGAGAGGGAAAGACGCTGGTATCCACCTGTCCTGCTTATTTAAATGCGCTGGCCGGAAAAGGTGTACAGATCGTAACCGTTAATGACTATCTGGCAAAGCGAGATGCAGAGTGGATGGGCCAGGTACATCGTTTCCTGGGACTGAGTGTAGGCGTGGTTTTAAATGACATGAACAGCGCCCAGCGCAAGGAGGCATACGCCTGCGACATTACCTATGTGACAAATAACGAGCTGGGATTTGACTACCTTCGTGACAATATGGCCATTTACAAGGAGCAGCTGGTGCTCCGCGATCTGGACTACTGTATTATCGATGAGGTGGACTCTGTGCTGATCGACGAGGCGAGAACCCCTCTGATCATTTCCGGACAGAGCGGAAAATCCACAAAGCTTTATGAGGTCTGCGATGTACTGGCCCGTCAGCTGGAGCGCGGAACGGTTTCCAAGGAATTTTCCAAGATTGATGCCATTATGGGTGAGGAGATTGAGGAGACCGGCGATTTCGTAGTTGATGAGAAGGATAAGGTAGTAAACCTTACGGAGCAGGGTGTGAAAAAGGTAGAGGAATATTTCCACATTGATAACCTTGCAGATCCGGAAAATCTGGAGATCCAGCACAATATCATTCTGGCTCTGCGCGCCAATAACCTGATGTTCAGAGATAAGGATTACGTGGTAAAGGACGATGAGGTACTGATCGTAGATGAGTTTACAGGACGTATCATGCCGGGCCGCCGCTATTCCGACGGACTTCATCAGGCAATCGAGGCAAAGGAGCATGTAAATGTGCGCCGTGAAAGCCGTACACTGGCTACCATCACCTTCCAGAATTTCTTCAACAAGTTCAATAAGAAGGCAGGTATGACCGGTACTGCTCTTACGGAGGAGAAAGAATTCCGCAATACCTATGGCATGGATGCCATTGCTATTCCAACTAACCGTCCCGTTCAGCGTAAGGATCTGGATGATGCGGTATACAAGACAAAGAAGGAAAAATACAAAGCAGTTGTAGATGAGGTGGTAAAAGCCCATGAAAAGGGACAGCCTGTATTGGTTGGTACCATTACCATTGAAACTTCTGAGCTTTTAAGCAAGATGCTCACAAAGAGAGGCATTCCTCATAAAGTCCTTAACGCTAAATTCCATGAGCTTGAGGCCGAGATCGTGGCAGATGCAGGTATCCACGGCTCCGTTACTATTGCTACGAATATGGCTGGCCGTGGTACGGATATTAAGCTGGATGACGAGTCAAAGGCTCTGGGCGGCTTAAAGATCATCGGTACCGAGCGCCATGAGTCCCGCCGTATTGATAATCAGCTCCGCGGCCGTTCCGGCCGTCAGGGCGATCCGGGTGAGTCCAGATTCTATCTGTCTCTGGAGGATGACCTGCTGCGTCTCTTCGGTTCAGACCGTCTGATGCATATGTTTGAGGCCATGGGCGTGCCGGAGGGCGAGCAGATTGAGCACAAGATGCTGTCAAATGCCATTGAGAAGGCACAGATGAAGATCGAGGGCAATAACTACGGTATCCGTGAGCAGCTCTTAAAGTTCGATGAGGTGAACAATGAGCAGCGAGAGGTTATTTATCAGGAGCGCCGTAAGGTGCTGGACGGCGACAATATGCGCGATCTGATTCTTAAGATGATCACAGAGATCGTAGAAAATGCCGTGGATATGTCCATTGCAGATGATCAGACTCCGGATAAGTGGGATTTAAAGGAATTAAACAGCCTTCTTCTCCCTGTGATTCCCTTAAAGCCGGTGGTGCTTACGGATGAGCAGAAGAAGTCCATGAAGAAAAATGAATTAAAGCACAGCATCAAGGAAGCTGCCATTAAGCTGTATGAAACAAAGGAGGCAGAGTATCCGGATGCCGAGCAGATCCGTGAGATCGAGCGCGTAGTCCTTTTAAAGGTAATTGACAATAAGTGGATGGCTCATCTGGATGACATGGACGCTCTCCGCGAGGGCATCGGCCTTCAGGCATACGGTCAGAGAGATCCGGTGGTTGAATATAAGATGCAGGGCTATGAAATGTATGAAGCTATGATGGCTTCCATTCAGGAGGAGACTGTTCGCATCCTGTTCCATATCCGCGTAGAGCAGAAGGTAGAGCGCGAGCCTGCTGCCAAGGTGACAGGTACCAATAAGGATGCGGTTCCTGTAGCGCCCCAGAAGAGAGCTGAGCAGAAGATCTATCCGAATGATCCCTGTCCCTGCGGCTCCGGCAAGAAGTATAAGCAGTGCTGCGGACGCATTAAATAGTGCGCAGTCATTTATAAATGATCAAAAGTAACTATTCCTCCGATGGGAGAACTGAATAGTTGCCATTAAAATATAAAAAGAAAGCGGGTGAAGCTGTGGTTGAGTTAGATAATTTCAAATATACGTTATCAACGTATGACAAACCATTAGTGGAAGTGAGGGATTCACTTTGACCTGGATAACAAGGTCAGACGAATCAACGAATTAGACCGGTCGATGGAGGAGCCGGGGTTCTGGGATGATCCCGACCGTTCCACCAGACTGGTGAGAGAAGCAAAGAATTTAAAGGATGAGGTGGGAACCTTCCGCGAGCTGGAGCAGGAGTATGAGGATATTCAGGTTATGATCCAGATGGGGTATGAGGAAAATGACCCTTCTGTGATCCCGGATATCCAGGAGATGCTGGATCATTTTACAGAAACTCTGGAAAAAATGCGGATGAAGCTCCTTCTTTCTGGCGAGTATGACAGCTATGACGCGATCCTGCGTCTGAATGCGGGAGCCGGAGGCACAGAGTCTTGTGACTGGTGCAGTATGCTGTACCGTATGTACTGCCGCTGGGCAGAGAAAAAGGGATTTAAGTTAGAAGTTCTGGATTATCTGGACGGCGATGAGGCGGGCATTAAGTCTGTTACCATCCAGATCAGCGGAGACAATGCCTACGGTTATCTGCGTTCCGAGCACGGAGTCCACCGCTTAGTGCGCATTTCTCCCTTCAATGCGGCGGGAAAACGCCAGACATCCTTTGTATCCTGTGATGTGATGCCGGATATCAAAGAAGATATTGATATTGAGATCAATCCCGATGATATCCGTATCGATACCTACCGTTCCAGCGGTGCCGGCGGACAGCATATCAATAAAACATCTTCAGCTATCCGTATTACTCATTATCCCACCGGAATTGTGGTAACCTGTCAGAATGAGCGTTCCCAGTTCCAGAATAAGGATAAGGCTATGCAGATGTTAAAGGCAAAGCTGTATATGCTGCGCCAGGAGGAGCAGGCAGCTAAGGCTGCAGGTATCCGCGGAGACGTAAAGGACAACGGTTGGGGAAGCCAGATCCGTTCCTATGTGCTCCAGCCTTATACCATGGTAAAGGATCTGCGCACCGGAGAGGAAACGGGCAACGTAGACGCCGTGCTGGACGGTGGACTGGATCCCTTTATCAGTGCTTACCTGCGCTGGATGAGTCTGGGATGTCCAGATCGGAATTCACGCACAGAAGATTAAAAACAGAGAATAATACTGGAAAAGCCGGGCAATAGTCCGGCTTTTTTCTGACTTCATTTAAATTCCGGAGAAAAACAGTTGCATTTCTATGGAAAATATGATACCATCTTCCACGTGGGTACATATGTACATCTGATGCGGACACAAAAAAGGAAGGAAGACAAGAGTACATGGAAGACAAAAGCAAGTATTTTGTGGTGAAGCAGAAAGCTGTTCCTGAGGTACTTTTAAAGGTGGTGGAGGCGAAGAAGCTCCTTGAAAGCGAACGCGCGATTACAGTTCAGGAGGCCACAGACAAGGTGGGGATCAGCCGCAGCTCCTTCTACAAGTACAAGGATGATATTTTTCCTTTTTATGATAATACGAAGGGAAAGACCATCACTCTGGTGGTACAGATGGATGATGAACAGGGGCTTTTAAGCGACCTTCTTCATGTAGTTGCTGTTTACCGGGCCAATATTCTGACAATCCATCAGAGTATTCCTGTAAATGGAGTGGCTACGCTGACGCTTAGTGTAGAGATCCGCGAGAATACGGGAAATGTTTCCGGTATGATCGAGGAGCTTGAAAATCTAAATGGAATCCATTATGTAAAAATATTGGCAAGAGAATAGGCCTGTATTTTCAGGGAGAAGTATAAAAAGGCAGGGAGCAGAGGATTATGATTAAGACAGCAGTAATGGGATATGGAACTATTGGCTCCGGTGTGACGGAGATTCTGGCAGAAAATCGGGATGTGATCGCTGCACAGGCAGGGCAGGAGATAGAGCTGAAGTATGTGCTGGATCTGCGGGAGTTTCCCGACAGCCCCATCGCAGATAAGGTGATCCATGAGTTTAAGCTCATTGAAGAGGATCCGGAGATTCAGATCGTGGTGGAAACCATGGGAGGTCTAAATCCGGCGTATCCGTTTGTAAAGGCCTGCCTGATGGCAGGAAAGCATGTTGTTACTTCCAATAAGGCTCTGGTAGCTGCTCACGGCACAGAACTTCTTGCCATTGCGCGAAAAAAGAAGGTAAATTTCTTTTTTGAGGCCAGCGTGGGAGGCGGAATCCCTATTATCCGTCCTCTGTATCATTGTCTGATGGGAGAACGCATTGAGGAGATTACGGGCATTTTAAACGGTACGACCAACTATATTCTCACAAAGATGGATAAAGAGGGAGATACTTTTGAAAATGCTTTAAGAGAGGCTCAAAATCTGGGATATGCGGAGCGCAATCCGGAGGCGGACGTAGAAGGCTATGACACCTGCCGCAAGATTGCCATTCTTACAGCCATGGCTGCAGGCAAAGAGGTGGATTATCAGGATATCTACACAGAAGGAATTACAAAGATCACAGATGTTGATTTTAAATATGCGGAGAAAATGGGCGTTTCCATAAAGCTGTTCGGCACCAGCCGCATCAGAGACGGAAAGGTAAGTGCCTATGTGGCTCCGGTAATGATAAACAGCAGTCATCCTCTATATGGAGTAAGAGACGTATTTAACGGTATTATGGTCCGCGGAAATATGCTTGGCGTGTCTATGTTTTACGGCAGCGGAGCGGGAAAGCTCCCTACAGCCAGCGCAGTGATTGCAGATATCATTGAGGCTGCTCAGAACCTGAAGAAAAATGTTCCTATGGGATGGGGAAATGAAAAGCAGACCATAGAGCCAATGGAGAATATGCGTTTTCGTTACTTTGTCCGTTTGGCAGGTTCCTTCCGCAATAAGGAACAGGATATCAGGCGTATTTTCGGCCATACGGAAGTCATCGAGCTTTACGGAATGGATGAATTTGCCGTTCTCACCCCGGAGATGGAGGAGGGCGCGTTCCGACAGGCTGTAGCGGCCTATGATGCGCTTGCAGAGGCACACTCGGATTTTGGAATCAAACAGACCATCCGGGCTATGATGTAGAGTTGAATACAGATAATAAAAACTTCTGCCAATGTGAAAACGGCAGAAGTTTTTTTAAACATTTTTAAAAATCAGTGTACCGGAGGCTGTGCCTGTTGGAGCTGTTCCATAAGGCGCTGCTGGAACTGGTAGAGGAACTGATTGATCTGTGGACCCTTCACCGGATCGCGCAGCAGATCATAAAACTGGATCAGCTGAGAGAAAAAGAAAAAGGTCAGCATAATAGCAAAACCGCTTAAAAGGATTCCGGCAATGGCCTTGGGCGGAAGGGTTTTGCGGGGGCTGGGATCTGCATTCCGGGCCATAAGGGCCAGGACAATGCCGCCTGCGCCGCAGATCAGGCCTGCAGGATAATTACCGCCGATTAAAAGAGAAACAGGCAGATAAAACAGGCTTAAGACAACGCCGATGATACCGCAGATCAGAGAGCATACGGCAAATTTCTCCGAGGGAGCAGGTGCATTCTTTTGTTTTTTATAGATATTGTTCATGATATTAAATGCAATAGCCTTTCTTTGAGATAGTGATAGTCAACATGGCTTATTCTAACATGAAAAAATCATCCTGTCCAGTGTCACATCCTGGTGAGTCTTGCATAAGAAGGCAGGATGAATTATAATAAAACAGTTACTGAGAGAATAAAGACAGCGAGGAAAATTAATGGATATTATAAAAACACTGGCCGAAGAATTACAGATCGGCCGCCATCAGGCAGAGGCTGCCGTAAAGCTGATCGATGAAGGAAATACCATTCCGTTTATTGCCAGATACCGCAAGGAGGCCACAGGTTCCTTAAATGATGAGATCCTGCGTGCTCTGGATGAACGTTTAAGATATCTGCGGGGACTGGAAGACCGCAAAAACCAGGTGATCGCCACGATTACAGATCAGGGAAAGATGACGCCTGGACTGGAGCAGCAGATCCGCAGTGCAGCTACCCTGGTAGCAGTGGAGGATTTATACCGCCCCTATAAGCCAAAGCGTCGCACAAGAGCGATGATTGCCCGTGAGAAGGGGCTGGAGCCGTTGGCAGACCTGATTTTTTTACAGGAGGCGAAGGAACCTCTTGAAGAGACAGCGGCTTCCTATGTTTCAGAGGAAAAGGGAGTGGAATCGCCGGAAGCTGCCATTCAGGGTGCCATGGATATTCTGGCGGAGCGGATTTCCGATCATCCGGGGTACCGCACCTGGATCCGTAATATAACGATGAATAAGGGACTTCTTCAGTCCAGTGCAAAGGATGAGAAGGTAAAGTCCGTTTATGAGACCTATTATAATTATGAGGAGCCTGTAAAAAAGGCTGCGGGCCATAGAATTCTGGCGTTAAACCGGGGAGAAAGCGAAAAAATCCTTACAGTAAAGGTGATTCCTCCTGTGGATCAGATCATGGGATATCTGGAAAAGCAGGTGATCGTAAAGAATAATCCATATACCACTCCGGTGTTAAAGGCGGTGGTGAAGGACAGCTATGACCGTCTGACAGGACCTTCCATAGAGCGTGAAATCCGCAGTGAGATCACAGAAAAGGCAGAGGACGGAGCAATCCGTGTTTTTGGAAAGAATTTAGAGCAGCTTCTGATGCAGCCTCCCATTACAGGCCGTGTGGTTTTAGGCTGGGATCCGGCCTTCCGTACAGGCTGCAAGCTGGCAGTTGTAGACAGCACGGGAAAGGTGTTGGATACCATTGTAATCTATCCCACAGCGCCTCAGAATAAGGTAGAGGAATCAAAGAAGATTTTAAAGGAAATGATCCACAAATACAACATTTCCCTGATATCGGTAGGAAACGGTACAGCTTCCAGAGAATCGGAGCAGGTAATAGTGGAACTGTTAAAGGAAATCAAGGAGCCGGTGAAGTATGTGATCGTAAATGAGGCCGGAGCTTCCGTATATTCTGCCAGCAAACTTGCCACAGAGGAATTTCCGGCATTTGATGTGGGCCAGAGAAGTGCAGTGTCCATTGCCCGCCGCCTGCAGGATCCTCTGGCGGAGCTGGTAAAGATTGACCCCAAATCCATTGGCGTAGGCCAGTATCAGCATGATATGAATCAGAAAAAGCTGGGAGCTGCCTTAGAGGGTGTGGTAGAAGACTGTGTAAACAGGGTAGGTGTGGACATAAATACCGCATCTGCCTCCCTTTTGGAATACGTTTCAGGCATCAATAAGACGCTGGCAAAAAACATTGTGGCGTACCGTGAGGAAAACGGCGCATTTAAGAGCAGAAAGCAGCTTTTAAAGGTAGCCAAGCTGGGGCCTAAGGCTTTTGAACAGTGCGCAGGCTTTATGCGTATTACAGGGGGAGCGGAACCCTTAGACGGTACCAGTGTCCATCCGGAAAGCTATGGCGCAGCTAAGGCCATTTTACAGAGCCTTGGATACAGGGAAGAGGAGCTGGCGCGTGGAGGAATTCCCGGTATCAGCCGAAAAATCCGTGACTATAAGAAAATGGCAGAGGAAGTGGGAGTTGGAGAAATCACGCTCAGAGACATTGCGGGCGAGCTGGAAAAACCGGCCAGAGATCCCAGAGATGAGATGCCAAGGCCGGTTCTGCGCAGCGATATTCTGGAAATGAAGGATTTAAAAGCCGGCATGGTATTAAAGGGAACAGTACGCAATGTAATTGATTTTGGAGCCTTTGTGGATATCGGTGTCCATCAGGACGGGCTGGTGCACATTTCACAGATGACAGACCGCTACATCCGTCACCCTATGGACGCAGTGAGCGTAGGAGATGTGGTTGATGTAAAGATTCTGGCAGTGGATCTGGAGAAAAAACGGATTTCTCTCACCATGAAAGGGGTAAAGGATGGTAATTGAAACATTTGATCCAAAGGAAACCTATGATCTTGGCGTGAAAATGGGAGAGCAGGCCCGGGCCGGACAGGTAATCTGCTTAAACGGTGACCTGGGTGTGGGAAAAACTGTGTTTACTCAGGGGTTTGCAGCCGGTCTTGGCATCGCAGGGCCTGTAAACAGCCCTACATTTACCATTGTGCAGCAGTATGAGGACGGGCGTCTGCCGCTGTATCATTTTGACGTATATCGGATTGGTGATATCAGCGAAATGGATGAGATCGGCTATGAAGACTGCTTTTACGGTCAGGGAGTGACACTGATCGAGTGGTCGGAGCTGATCCGGGAAATCCTGCCGGAACATGTGACGGAAGTGACCATAGAAAAGGATATGGAAAAAGGATTCGACTACAGACGAATCCGTGTGGAGGAGAAAGAATGAGAGTGTTAGGAATCGAAAGTTCATCTCTGGTAGCCAGCGTGGCTCTTGTGACCGATGATATTCTTACAGGAGAATATACGGCCAACTTTAAAAAGACCCATTCTCAGACTCTGCTTCCCATGCTGGATGAGCTGGCAAAGCTTCTGGAGCTGGATCTTAATACCGTTGACGCCATTGCTGTGGCAGGAGGACCGGGTTCATTTACAGGCTTAAGAATTGGTGCGGCCACTGCCAAGGGCCTTGGACTGGCATTAAAAAAGCCTCTGATCCATGTTCCTACCGTCGATGCTCTGGCATATAATATGTGGGGAGCCTCTGGCCTGATCTGCCCGATTATGGATGCCAGACGCCGTCAGGTCTATACGGGTCTGTATCAGATGGAACAGGGGATTCATGTTCAGATGGAACAGCAGCCTATGGATATGGGAGATCTGGCGGAAGAATTAAACCGCAGGGGAGAACGTGTGATTTTTCTGGGAGACGGAGTTCCGGCCTATAGGGAAATGATACAGGAAATGGTAAAGGTTCCCTTTGAATTTGCTCCGGCTCAGATGAACCGCCAGAGGGCAGCCAGTGTGGCAGCGCTTGGAAGCCTTGCTCTGAAGGAAGAGGGCGACGGCTGCGGATACCATAGTGCGTTTTTAGTGTCTGCCGGAGAATTCAATCCCGATTATCTGAGAAAATCACAGGCAGAACGCCAGAGGGAGGCTGAACTGTCGCCAGAGGGCGCTGCCGGAAAGCTTCCGGGAGATTATTAAAAATATCATTTCTGCTAGCAAAGGAGTCGTTATGAATCAGAATCTGAGGGTACGCCGGATGGAAGCCGGAGACCTTTTACGGGCAGCGGCACTGGAGCAGAGCAGTTTTTCTCAGCCCTGGTCTGAAAAGCTGCTTGCAGAGGGCTTAAACAGTCCTCTGGATACATATTTTGTATGTACCTGTGAAAATGAAATCGCGGGCTACTGCGTTCTGCGTGTCCTGGCAGATGAGGGAGAACTGCAGAGGATTGCGGTGTTTTCAGAATACCGCAGGCAGGGAGTCGGCAGGAAACTGATGGAAGCCATGTTAGCAGCCGCAAGGGAAGAGGGCGCATCCTCTGTTTCCCTGGAGGTCAGAGAAAGTAATGTAGGAGCCATGCGTCTTTACGAAGAATACGGTTTCTGTCAGGAGGCAGTCCGCAAAAAGTATTACCAGGAGCCGGAGGAAGATGCAGTGATCATGTGGAACCGCAGTTTGTGACTGGTCTTTTGGAATTGCGGAGGAAAATATACAGCAATTCCCACTTAAAATTACAGAATCCTGTGTATATAATGGAGAGGAATCGAACATTCCTCTCCGTTTTGCGTATTATGGCCGGAAGAAGGAAGCGAGGATCATGAAAGAGAAAGGCGAGGTATATTGATGAAAAAGTACAATAAGAATGGACAGTTAGAGACACTGATCTGTAACGGCTGCGGGAAGAAACTGGCAGTGAGCCAAGGGATTATACGAGAGGGAGCCATATCCATAGACCATGTGTGGGATTATTTTTCCGAAAAGGACGGGCAGGTTCATCATTTTGATCTGTGTGAGGAATGTTATGACCAGGTGATAAATAGGTTTCGGATTCCTGTTTCCATAGAGGAACAGACAGAATATCTGTAAAAGGAAGCCGGACGGGCGTTTTTCTCAGGGCTCTTGATTATTGGGCTGCATCTGTGTTATGATTTGAAAAAGCCGGTTTTGCGGAACGGTGAAAATGTTCCGAAACGGTGCGACTTGACATAGAAAATGAGGAAAATAATATGCTTGATATATGTTTGCTGGGAACGGGGGGGATGATGCCCCTGCCCTATCGATGGCTTACATCCATGATGGCCAGATGCGGCGGCAGTAATCTTCTTATTGACTGCGGAGAGGGAACACAGGTTGCGTTAAAAGAAAAGGGCTGGAGCCCTAAACCCATTGATACTATCTGCTTTACACATTACCATGCGGATCATATCAGTGGTCTTCCGGGTCTGCTTTTAACTATGGGTAACGCAGAGCGTACAGAGCCTCTGACCCTGATTGGCCCCAGAGGACTGGAAAGAGTAGTAAATGCACTGCGTATGATAGCTCCAGAGCTTCCCTTTGAGCTTCGGATGATTGAACTGACAGAAAACAGGCAGCAGCTTACAGCCGGCCCTTATATCATTGATGCATATAAGGTTAACCACAATGTTCTCTGCTATGGGTATACGATTCGCATTCCCAGAAAAGGCCGTTTTGATGTAGAACGTGCAAAGGAGCAGCAGATCCCACAGAAATTCTGGAACCGTCTTCAGAAGGGCGAAGAGATTGAGTGCGAAGGCCGCCTGCTTACACCGGATATGGTTCTGGGGCCCGACCGCAGGGGACTCAAGGTAACGTACTGTACGGATACGCGCCCTGTTCCTGTGATTGCAGAGTACGCCGCCGGTTCAGATCTCTTTATCTGTGAGGGCATGTACGGAGAAAAGGAAAAGGCTTCCAAAGCCAGAGAATATAAGCACATGACCTTTTATGAGGCAGCTGCTCTGGCGAAAGAGGCGAAACCGGGACAGCTCTGGCTGACCCATTACAGCCCGTCTCTTACCCGTCCGGATGATTATATGGACGAGGTCCGCAAGATTTTTCCGCGGGCTAAGGCTGCAAGAGACGGGTGGACCATGGAACTGGAATTTGATGAGGAGTGAAAAATGAACGTGAATCATACAGAAGATGTACTGATACTTGCAATTGAGAGTTCCTGCGATGAAACGGCAGCTTCCGTGGTAAAAAACGGGCGTACAGTGCTGTCCAATGTGATTTCCTCTCAGATAGCAACCCATACGGTATATGGGGGTGTGGTGCCGGAGATTGCCTCCAGAGAACATATTAAGGCAATTAATTATGTGATAGAGCGGGCATTGGCAGAGGCAGAAACAACACTGGATGATATTACAGCAATTGGAGTGACATATGGTCCAGGTCTGGTGGGGGCTCTTTTGGTAGGAGTGGCAGAGGCTAAAGCTATTGCTTATGCAGCCCGAAAGCCACTTATAGGTGTTCACCATATTGAAGGCCATGTATCGGCCAATTTTATTGAAAATAAAGATCTGGAACCACCATTTATCTGTCTGATTGTGTCAGGAGGACATACCCATCTTGTAGTTGTAAAGGATTATGGGGAATTTGAAATTATTGGCCATACCAGAGATGATGCTGCTGGGGAAGCTTTTGATAAAGTGGCCCGTGCAGTGGGACTGGGGTATCCTGGTGGCCCAAAGATTGATAAGGTAGCAAAAGAAGGAAATCCCCATGCTATTGAATTCCCAAGGGGTAAAGTGGCAGATTCACCCTATGATTTTAGCTTCAGTGGTTTAAAGTCGGCTGTTTTGAATCACATCAATCATGCAAAAATGACGGGTGAAGAGATTTGTGTACCGGATCTTGTGGCATCTTTCCAGAATTCGGTAGTGGATTCCCTGGTAAGCCGTGCTATTCATGCGGCAAAGGAATACGGATACAGCAAGCTTGCTATTGCAGGAGGAGTGGCATCAAATACAGCACTTCGCGCAGCAATGAAAAAGGCCTGTGAAGAGAATGGAATTGCATTTTATCATCCATCTCCTGTTTTTTGTACAGATAATGCGGCTATGATCGGTGCGGCTGCTTATTATGAATATATTCGAGGAAACAGATCTGGCTGGGATCTTAATGCCGTACCCAATTTGAAACTGGGGGAGAGATAGATGAAAAAATTCTGTACAGCAGTTGTACTGGCGGCAGGAAGAGGCAGCCGAATGGGAACTGCAGTGGCGAAGCAGTATCTGACATTGGGAGATAAGCCTGTTGTGGTCTATTCGTTAGAAGCCTTTCAGGCATCTCCTGTTATAGATGAGATTATTCTTATTACTGATAAAGACCATATTGAATATTGCTGGGAAAAATTGGTTCATCCATATGGGATTACCAAGGTAACAGCAGTTGCTCCGGGAGGAAAGGAACGCTATGAAAGTGTATGGAAGGCTCTCTGTCTTCTTTGCGGGAAAAATTCGCGGAATGAAGCTGGGGCTTCGGCCGGAGACGGTTATGTTTTCATTCATGACGGGGCCAGGCCTTTTATTACGGAGGATATAATTGAGAGAGTATATAAGGATACAGAAAAATGGGATGCCTGTGTAGTGGGAATGCCGGTTAAGGATACCATTAAGCAGACGGATGAAAATGGTGTGATTCTGGATACTCCGGATCGCAGCAGAATCTGGCAGGCGCAGACACCTCAGGTTTTTTCGGTTCCCCTTATTGTGGAGGCATTTCAGCGGCAGCTGTCCCAGGACTGCAGACGTGTTACGGATGACAGTATGATAGTGGAAAACCAGATGGGTGTTAAGGTGCATATGACTGAAGGCGGCTATACCAATATTAAGATTACAACCCCGGAAGACCTGGCTGTTGCAGAGGCTATTTTGACTCAATATAAAAAATGAAAAATAATTGTAAAAAAGTGTTGACATCTGTCGAATGGCGTGGTATTATAACTGAGCTGTCGCTGATACGGCAGATGCAACACACAAGAGAAAATAAACTTTTGAAAAAATCAAAAAAAACTCTTGACAAAATGCTTTTCATCTTGTAAAATAGAAAAGCACGTTTGGAGAGATATCGAAGTGGTCATAACGAGGCGGTCTTGAAAACCGTTTGTCCGAAAGGGCGCG
>ERZ831601.1248-NODE-1248-length-19877-cov-4.684088_pt1 | contig 19877 bp, 31 predicted proteins | sample MGYA00519578_ERZ831601 | MGnify/ENA primary metagenome ERZ831601 (study PRJEB31850, sample SAMEA3708717) | human gut metagenome | biome: human gut; feature: human-associated habitat; material: faeces | place: China | collected 2014 ... | reverse complement strand
CTTATTAACCAAAATATATGTATTTATGTATCTAAAAGATATTATACGAGGAGTGGATACAAATGAGAAAAAGAGTATTAGTATTAGCAGCACTTGCCTTAAGCAGCATGATGTCTATATCTGCTTATGCCGGTGAGTGGAAACAGGATAACACTGGTTGGTGGTATCAGAATGATGATGGCAGTTACCCAACAAATACTTGGCAGGAAATTGATGGAAAACAGTATTATTTTGGTAATGATGGTTATATGTTCCATGACACTACAACACCAGATGGGTATTATGTAGATTCAAATGGTGTATGGGATCAAAGTGCAGAAGTACGAACTGTAAAAGATGAGAGCGAAAAACCGGATCTTCGTACAGGTATGTCAACTAAAACTGATAGGAGATGTGCAGCTGTATTGGTAGAATTGACTAACAATAGTAATTCAGATATTATTGTATATGGTCAAGGTTCTCATCTTAGAGATCAGGATTACAAATCATATAATCGTGACACACATTTGGTTATGTTATCAGATGATCATTCAAGTGAAATACAACTCACACAATTAACATTAAAACCAGGAGACAACAAAATTGTCTTTTTCAGTATTGATGGTGAAAGAACTTGGTATGATGAAAATTCTGAAATCAATTTTTGCATAGAGTATAAAAACAAGGGATATATGTGCATGGCTAATGCTTATTCAGGTGTAAGTATATATTCATTTGATTATCTTAATGGATTGTCAGAAGGAGAGCCAATGACTCTTGATTTGTTAAAATTGTTACCATATTAAAAATTTAGATTTTGCAAGACTGCACATACATAATACGGGTACTTAAATCCCGCAGGTTTGAACTATCCCCCTCCTCTTGCTCTTTTAGGACATTTCGCTATACTTAAGGTATAGGGAGGTGTGCGAAATGAGTAAGGGGTATTTTCTTTTAATGGTTATTGCTATATCACTTATGGCCTCTGCCTGCAGCTCTAAGGATGTAACGCCTGTAGAAGAGGTAGTAACTGTCACAGATGTAGCAACACAACCAGAAACGGCCATGGAATCTACCGCAGAGCCAGAAACTACGGAAGAGTTGAGTGCAGAAGAAACAGCATCAGAAACTGTGATAGATGAATCAGGTTTAGAAGAGTACATTTTTCCATATAGTGATGTTTCTATTATTAGACCGGACGAATTAGGGGAGAAAACAGCAGCAGAATATCGTTTAGGACGTAATGAGATATATGCCCGTCATGGACGGAAGTTTTCTTCTGCCGATCTACAAGAATATTTCAATTCAAAGTCATGGTATAGTGGGACGATTGAACCAAATAATTTTAGTGAAAATGTGTTATCCAAAGTAGAAATAGACAATATTAAGGCATTGAAGTTCCTGGAAGATATACCAGAATTGCCGCCTACAGATGGAGCAAAAGAGTATTTATATTATATGACCGTATATTCTACTGGGGAAATGATTTGCTATAAACAGGGAGAAGGTAACATTATAACTGTATTTCCTAGTTCTGGCGATACGTTACCTGTTAAGGAAATATTTATAGACCACAATGCTAATCCACCTGTTACGTATGAGTATGATGCGGTAATGATAAAACAGGAATCGGGATATTTGAAAATGGGAGATAATATAGAAACAATAACAACATGGTTCGATGATGCCAAAATGATATGTGGCGGTAATATTGGAGATTCGTATGATATTTATAAGCGGATTAAGTAGTTGAGTGATTTAACCATTTTTCAGGTGTCAGTAAAACCGACATCCGGGAGTTTTCGCCAATTTTGGCGAGGAGTAGAGCTACAGTGTACCGCAAAAAGACCTTGCATATTTAAGACGATATATTATAAGTATAAAAGGGGTGACACCGATAGACGGTTGATCCTGTTCAATTACGTTAGAAAATAACCGCTCTTGTTTTCTCAGGACAGGGGACGGTTATTTTTGTGGTTTATTACATGATTATTTATGGTAAATCGGATAAATTAATACGATCATAAGCACCATTCTTTTTATCTTCGGGATGTGGTTCAAGCCCAATAATGGTTATTTCCTGTTGGTTTGGACCATAAACCCAGAACATTCGCATTGCACCGCTGGTTTGGTTTTCAAGATATGATTGCCATACCTTCACCCCATATCTTTTGGAAAGAGGGGGAATATCATGTGTTTGTAGACTGGGATAAAAAGGATTTTCAGCTAACTTTTTTAAGGCATTTCCCCATTTTTGGTATAGCTTTTTTTCTGATTTAGATGCGGCACCAGAACGGTATTTTTGTTGGAGATCTGTCCATAATGCAAGCATTTCTGGGATTCCCATTCGTATTGTGTATTTCATGAATTAAAACCTCATTAAAAATCAGATAAATCAATAGCAGGGGATACGGCGTTCATTTTAAAATTTTGAATGGATTTATCCATATCGGCTAATGTTTTGGCAGAAATAGTATCAGGTACTTTTAATTCACGAGGTTCCAGAACGATACAACCATTGTTGTATTCTTTTACATTATAATACTGATATGCAGCACCTCTTAGGGTAACTCTTTTTTTGCTGTCGATGTGAACGGTATAATCTTTGAGAGCTTCCATTTAAACACCTCCAATAGGTTTGAAAAGAATAGTTAACAAGTGGGAAATCCCACCTAATATTATAGTATATACGAAAATCATTTTTGTCAAGGTTGTTAAAATATATTTTTATCGTGAACCGCTGTTTTTCTGGTCAATGTAGAAATGAAGCAGCTTATACCCTATACAGAAACACACACATTCATTTAAGTTTTAACTACCCCGACATACGCCCAGACACAGCAGAGGGCAAAAAAACAGCTATAAGCTTTACGCCTATAGCCGGATAAGATCACCATAATCAGTATATAAAATTTAAGGGTACAGCCGTTTATTTGACTGTACCCATTTTTTTACGCCTCTGCCATTATGTAATTGACTGCTTTCTCTGCTTTACTGGCAGCACTCACGATAAACTTGTTATCATTTTTCAAAACTTGTAACCAATTCTGAATATAGGCAGCGGAATTTTTGAAAGTCTGCGGAGTTTCAATGCCTAACTGATTTAAGATTATTGCACTACCTAACTCTGCTACTAATTCTTCTTTACTGTATGTTTCACTTCCGAACATTGCAGCAACTCCCGTTGTCAGTCTGTCTAATCTGGTCTTATATCCTGTACTGTGAACCATTTCGTGAAAGAGTGTGCTATAAAATTCATTTGCTACTGTATACTGTTTCTTGCATGGCACTTGGATATAATCACCGGAAGGACTGTAAAAAGCATCATTTGTTATAACTTCCTTGATCTGGATGTGTTCCCGTTCCTTATAAGCTTCTTTTATGCGTTCTGCCTCTGCTATCGGTTCAATATCGTTCAGTTTTACATCTTCCAGAGGCTTTACACCTTCCACCTGTGAAATGTGGAATACGTTGTAATATCTCAGTAGTGGTATCTGCTTTACCTCTGTTTCACCATCTGCATTAGTTTCCTCATATGGTTGTAACTTCCAGAATGTAACGAAAGAAGCCTTTTCACCTTTACGGACACGCCCGCCTAACTCTTGCCATTGCTTGTATGTAGCCCATGCCCCAGACTTTCCAAGAAGTATTTGATTCATTAATGAATAGGGCTTTTTGCTGATCCGGTTAAATGCACCTTTGTTGCTTCCAGTCCAAGGCTTTTTCCATGGTATGATACCTTTTTCCAATTCTGCGATGATTCTGTCTGTTACCATCTGATATACATTGCCGTTTGCCATTGTGTTTACCTCTTTTCATGTGTGCTGTTTGATTTGATAAGTTAATAGTACACTCATAATAGGTGTATGTCTATTGGCAAAAGACACAAAAATACACTTGTTTTTAGTGCATATTGCACACTTAAAACAAGTGTATAAACGATAACAATATTATTCTTCTGTTTCTACATATTCTAAAATATCACCAGGTTGACAGTTTAATAATTTACAAATAGTATTTAAAGTTTCTTTGCTTACGAGTTCACCAGATCTTATTTTCTGTATCTGCGCCTCACCCATTAATTTATCTTTTCTCAATTTATAAGAACTGTAACCCTTTTCTTTTAATTCTTCTAATATATCTATCTTATATCTAAGCATAAATGCAGCCCCCTTTTCTAATATATAGTAGCATAAACACACACTTTTTTCAAGTGTAGTATATAATTCATACATACTCTTGAAATAAGTGTACAATATACACTAAAATCAAGTGCTTATTTTGGCTATTATGTCAATATACATACACCTGAAATGGGTGTATCATAAGGTCACAAGGTTGATACAGAGCAACACCGATAAGCCCGAAAAGCTTAGAACTTCAAGTCCATATACCTGTGACCGTGTACGAAGAAGAAAACAGGAATAGTCAGGAAGATGATTGAAGCGGTTAGCTCTTAATCAACTAACCAATATCAAACAGCAGATCAAATAGGAGGGTAAACCTTATGTGTAAAACATTAAATCAGTTAGAAAACGTAGTAGCAGACTACAGAAGTCTTAAAGCTTTAGCAGAAGAATTAAACGAGCAGTTAAAAGCATTAGAACGTGACATGCTTGACTATCTGGACAGTAACGAGAAGTTATCCGAGACAGGTTCAGACTTTACCGTAAAAGTTAGCACCTGTGAACGCCGCACACTGGACAGTAAGAGACTTGAAGCAGACCTTGGAAGCCTTGCAGAGTACCAGAGAGTAAGCCAGTATCGCAGATTATACGTTAAGTAAATATAAGAAATCCTTCCCACTCTGCAAAGGGTGGGAGGGTAGAAAGGTCAGGAGATATGAAGAAGCTTATAGAGATCATCAAGAACCACCACAGACAATCAGCACTTTCCAGACTGTACAAGTTATGTGTTCTGGGAACATCAGACAAGAAAGTGCCAGGGCTTGAAAATATCAGCTTTCAGACATGGGTAGAGCTTATGGGTATTTACACCATGTTTACATATACGCAGCAGTTACCACCAATGAGTGCGGATGCAATGACAGTTATAACTAAAGTTGGATTGTAGGATGGCAGGACATGAATAAATATAGAAAAATGAGTATGAAGCAACTTTTCACAGCGTATCAGTTCGAGAATGGTCGTAGTGATAAAGAAGATGCAACAATCACAAAAAAGCATATTGTAGATGAAGTTTACAGACGTGTAAAAGTGAGTTTTGAGTTTCTGGATAAAGCCACTTCGGAAGATGAAGCTATAAAAATCTTAATGCAATTTATTGAGCATTAAACTAAGCCCGCCCCGGAGGTTACGAGGGCAGAAGGAGTAAGCATGTTATACAGAGTATCTTTTAATAAAATCGGTGCAGAGTACACCAGATGTTTTATGGATCGGGCAGAACGTGATAAGTTCGCCGAAGATATGAGAAAAGCCGGTTACAAGGTTCACACATGGGAATAGGAGGTACAGCACAATGGTATTAAAGGATGAAAAGGGTACACGCCTTTATCCTGTATGCAGTTGGGAACGTAATCAGCATAAATTATATGCTACTCAGGTTCGTATACAGAATGAAGTATCAGACGCCGAGATTTTAGGAGAGAAAGCCCCGTATAGTGCATTGGAACGTATAAATATGGCAGTAAAAGCTTTTGACGCTCACGTAGTCAGTGGGATTGTATACGCCCCTTATGAGATAGGGCAGATAATAAAAAATTACATCTGGGCGTATGATTTAAGGCATTAGCACCGTACCTAAAAGTACGTAGCAGGTTTAGGGAGGTTAAACAAGTATGAATTTATTTATAGCATTATGTATCTTTGCGGGCGGTTATGCCTGCCACATGGCAGCAAATGAAATAAAAGAAGCATTTAAGGAGGAATAAAGAAATGAAGGAAGCAGTATTAAAGAACTTGGATGAAGAGACAGTAAAGGTATTATCAACCAAATTGAAGGTATGGCAGAAGTTTGACATGTTAAGCAATCCTTGCAAGAGTTCACTTATTTTGGAATCGGACACTTGTAGAACTGAAATTCCATTAAATCCAGACGGAAGTGTTAAGTGGTTTGACGATAGCAAGCTTGTAAGACATAAAGAGCCAGAAAACCAGAAGCCTAAAAGTTCAAAGAATGTTATGGACTTTTTTAACAAGGATTACATAGACATTATGCATCTTCTTACTTCTTACGCTATGGATGGTTTTGCTGATTTGCCAGACAGAATTTTTGACTGTCTTTCAGATGGTTATGACGATGAAGAGTACCGGGAAGAAGTTATAAATGGTTTAACGGAGTTGCTGGTAATGTGCGGTACGCCTATGTTAGGTGTTGTTATGGAAAAACTCTGTGAACGTATCGAAGAATTAGAAGCTTAATATTCAAAGGAAGTGACGGTACAGCCGTGGGGCATTCAGTTGCCCGCTCCCATTACGCTATAGCAGAACGAAAATAAAGGAGATATGAAAGATGAAAGCACTTTTAATTGATGTACAGAGGGGTGTTGTAGAATATGTGGACCCGAGAGGATTAATTGACTTTTACCGCCTGATTGACTGCGACCTGATTGATATTACTTGCCGGGAAATCAACAGAAAGAGATACGACATAATCTGTGATGATTGCGGTTGGTTCAGAGATGATGTTAAGTTTTCTGCCGTGACAGCCTATGGAAATCCTGTATTAGTAGGGAACTTGATTATCACAGGAGAAGCAGACGCAGACGGAGAGCAGACAGATTTGCAGCCCCAGGACATAAAGTATTTACTTGATAACATTCATAAGGTTCGTACACGGAGATACCCAAAGGGATATTGGATGCTTTGCAATGTAAATGATTAAGGTAGAGGGGGCAATATTATGGCAATCATAATCACAAACGGAGAGTATTATATATACTTGAATGAGCAAGGCAAGCACAGAAAGACAAAAGACATTTCACAGGCTTTACAATATAAGAGTGTAAGGGAGGCTATCGATTATATGTACAAAGCACCAGCCAAGACAAAAGGTTTTTACGTGTATGATACATTTACAAATCGTGTGATATGGAAACGATTAGTACAGCAAGAAATAATTGAATTACAGGAGCAGAAAAACGGAATTACTAATATAACGAGAAAAAGTGACGGTAAAATTAAGCGAAAGCATTACTCACCAACCACACGGAAATTGATCTATGATAATTGCGGCGGCAGGTGTCAGCTATGCGGCAGAAAGCTTTTACTGAAAGATATGAGTCTGGATCATATCAAACCCTTATCAATGGGCGGCGTAGATGATGTTAGTAATCTGACGTGTACATGTGTACCGTGTAACCGCTTCAAGGCAAATATGGCACCTGACTTCTTTAATAACCGAATCAATGAGATTTTTCTATACCAGATGAAGAAGGGAAGCAGAGGGAAAATATTGCAGAAAGTTTTGTACATGTTTGTTGCAAGATACGCAAAGGAAAACTATACATACTAGAGGGGGCAGAAAAAATGGAAAATATCATACAGGCAATCTTTGCTCAGGTCACAGACGGAGAGCAGAAAGAAACGGAAGAGATAAATACATATAATAAGGAAGTGGAAGAAATTTTAGAACCCTTAAAGGGAACAGAAAACTTTGATACAGTAGCCTCTGCCGTATTGGAAGCTGGTGGATGCGGTCAGGCATTAGGCTTTACTCAGGGCTTTAAATGTGGTGTACTGCTGATGTTGGAATGTATGAAGTAGGTTCCTTGCTTATTTGGTGTGGATTGGGTATAATGGAATAAAGAAAAGGGGTGATATATCTGTTTACAATTATAGATGTAAGAAATAAATGTACAGAGGGAAAAATAAAATGGTCTGCTCATGCAGCTGCAAGGATTCAGCAACGAGGAATCAGTAGAAATGATGTAATATCATGTATTGAAAATGGAGAGATCATTGAAGAATACCCAGATTACTGGTTGAATCCGGCATGTTTAATATTTGGATATGCCGTAGATAATAAAATTCTTCATGTTGTAGTTGGATTAGATGAATTTGTTCATATTGTTACAGCGTATTATCCAGATTCAGGTACTTTTGAAGCGGATATGAAAACAAGAAAGGAGCGTTAATATGTGCTTTTATTGTAAAGGTGAAATGAAACCAAGTAGAACTACGCATGTAGTAACGTATAATAATTGCGTGATTGTGATTAAAAATGTTCCATGTGAAGAGTGTGTACAGTGCGGAGAAGTGGAATTTTCAGATGAAGTCATGCAGCATTTGGAAACCATTGTAAATCATGTAAAAGCCTTAATGCAGGAAGTTTCAGTTGTAGATTATTCTAAGGTAGCATAATGTTACTTTACGGGGGTACTTATTTGGAAAAATCATATACTGTAGACGATATTTACGCTCTTCCAGACGGAAAGAGAGCCGAGCTAATAGACGGAAATCTTTACATGATAGCTCCGCCAAGTACAAGGCATCAGTTAATAATGAATGACATTAATATAGCAATTTATAACTATATTAAATCTAAAGGTGGAAAATGCAAAGTAATTCCAGCTCCCTTTGCTGTATTCATGGAAAATGCAGAAGGAAATATAAATTATGTAGAGCCTGATATTTCTATAATATGCGATCCAGATAAGCTGAATGATAAAGGCTGTAATGGTGCGCCAGATTGGATCATAGAAATAGTATCTCCCTCCAGCCGTAAAATAGATTACATCACAAAGACAAATCTGTACATGGCTGCCGGAGTAAAGGAATATTGGATTGTAGACCCAATGAGGGAAATAGTAATGGTTTATAAGGCATCTGAGGATGCTGTACCTGTTTTTTCAAGGTTTGGTGAGAAAATCAAGGTTGGAATTTATGACGATCTGGAGATAATTGTGGAATGAGTAAATTTTTTGATGATACTATGCAAGGATTATTAGAAGCAGTAGAAGATGTGTATTTATTAAAAATATTGGAGCAGCGCAATAATAATGATACGATTGATTTTGAAAAATTTGTTGCTGAACAGGGTTATTCTATGGATGAATTAGAAGAAATGGCGGAAAGCGTAGAAATAGAATAATGGAGTGGGAATAAAAAATATAGGATACAAGAGGCAAAGGATAGTTTGGATTTTCTGAACTGGTTATAAAAGTGAAAGGCGGTGGAAAGGAATGGAAGGCATGAGCGAAAGCGAACTGATTGCTGTATTAATCGATAAGTACACAGATTTACAGCGAATCAAAAAAGCAAACGGCGGAGTAGAAAACGCAGAACTTGATTATCAGATTAAAGTCACCACTGCGAAATTAGCTTCTATGAAGGTAAATGTAGAAGATTTAACTTTATAATCCGTCCGGGATTCAGGAGCAAGGGATATAAAAATTCCTTGCTCTTTTTATGCCTAAAATACAGGAGTATGCTTAGGGTAGTGCCTAGTATGACGGCAGAAGAGAAATTTTCTGTCGTTGATAGTGGGTATTATTGAAAATCACATGTATATGTGATAGAATGGAGGTAATTATATAGGACGGAGGAAAGGAAATGATTTTATACAATAAACTTGCTCAAATTTTGAAAGATAGAAATATGCAATGGAAAGATCTGTGCAATGGAGGCATAAGCATTAATACTACTTCAAAATTTTCACAAAATAGGACAATGAATACCGAAAATATAGATAAGGTATGCGAATATTTGAATGTTCAACCAAGCGAAATTATGGAGTGGATTTCAAACGATGAGTATCAAAAAATGCAAAATGAAAAAGCAAATGCAGAAAAACTTGCAATAAAAAAGCAGATTGCAGAATTACAAGCAAAATTAAAACAGCTATAACCTAATCTAAAGGAGGCAAATCATGACCATAACCGGCGCATATAAAAAAGACCAGAACTTCACAACCATCTATACAGAAGATACCCTTTATACTATTGCCCGCAATACAGGTGAATGGTCCTGGAATTACATACGGAAATATTAAAGCCTACTGGAGTTACTCCGGCAGGCTTTTTTGATACTTATTTAGAATTATTGATATAACGTGCAAGCAAGGTACGAAAATCTTCCATAAAATCCCTGTGTCTGTTCATTGGTATTTCATAAAAAGCAGAAGAAAGTAATGCTAGGGTTAAACCAGCATCAGCGTTAAAATTTTTAAGAATATCATTCATTATATTACAAGAATGTGCTGAATTGGCTTTGTAATATTGTTGAAGGGAATAATTTAATTCTTCAAATACTTCTTTTTTTAATTTATCATATTTATCTTTATAATTGTTGATTAAATTATCATAAAATATAAAACTTTCTGTGTTTTTTTGTAAAGGTATTTCGGATGTGCCTTGAAGCAACTCCCATTTCTGGAATGTATCTAAAAAACCGTTATCAAACATAATTTTAGAAACTTTTTCTCGGATACTGGAAGGAATATCTTTATCGCCCATAGAGAAGAGTTGCCAAAAAATTATTTTCATATTTATATAATTTATAGATGCAATACTACGGTTTAATATTTCATTTATATAATTAGAGGTTAAATTATAATACGTCGTTATATACAATGTGAATTTTTGGGGATTTTCATATGCGGTTGGTCCATTTACCTGGACATAAGCTTTATTTGGAATATAATTATATACTTCAAATTCATAGCTACTTTCGTGGTCATTATTATTGATTCTATTGATTAAATCAATAGTTGTTTTTTTTGTTTCATGTAATTTATTTTGAATAAAATCAATAATCCAATCAGTGATTGGATATTCTATTTCTTGAACTATAAAAGTATGGATCCAGTTTTCACCTATAAGTTGATGTTCAGTATGTTCCTTCAATAACGTATCAATATAGGCAGATAATAATTTTATAAAATTACCTTCTGTGGACGAAAAAATAGCACGAAAGATATTCATTAAAGAATCGAAATCAATTTCTTTTATTTTTCCGTTTTCAATCTGTGAGATATATGAAGCGCCCTTACCCAGTTCTTTAGATAAAATATCGCCGCGTTTATTATATTGCTTACGTAAATCTTTAATTGTATTTTGAAGAAGTTCTGTTAAAGCTACACGTTGTTTTATATATGTTTTTTGTTGTACCATAAGGTTTACCTCCGATGTAAAAAGTATATCATTATATCATCATAAAAACAATAAAATAATTATTACAGATAAAAATAATAATAAAAACAATAATTATCATAAAATACTTGACTAATTATTATGTACGTAGTATATTAATCTTACCAACAAAAAAGAGCCGACTTACCAGAGTCAGCTCAAATGTTACGGCAAAAGGTTTACCAGACCAATTGCTGTATAAGAAACTGTATAGATTGAATCTATACTATGTTCCGTAGCAAGTCATAGTATATCAGATTCTTTGAATTATTTCAAATAAAAAATCTTTACGGGTATTTCTTCCCGGCAGTTTCCCATTTTTTTTTACAAAATAGAACATATTTGTACATTGACAATTGAATAACGGCAATCTGGAAATTTATTTTTTTACTGTATGCATCAGAGTTAGAAAACAGGTTATATACGGTTCACAGGAGGTGAGAGATAAGTGAACTGGAATTTGAACAGAATACAGTATGTAATTATGAAAATCATGCTGGAACAAGGAGCTACAGATCATATGCACTCTATGTCTTGTTATGAGATTAGAGATATTGAAGGTCGAGTAAAGGCGGATACCATTTATAAGCATATCAGAATATTGGAATCATATGGACTGGTAGAACATGGAGCAAAAATTGAAAGGGCAAACGGGTACATATTAACTCAAAAAGCAATTGATTTGCTTCCAAAAACGAGAATTAAATAAGGACAGGTTAAATTTACCTGTATTACTAAAAGAAACGAGGAAAAATATATGGGATTTTCAGAATTAATCAATTTATTAAAGCAGCAGAATGAGAGTGACAAGGGATTTTTAATTCATCTGAACACAGATGATTTAGAGGAGAAGAGCTGCCGAAACACAGGAATTGAATTTGCAGATTTGTATTTTACCAACTGCACTATGATTAGGAATGGAACAATTCTTGTATTTGAAAATACTAACAGAAAGCCAGTACAGTATAGAAAGGACGGAACGCCGCTATATACGATTGATAGCAACAGCAGTATGTACATTGATGTTGCGCAAATTGAAGTCATTGAGAAGGTACAGGATGATTTTGATTGGTTCCTGATGCCAACAAAACAGGTGGTGCATCTCTATATGCTCCCAGAAAACAACTCCCTGAGCGGAAATAGGAATGTTGTTACCATTGGATTTATGGACTGACGGGAATATTGGCAGAATCAAATAATTTAGAATTGGCAAATCTTCAAAAGAAAGAAGGAGCATAATGTTAAACTATAAAATTTTTACTACAAATGGCTTTATTCCAAAATCTAAACCTATTAGATACATAGACGGTGAGATTAGCAGTAATTTGAAAAAACCAATGGCAGTGGAATCTTTAGAAATCAATCTGACCCATAATCCAGAATTGGCAAAGATTAACAGTTGGAAAGACTTTTTGAATTGTACTGTTGATGAAAAGCAATCTGCTTTTGGCAATCTTTATAATATGATGTTTGGACTTGCAGTTTTTGAGAAGAATAACCCAGCTTATAGCCAGACAACAGTTATTGCAATTGGGTATGATTCTATGGATAAGTTTGTTTTAATGGCTGTAATGAAATGTCGTTATGGCAGCAATAGGATTGATTGCAAATATTATAATCCAGATAATCCAAAGGATTTAAGTGTAATCCGTCAGTATATCTAGTGTACAAGCATTATATGAGGGTGTAGAAAATCTCTACTCCCTCTGCCATTAAAACAAACGGAGGCTCCCAATGAACAAGAAACGCAGACAGTGCATAGATGCAGTAATCTGGAAAATCCACAAGCTACAGGATGTTATCGAAGAGTTGCAGCAAGATATAGAAGACATAGCTGCAGATGAGCAAGATTATTTAGATAATATCCCTGAAAACCTTCAAGGTTCAGAGCGTTATGAGGCAGGTGAAGAAGCAGTGGAGAACTTGGAAGCTGCTATAGATTGGTTGGATGATATAAATTTATCCGAGCTAGAAGAGCTACTAGAAGATGCCAAAGGTTGTTAAACAGAAATCATGCAAAGTTTTTAGAAAAAGAGAGAATGTAATAGTAGGTCAGCATGGCAGGAATATAAAAGATCAGGAGGGATTATTATTACGGAAGAAAAAATTTGTACGGTCAGATCATTAGATTTGGCAAATTATTTATGTAATCGCGGATTTAAAATGAAAAAAGTTATTGATTCAGATAAAAATCCACAGTTTAAGGTTTTTATTTTTAAGGACAGTGATGCTATTCAAAACAGTATAACTACATATCTTTTAAAGAAAGGGGTGTAGTTCTTAGTGACCAAGAGTAGCAAAAAGAAATATTTTTCTGATTTAATTGGTGAATCCTATAAAAACTGGGTAAATACAAAAATTATATTTGATGGTGGAACTGGAAGTGGAAAAACATATTTTATAATAAATATACTTGGTGTATATGCAAAGAAAAATAAGAAGAAAATGCTTTATCTTTGCAATCGTGCAGAATTGAAGGAGCAGATAATTGCAGATGCAAAAAAAGCTCATGTAGATGATGTAATGTATGTCACTACATATCAAGCAATTCAAAATCGACTGCGTGGTGGCGAAATAATACCGCATTATGATTATGTCATTGCTGATGAATGCCATTATTTCACAAATGATGCGTTGTTTAATGAGTATACGGATAAATCGTACAGATACGTAATGACACAAGAGCAGAGCGTAGTGATTTATATAAGTGCAACAGCCAAAGTTTTTTTCAAATGGCTAAGAAAAAGAAATTTGGTTGCTGAAGATCATTATTTTTTGATTCCCAAGTCTTACGATTATGTCAATAAAGTTTATTTTTACGATAAGAAATTACTAATTCCAAAAGTAGATCAGATTTTACAGACAGAGAAAGAAAGTAAGATTATAATTTTCTGCAACTCCACTACACGTATGCTTGAGCTATATAAAACATATGGAGAAAATGCCAATTATGTTGCGTCAAAATCAGCGAAGAATGTCAAAGAAATATGTGATGAACACTGTATATATGAGCATAAAGACGGAACGGTCACGTTTGATAAAAGAATCTTAGTTACAACCAAAGTAATAGATAATGGTGTAAATATCAAAGATAAGAATGTAAAACATATATTTTCTGAAATTCTGGATGTTGATTCTACAATTCAGGCACTTGGTAGGAAAAGAAAAATTTCCGATGATGATTCCTGTACATTTTATCTTAAGAATTATGGAGGACAAGCTATTCAGGCACTTATAAACAGTAATGAGCATCAAACCGAACCCATAGAAATGTATAAGAAGGATTACGTTAAATTTTTGAGGGTATACGGGCAAAATCGTAAACGAATTCGAAGCAACCAAATATTTTATACGGAATTTGATGTGGATAAAAATAAGAACAGATTAACCTACAATAAAATGCGATTGAAAAAATACCAGATGGATAATGATGTTTTACAGGAAATGAAAGAAACTTCTTATAAATCTGTTATGGCAGGAATACTTGGACTTGAGCTGGCAGATCGCATTGAAGAATTGGATATTCATGTGGAAGAAAAAGATGATTTTTTAGAATACATGAAATCTATAGAAGGTAAATGGCTTTATGCGGAAGAACGAAAGGAACTTATAAAAAGATTTGAAGATATAGGAGTTAAACTTAGAAGAGCTGGAATAAATACATTTAATGGTGCATTGCAAGATAATTATAAGAATAGATACAAATGTAGATTTCGTAATAAGCAGTTAGATGCAAATGGGAAGTTGACTAAAAAATCTCTAGTGGATAAAAGAAGAACATTAGAAAATGGAGCAGATAATCCTAATAGAGATAAAAAGTATTGGATTCTGGAATGATTTTATATGGGGGCGAATTGACACTTCACTATATATTATAGTGAAATGCCAAAACGACCCCAAGAATAAATTGATTATGATTGGTTATTTAAAAGTAGAAGATTGTTCATTTCTAAAAATCACATTTCTGAGGGCCGTTAATACGTTTTTATGTATGGAAGCAACTTTATGATTTATCGAAATGTAGATGTCGTACCCCCTTTTTTGAGCGTACTTTCTATTATAAGCTTTACGCCCAAATAGGGGGGTAAAGAATTAAATTGGATGATCTGTTTGATAATTTAGGTCAGGAATAGAAAACACCCCCATTTAAACAGTCTAATATATTCTACCTTTAGTTGGTGCTTTTAAATGGGGGTGTTTTTACAATCTGTATCATAAAGTTGACAAAAGAGAAGTAACAGTTAATGAAAAGTGAATGTTTTACAAGTGTTTTGCGAATATTGCAAAGCAATATGAGTAAAACGCAGGTTGAGCTAGGACTGTGAACGAAGTGAACGGGACTAGGTTGACCTGACAACCGCCGGAGGCCAGAACGTTAATGTGATGAACTCTTTGTAATGTATGTTTGTACAGTGTATGTCATATCGTCTTTCTTTGTCTGAACCACCCTTTTCCGATAAGTTTCGCAACGCAATCAGAGATTGCTGCTCCACTACAATCGTAAAAGCCTGCGTCACAAAGAAAGAAGCAAAGAAAAGACGCTCTTATAACAACTACACTTAATGAATCATGCTGTTAATCACTATTTTGTGAAAAAGTAAAAATGAAAGGATGAAGAATTATGGGAAGATACTTAAATATGGAAGATTTAGTTATAGATAAGGAATTTGAAGAGTTGTTGCCTGTTCTTACAATGGAAGAATCTGAACGATTGGAGCAGGGGATTTTACAAAATGGTTTGCTTGATCCTATAAAGGTATGGGAAGAACCAGGAACAGGACGCTATATAATCATTGATGGACATAACAGATACCGTATTCTGAAAAAGAATGGTATGACTTTAAATTCCTGGAATTATAAGATCATATATGCTAATGAACTAAAAAACAGGGAAGATGTAAAGCGCTGGATGCTGGAACAGCAGCTCGGACGTAGAAATCTTTCTGAAACAGAAAAATATGAAATAGTTCAAAAGTTTAAATGTGTATTCGAGAAGAGAGCAAAACAGAACCAGTCATTAGGTGGTAAAGGTTCGACAAATTTGCCAAAGGTTGATACACGAAAAGAGATGGCAAAAGCAACGGGTGTCTCAGAGGGAACATACAGAAAGATTGATGCAGTTATGAAGTCCGGGAATGAGGATTTAAAACAGAGGTTGCGAAAAAAGCAAGTATCTGTTGATGCAGCGCATAAGGAGTTACAGAATACAGAGCATAAAACGATTACTCCAAAGCAGCAGATTGAGCAGTTGGATAAAAGGATAAATGATATAGACAGCACAGTAAAATCTTTATTGAATGAGAAAGATAAACTAACTGCTAGACGTAGTTCTATCTTTTATGCGTTGGATATTAAGTGTCCTGTAAAATATAGGTGGCTGAAAAAGACTGTTTTCCAGCGTTTATGGCAATGTCAGATATATATTGAAAATGAAGGAAATGAAAATGTATTCGGTAATTATTCCGTTTATTCTGATGAATTTCCTTCAGAATACAACTTGGGAGAGGTGCCAGAAAAATATAGAAATGATTTTCGTATGGTATGGAAAGCGGCACATGATGAACTCAAAGCATTGGCAGATGAAGAAGATAAGAAATCTATGGAGGATGCTAAGAGGCTGGATGAACTGTTACAAAATGCTACGATGCTAATTCCAAAAGACGAAGATAAACCCATTTTGAAGAAATTCTATCGTGTACTTGCTAATACATATCATCCCGACAATAAAGAAACGGGAGATACTAATATGATGAAGTATGTCAATAACTTAAAAGTTCTATGGGGATTATCATAGGTATGATTTTTCCCTATGCAATCTTCAAAAAAGCCTGTAAATACAAGGAAAATTAGATTTCCTATAATGCAAATTCTGTAAATGGAGCCGTGATTTTATCTGATGAAATTCGGATTTCAAATTTGTAGATTTATGCTCTATACGTTAGCCTAAATCCACGCTCACAGAAAAATAAGCCCTTGTAAAAAATAGGGGTAAGCAATTTACCCTGTAAACCATTCTGAACGGTTCTTGTCTGCTCAGACATAGTTTTTCCCTAATGATATGGACATGTAATTTGGCAACAATCCCTCTGCAAAAGAGAGAAGAATATATATGAAGGATGATGTAAAGGGTGTCCATTTTAGTGCCTTTTAAGATAGGAGAGTGATTTTTATTAACAAGAAGAAAAGTGAAGCAATTAACATTAGAGCTGTGGATGCAGCGCAGGTGTATAAGGTCAATGCTGATCCAGAAACAAATTTGTACTATGGCAAAGCTGTGATCTCAGAAAGCCTGTTTTCAAAATGGGTGAGGAAGCATGGTACTGCCACCAACAGCAGAGGCATGAGTGAAGATTTTATTTCCATGAGGTTTAGATATACTGCCGGTGAGCTGTCAACGTATAAGCTCAGACAGATGTACTATGAGGATGGTGCTACAATTCCATGGAAGAAATACAAGAAAGATGGAACTTTGATTAATATGCCGCCGATCACTTACAGGATGCTATATCGTAGTACCGGCAAAGCAAAAGAAGGATCCTGTATTTTTGTCCGGGAATCCTTGCATAAGAAATACAGGGATTATCTTACTATGGGATTATGGGACAAGATACCAGATGCATCAGGAGCAAAGATTGTGGAATTATCCGCATACGCACCATTGATAACAGCAACGGCAGCAGACTTTATTCGGATACCGATTGACAGTATCTTTATAGCAAAAGATGAAACGGTTAAAAGTATGAGGAAAGCTTGTGTTGTTAAGTATGGTGAGAAGGTCTGCAAGGCCGAAAAGTATGAGCCTGACTGGGATGCTATAGAGGATATGATTAACCAGGATGGATATACTTTTTATAAGAAGAAACAGAAAGAACATCCAGAATGGGAGTACATCTTTAGAACTAAAGCAGACCTAAAGGAACATGGATATGATCCAGATACAATGCCTGAGAAGCTGGCAGAAACAACAATGGTAGATGGCTGCTATGTGGACAGAAATGATCCTGGAACGCAGGTTGAAAATATACTATGGGATGGAATGGGATTAATTGATGAATCAATATATCCTAAAGATAGAGAAGGCTTCATTTACTGCCGCAGTCATTTCTTTAAATCCTGTTTGTTTAGGGGGAACATCCAAGAATACTTCAAAGATCATTATGGTGAAGAATATACTTCTGCCTATGTGACGGATATGTTTGGGCGAAGCTTAAAGGTTTCCGATGTAAAAGTAATCGTTACGGAAAATTCTTTAAAGTGGCTTAAATTCAAAGAGCATATGAGCCAAGATGGAACACCTGCAGCAGCATTTGAATACTGGGCTGACTGGATGAAGCAGAATGAGGAAGAGTTTGCCATAGTTAAATCTGCACATAGTAGCAAGTATGGGGAGTATCAGCGTTCTTCATTCCAGATCAATAATACTCTTCTTACAACTGATAAGAATACATTGCAGAGGATAGCACAGCCCAGTATTGATTACTTTAATGCATTGCAGACAGATGATGAAGCATACATACACTTCCTTGAAGTGGAGAGCAGTGCCAGATATTCCATAAACAATGTGCTTGTAGACTTGTACCGCCAGAACAAAGATGTGAGATACTGGGAGTTTTTCAAAGACCACAGGTATAAAAAGGTCAGCACGTTTAAGAAGAACCGACTGCAACAGGGCAAGTTATTCCAGGCAGGAGATAATCTTACCATCTGCGGAAATCCAGTAGCATTATTAATGAAAGTGGTAGGAAAAAATCCAATAGAAGAAGGTTGTTTTTCTTTGGAAGATGATGCTATTCAGTGTTACACAGAACGTTTTGCAGATGGGGAATGTCTGGCAGGTTTTAGAAGTCCTCATAATAGCCCCAATAATATTGTACATCTTCATAACGTGTATCCAGAAGCATTGCAGAAGTATTTTCCAAAGCTTAGAAGAAATGTAATTGTAATCAATGGAATGGGTACGGATGTACAGCCTCGTCTCTCGGGCCAAGACCTAGACAGTGATAGTTTATATGTGACAAATCAGACTGATATAGTGGGGCTTGCCAGGAGAGCATACTTGGAATATCCAACTATCATAAATGCGATCAATCCAAGGGCAAAGTCATACACAAAGAGCATGGAAGATTTTGCTCTTATGGATGCTAGTATAGCAGCAGGGCAACAGGATGTAGGGGAGTCTAGCAACATAGCACAGCTTGCATTAAGCTACTGGTTTGATTGCGGCTGCAATAGTAAGGAATTGGAAGATGTATTTATTATTTGTTCTGTTTTAGCTCAGGTTGCTATAGATTCTGCAAAAAGGACGTATGATGTGACGGTATCAAAGGAGCTGAATCGTATTAAACAGCTCAGATGTATGAAGCATAAGCCTAAGTATCCAACGTTCTATGCAGATATTTTAAAATACAAGGATCACAAGAAGCCTGATGATAAGCAACGCATAATCAAAGATGAAGATGTAAAAATATTCAATTGCCCGATGGATATTCTATATCAGATTATTGAAGAAGGATGTATAGACAGAAGAAAAAATAAGGAATTGAACACTAAAACTATACAGACCAACGGACAGTTTTTAGCTGTAAATTCTTCTAGTACAGCTGCCAATAGACACCAGGTAGGCAAAATTCTTGAATATGTAGAAAAGTATGATAAAGCTGTTTTTGATTTAGACGATAGCTTAGAAGGGTATGCGGAGGCTCTGGAAACAGAGTTTAAAGCTCTTATGAGCGAGCTGATTATTCCGGGGCTCTCTGAGCCACCTGTCCGGACTTTGAGAGCCACCATTCCGGAGAATGAGAGCCATATA
>ERZ831601.1174-NODE-1174-length-20986-cov-9.819693_pt1 | contig 20986 bp, 14 predicted proteins | sample MGYA00519578_ERZ831601 | MGnify/ENA primary metagenome ERZ831601 (study PRJEB31850, sample SAMEA3708717) | human gut metagenome | biome: human gut; feature: human-associated habitat; material: faeces | place: China | collected 2014 ... | reverse complement strand
ACATGCCGTCGGTTTCTTCATTATAATAAAAGTTGGCAGACAAGAACGGATCGTTCTAGGGGATAAAATCGCCTAAACATGGAGGTAAAAGCTGATTATCGTTGGAGGTGTAACTTTTAAACATTATCTTTGGGCTATTGTACTTGATTCCCTAAGATACAAAAAATTAGGGACACGGGCAAGTCTTGGCTGAGCGAAGTTTGGGCTTGCCCATTTTTTGCAGACACAAGTGAGACCATCCCAAAATCATTTTGAGACGGTCTCGTTTTTGGAAAAAATATTATAAGTTAGTAACGTGTCACTTTATTTGTAGTTGACTTCAGATATTCGAAACGATTAATCATCTCACCCAACTTCTTCGGATATTTATCTGCCAAGTTTTCCTGTTGACTTATGTCCTTCTTCAAGTTATAAAGTTTATATCCATATCCCAAGCCGATAAACTCACCGTCTTCTTTGCTATAAGGATTAAAATAAGGAGGAATCAACGCCCAGTCACCCTGACGATATGCATAATTGAACATGCCTTCGATAACAAGTTCTTCACGTCCTTTTTTACTCTTTCCGAGGAAAGCATCCAACGTATTCTCACTATCCAATTTTTCAGGATAAGTTTGTCCAAGCAAAGATGCAAAGGAAGCCAGCAAGTCCATTTGGCATACAAAGACATCAGAAACCTGCGGCTTCACTACTGCCGGCCAACGAAGCATGAAAGGGATACGTGTACCACCGTCAAACATACTTGTTTTTCCTCCGCGAAGCGGACCTGCTATCTTATGATCGCCTATCAATTCCACTGCATCATCCTTATATCCGTCATCCAGCACTGGTCCATTATCACTAGTTAACACTACAATCGTATTCTCCGCCAATCCCAACTGGTCCAGTTCTTTCAGAAATTCAGATACACACCAGTCTGCTTCCAGAATAGCATCCCCACGCGGTCCCATAGGCGACTTTCCTGCGAAGCGTTCATTTGGAACACGAGGAACGTGTGGCTGATGTAATCCGTAATAGAGAAAGAAAGGAGCATTTTTATGGTCGTTGACGAACTGTTTGGCTTTATCTAGAAATAATTCCGCCATTTCTTCATCTTTCCATTGTGCCGCTTTACCACCTTTCTGGAATCCGATACGAGGAACCCCGTTTACTATCGAACCGGCATGACCTACACTCGGATGCATACGAAGCAATTCGGGATTATTCTTTCCTGTCGGTTCACCGGGAAAGTTCTTACGGTAATCCACATACAACGGATCGTTAGGGTCTAATCCCACTACACGTCCATTTTCGAGAAAGACACATGGAACACGGTCATTCGTAGCTGCCTGAATAAATGAATAATCATACCCTATTTCGGCCGCACCAGGATGAACATCCTTATTCCAGTCTACATTACCGTCTCCCAGTCCGATATGCCATTTTCCTATGGATCCAGTAGCATAGCCTGCCTGTTTCATCAATTTAGGCAAGGTTATCTTTTCCGTATCAATAATCAATGCTGCATTGCCCGGAAGAATTTTTGCGTCCTTACTTGTCCACGGATAAAGTCCTGTCATAACAGAGTAGCGGCTGGGGGTGGAAGTAGCTGCCGTACAGAATCCTTGTGTAAAGCGGATTCCTTCATTAGCTATACGGTCCATACCCGGTGTAGAGATGCGATGAGCACCGTAGCAACTTAAGTCACCATATCCAAGGTCATCGGCTACAATCAGAATGATGTTCGGTTGTTGCTTGTTGATCGGCTTTTTTCTCGGTTGTGCTTGTCCTGCCAATAACGTGTTAGGTATCGAAGAAATACCTACTAATGTACAAAATACATACTCTAAGTTTCTCATGCCTTATTTAATTAAGATTTATCACTTGCTATAAATACACATCAAATTTTGATGTTCCCCACACAAAATCCCTGTTTCTATTCATAATTTATGAATTTAAAACGTTACTTGTGTTTTAGCACCATTCGCTGCAATAGCATTTACTTTATAATCTTCGGGTAACGTAGTGTTTACAGTAAACGAAGATTGCGGTGATACAAATATTACTTTTCCTGCATGATCGCTAACTTCATAAACAGCCACATTCCGCCAACCATACATTGATAGTTTGGAACCGGAACGGGTAGCTGTTCCGGCAACTACGGCTGCATTATTTATATAAGCCTCTAAGTTACTATCACAGATATATTCCAGCTTATGTTTCGGAACAGAATATCCTAAATTTCGAATTCTATTTTTAAGAGCACTTACCTGAGCTTCCGTCACTACCACTTTTCCATCGCCATAAGAGTCGTTGAATTCATATGAACCAGATTTCAGAAAACCCCATTTTACAAAGAAATCCGTCAAATCCAATCCTACCGCCTTACTACAATTATAGGCGAACTCTATTTGACGTTCACCATCGGTAGGCAAGTCCTTATTGACACGTATATATTCATATACATCCTTATAAAAATCCGTTTTTCCTAATACATATTCCATATATAACTCTAACTGCCAAAAAGGTACTAATTTATCGAATACATCTCCTAATTTTGCATGAAAAATATCATTATTCCCGAATGCTAAAGTCATTGCATGCTCGTAGTAATTACTGTAAGCATTACTTGGCGTTGTAGTTAGCAAACGGGAATTAATTCCATATAATTTCTGAATGTACATCGAACAAATATTGTTTGTTACTTCGGTCATTCCAAACCATTTCAGTCCCGGACGGGTTTGATTACTATGCCCTACCTCATGGGCAGGCCCCCAGTTGTTAGTCTTCATTTGATCTACACTGCACAGATTATCCATCGTTGAAAAATGATATGCCGTATGATAAGAAGTGGAATACATATAATCTCCCTGTCCGTACATGACATTGAAATACATACGGTTTCTGAACATACGATTGTCGGTATCCGTACCGATGCCACCATTATTGTTGTATTTTCTCAAACCCATGAATATCTGTTCCTTATATACAATATCATCAAAAAGGTTAATTAAATCTCTCCCATTAGATGTACTTTTTAGTTTGCTGACAGGAAAAGTGAGATGAGCATAATTCCCTACAACATCAAAATAGCCATCGACAGCTCCGTTTAGTAAAGTACCCCACTGTTCACGGGTATGTTTTGCTACATCAAAGTATCCGTTAACACTTCCTGACGCAAAGTGTATCTTTACCTCGTCATAGTCTACCGGATTACCATTAACATGATACATCACATAGATTAACCCTTTCTTCTCCGAAACAATTTTATTTATACCTGTGCGTAAGCTATAAGAAATGCTGTTATTGAAACCATCAGCATTAGGGGTATCCATGTCCTGTACTCTTAGACTCAAATGTTGCCCGTGCGTTTCACCTACCATGACAATCAATGTTTCTCCCGCTTTCACAAAGATACCCGTAGGATTATCCAATAGACTATAAGTGCCTGTCTTATTGATAGTAGCCTGTATATCCGGATGTTGATAAGGTTTGAAATCCGCAATACGGAAGTCAGCCGGATATTTATCTTTCAGCATATAATAAGCTATGTTCTTAAAAAATGGATAAGTACAGGCCTTTATCATTTCCTCTGTTATATCAGACCGTAACTTGGAACAAGTAACATCCGTAAAAAGGGTCAATGGGTCAAAACCTTCCGGATTCCTAGCAAAGAACTTCATTTCCGCACAGGAAGCATGCCCATTCACACCGGACTTAATAATCAGGCGAACTGCCTTCGGTTTCTGTATTGTGTTATCAAAAGAAAAAGATACTACCGCACCTTTGGAACCGAAATCGAAATTGGTTTCATTCGTTACACTTTCAAAAGCCGGGTGTTCTTCAGTCGATACCTGAATTTCCACTTCACCAAAATTCCCGTTCGAACCGCTTATACGCGGATAATAGATAAAGTAATCAAGTGCTTCCGTATTTTCCTTGAAATAGTAAGTCAACATGACCGGATAATGGCTTGTAACCCCTTCTGCAAAAGGATAATTAGAATGATAAATAGTACTCATATCACTATCAAAAGATTTTTCAATCTCTTCACCACCATGTGCCGTAGATGCTTCCCCTCTGACTACTTCCAACTGAACATCATCCGCAATTCCTTCAGTATCACCAAATGTATATCCATCCAATCCATTCTGAATAACTGTAACTTCTGCTGAAATATTAGAGTTCTTATCCTTTATCACTATCTTCTCCGTACGTACACTACTTCCCTCATGAGTATCTACGGTAAACTTATAAGGTATTTCAATCGTTGCAACACGTGTGTCTACCTCTTTCTTTATCCAAGAAGGATAGGTGACATCCAGTTCCGCTTCCGTCAGATTGGTAGTGACAGTAAAAGCGACTGTTCCACCTACCGGAGGCAAAGTAAAAGCGAAAGGAGATACTAAAATATCAGTATCAGTACCTAACTGACGTACAAGAATCTTCTTATTCAATTTTCCATTATTGATAACCACCGAAGCATTACGGACAGTTTTGTTCGGGTTACTTATCACACTAATCTTCACACCTGCACCCGAATTGACAGGTTCAGTCTTACACCACTGTTCTCCTTCCACATCCACAGAAGCGGTCCAATCTGCAGGAAGTGATTTTACATCAATAACAACAGAGCCTGCTTCTTTATAAAAATCTGCATTTTCCAAACCTAGTTCCAATACAGCCACCACATCCTTATCATCTTTACAGGACGACAAGGAAAAAAGAAACAGGGATATGAATACATATAAAAAATAATTCTTCATATTCTTTTCGTTTAAAAAGGACTGACTAAAAAGAATTTATGCATCACTGCATTATCCCCTTGCCAGCCCTTATGATTAATTATTTGTTAGATTTAAGAGAGAGCAGTTATTTACCATATAATTCAAACTCCGAGAGTGCCCATGTATTAAATTTACTCGGATTAGTAGAACTATGAACCTCAAAACGAACATAAGTATATGAATCGCCTAGCAACATCGTCGGACAAGTATCATAATAAGTGGTAGCCGATACTGGGAGACCGTCTGCTTCTGCAGTAAATACTTTTATTTCTTTCCAGTTTGCGCCATCATTACTAGCATAAATGATGAACTTAGTAGGATGCTGATTAGTATTTCTAGTTGCATATCTTACTCTCAACTTGGAAATAGCACTATTCAGATGAATATCCACTTGATGCGGGAAGGCGGGCGCACCTCCTCCGTAAGTAACTTGTGCCTGAGTAGCCAATTTGCCATCCAACCAGTCGGCAAATCCATTACCGTCAGCAAAATTTGTGCCTATCAAGGTCATCATATCCGGTGTGAGCGTAATCTTCGGTGCTGAATTCTGTAATCCGATAATAACTGTATTTTCACCGGAAAAGGCATATTTTGTAGAAGTTATTTCTAACGGAAGTGCAAAGTTCCCTTCTAGATTAGTTATATCAATCTTCACGGTCAGATTCGCTGTAACATTACCTTTGCTAAAGGTCAGTTTACCGATAGTATAGTTGTTGCCCTTGTCTGATATTAATGAATACTCAATGGGAGATGTAGCATTATATTCATCCAATAGTTCCTTTTTAACTGTTACATCGCAGGTTATATCTTCTGTGAGAGCAGTATTCAAAGTCACAGGAAGCTCATATATATACTCAGTCACACCTTCAGTAATAGTAAACGGAAGTTTAAATCCTGACTCTGAAAGAGAGAAAGCAGGCTGATAAACAGTAGGCTTCACGATGATATACTTATTTTTTTCATTAATGGTAGAAGTACCGTCCGTAAGCTCCAACATCAACACATAAGTGAAATTACCCGTACTCAATACAGAAATTTTCTCAGGATGAAAGGTTACCGTTTTAATCTTATACAGTTCTTTTTCTCCAAAAGAGACGGTCATGTCGGAAGGCAATTCATAACAATCAGCAGGCAATGGCTTGAAATTAGTCTTATTCTCATTATTGTAATATTCAAGATCGAACTCATTCAATACTTTCAATGTAGCTGAAGCTAACATATTCAGGTCGTTTCCACCTTTGTCAATCGTTATATTGTAAGCAGCAGACTCTCCAGTATTATAAAAGGTAATATCCTGCTCATTACTATTCAAAATGCAAAGGAATGATTCATAATCATCCAGATAATCGTCTTTTCCATCGTTCAAGCAAGCCACCATAGTCAGCAACAAACCGCCTAACAACGAAAGGATATATATTTTTGTCTTCATATAAATTAAAATCTGATTAGATTGTTTTAATGCTATAATTCTATCTCCAATTATAATTTTGGGTCAATAGTTTGTTACGGTCTAGTTCTCTCTGACTGAACGGATATAAAAAGTGATTAGCTCTGAACACACGGTTTTGAACTACTGTCCTACGCCAAAAAGTATCCGGAGTATCTTCCGTGTTAACAGCCTGTGCCTCTACATTCATACCATAGATAGGTCCATTATCCGTAGTTGTAGCAATCATCCATGTACGAGTATCAAAAAAACGATGATTTTCAAATGCAAGTTCTATCCTGCGTTCTCTGCGACAAAGTTCTATCAATTGGTCTATTGTAGCTTCCGGATAGACTTCCGTTATTGGATCCATACCTGAACGAGCACGCAGATCAGCCCAATACTCCATAGCTGTTGTACGATACTGACTGTCTCTCGATCTTTTCTCCCATTCCAAAGCTGCTTCAATAAAGTTTAAGTAAATTTCTCCAAGACGGAATGTCGGAAATACCATATTACCCGGTTGATTATTCACAAAACTAGCAGTATGATCACAAAAACGATTAACTAGATATCCACTTCTCGAATGGTCATGAGAAGTATTTGAATTACCATCTTTTGCCAAGTTACACAATACATAGTCATCTTTACCCGGACCGCATCTCCAGTAACTATCACTCCAATACACAGCTATATAAAAACGTGGTTCACGATTAATAAACATATTCCGAGTTGCTCTTTTATAATATTTAGCCTGATATGTGTCACCTTTACTTAAATATTCAAGAAAAGGATTTGCAAATTCAGTTATACCATTTTCACTATATCCAGAGTTTTCGTCAACCTTAGGAGTTCCATCTATCTCGTATCCAGTAATCGGATACTTACCATTATCCATCGCATAAGCATCCACCTGTTGTTGCGAGGGTCCTAGTGCTCCATAAGCTGCTCCATTACCTCCTTTTTTGGTCTTTACACCCGTCGGAGTCGTTCTTCTGGCTATAATAGCCCGACTTGCATATCCGGTAGTCCAGATAAGTTCTTTGTTCCAATCTACCTGCGTAATGCCAAGATAATTAGCATACGGGTCATCTGAAGCGTCTCTATGTAACTCGTATACTCCCAAATCTATGACAGCTTTGGCAGCCTGCACTGCTTCTTTCCATTTTTCATTACTATAAGTTTGAGGAAACAGATATTGGTCTGATAATTCCGGAAAATCGGGTGTTGTAGGATTCTTTACGGTATTGTATAAACTATTACCATTATATAGATCACGGGCTGAATAAAGTTTTAACCGTGAAATCACAGCTAAAGCAGCTCCCTCGGTAGGTAGCCCATATTCTGCATCTACCGTCCAAGTTGTTTTCCCGTGTTCTTTAAAGTAGGTAGCACATTGAGTCATTTCATTTACAACATAATCAACACATTGTTCCCAAGTATTACGCGGACGATATAGAGATTCTGTCGTAGCATCATATGGCAATATCTCATCTCCCAACAAAAATATAGGTCCGTAATTACGCATCATCAAGAAGTAATAATATGCTCGTGCCCAGCGTGTATACCAGTACCATTCATCCTTTTCTTCCTGTGTTACGGTAGGATCTGAACAACTGTAAACATTCTGCATAAAAATATTACATTCACGTATTCCGTTATACAAATTAAAATTAGCACCTGGTACGCTGGATGCATTCCAAGCTCCCGTATTCATTGACTCAGCAGCTGCATTCGATGCATTGATCAATTCATCAGTAGCAGTGCTTTGAGGAGTACTAACATAGCCAGTCAAATCATTTGGCAAAAAACTCATTGCATTCAAGAAATACCCGCGTGTATATGCTCTCTTCTGCCAAAGTTGTTCAAAAGTAAGATCTTCCGTTTCCTGTTTATCGAGAAAACTTTCACACGAAGTTAACAAAGGAATAACCCCGCAAAATAACAATATATATTTTACTAATGATAGTTTCATATTGATTCTGTATTATTGATTAAAAATTAGCATTTAGGCCGATAGTAACGGTCATGTTATTCGGATATTTTGCTCCATTGGTAGTATCCAGCAATTCAGGGTCCCATAATTTAAACTTACTGAATGTAAGAAGGTTCGTACCAGCGATATAGAAACGAAAAGACTTAATAAAGGTCTTGTTCAACCAGGTTTTTGGCAATGTATATCCTATTTCTGCGTTTTTCAAACGCAGAAAACTACGGTCACGTAACCACATAGTAGACGACTGGCTATTGTTAGAACTGCCTGCTTCTGCACCGTAACTCAAACGGGGATATTTAGCAGAAGCATTCTGTTCAGGAGTATTGGTCGTTTTCCATGAATACTTATAAAGATCTTCATAGATAGCAGAACGATCCATATTATCACTACTGAAAGGACGCAAAGGTGTACCCGCTAAATAGATAGAAGTACGCGCTACCCCTTGAAAAAATACACTTGCATCAAAATTCTTCCATTTTGCTGTCAATCCGAACCCGTATGTTATCTCAGGAAGATCAGTATAGCCAATAGCAATCTGGTCATACGTATCAATTTTACCATCTCCATTTACATCCTTGTACTTAACGTCACCAATCCTATATTCACCAAACATCTGTTTCGGACTATTATCTATTTCTGCCTGACTTTCAAAAAATCCCAAAGCAATAAATCCCTTACGTTGCGCTGCACCATTACGGCCAAACGGTTTGCCAATAGAATTTTGATATTTATATTCCCAATCTGGTTCATCATTATCCAACATCTGGTTACGCGAAAAAGTAAAGTTTCCGCGACCTGTCAGTAAAACCTTACCTACCTGTTGCTGATATTCCAGTGTTCCATCTAGACCAGATACCTTCGCTTTACCTACATTTACATATGGAGTAGTAGTAAGGCCGACAATAGCCGGTAGCCCAGCACGAGCCAGAAAGATACCATTACGTTCTTCATAAAAATAATCAGCTTGAATCTTTAATTTTTCGAACAAACGAAGTTCAATACCTGCATTTACCTTAGTTGCCTCTTCCCAAGAAACATTTGTATTCTCAATTTCTCCTACACGATAACCAGTACCTGTCTGATTTGCAGTTTTTCCGTATGACCATCCTGTTACTGTATTGACAGAAGGTTCATAAGCCCATCTTCTGGAGGCTCCAATGTCATCATTACCCACTTTACCATAAGACGCTTTCAATTTCAGATCATTAACTACTTTAGTCAACGGTTCAAACCATTTCTCACTGGACACCATCCAACCTATTGCATAAGCTGGAAAGAATCCAAAACGATGGCCACGAGCAAAGTTCTCAGAACCAGTGTATCCCATATTGAATTCGGCAAAATATCTATCCATATAAGCATAAGTCAAACGTCCTGCCAGTCCCTGACTTTTATATGGTAATGATTTTTTCTGATTCTCTGCTGTCAATAACTTATAAATTTTATGATTGTACAAAAACAAAGCTCCTATCCGATGTTTTTGAGCAAATAAACGAGTATAATTAAGAGAACCTTCCATATAAGTAGTAATCTTAGATACGGTCACTGGAGCAGCATACGACAGATTATTGGAACCCTCATATATTGTTTTATAATTTAATGAACCGTCTTCATTTCGACCTGTTGCATGAAACTGCGGTGGGGTCTTTGAACGAACTTGCAACGTATTATTAGATGCATCCCAAGAAAATTTAATATTGGCAGTTAACCCTAGAGTTATCATATCCAATTTTTGAGTAACACCAATCAATGATTGGGCTGAATTCCAACTTTGCTCACGATAACCGGAATGTACTAGCAGATTCCATGGATTACTACCACTGGCTGCACTTGGTGCAGAAAGAGTACCATCAGAATATTCCACAGGAAATGCATTTGGAGAGGTGTTAAATGCATATCCCCAAATATCAGATGTCGTAGCTCCCGGTCCCCACGAACTTTCATAAATATTAGCCAAATTCACATTGAATGTTGTAGTCGGTGTAACGGAGAAATCCATATTGGCACGAAAATTGAATTTTGTATAATGAATAGAAGAATTATAATCATAAACATCCCCAGCGTTTCTAAATATAGAGCCTTCATTATAAAAACCACCTGATACATAATACTTACAAATATCACCGCCTCCAGAAAGGTTCAATGTCACACGTTCGCTCGAAGCCAAATTTCGATACATCTGGTCTAACCAATTTACATTTGGATATAAATCAGGATCAGAACCATCACTATATTTTTGAATAGCTTCCGATGAATAGCCTCCATCACCATTACCCGTCAGGCCTTTAGCCTCATTATACATCTCGGCCCATTGTACAGAGTTTGCCATTTGCGGCATACGTGTCGGAGTTTTAAAACCCATTTCCGCACGTACATTAATACGAGGTTTGCCTTCACTGCCTTTCTTGGTAGTAATCAAAATAACGCCATTCGCACCACGTACACCATATACTGCCGAAGCAGAAGCATCTTTTAAGATAGAAAATGTAGCAATATCATCTACATCAACCAAGTCCAGTTCCCGTTCGATACCGTCAACCAGAACTAGCGGAGTAGAGTTACCTTTAAAAGAAGCTATACCACGGATATAAAAATCGGAAGCACTATTTTTACCCGGCTCACCGGATGCCTGCATAGAGACAACACCTGCCAGTTGCCCCGCCAGTACATTGGAGATGTTAGAACCCGGTATATTGAGTTCACCCACATCCAATGAAGAAATAGCACCTACAACACTTTCCTTCTTCTGACGTCCGTAACCTACTACTACAACTTCGTCCAGCTTCTTTGTATCCGGATTTAATATTACATCAATAATATTCTTATTGCTGATAGCTATTTCCTGCTTCTTCATACCAATGTATGAAAATTCTAGTACACCACCAATACCTTCAATTGTAAGAGAATAGTGACCGTCCAAGTTGGTAACAGTACCTGACGAGCTATTTTTCAACCATACACTAGCTCCAATAATAGGCTCTTTTGTCTCTCCGTCAATTATAGTACCTGTAATTACACGTTTTTTCGGCTGTTGCTGTTCGGCATTTTGAGCATTTGCTACTTTAAAAATGACTTCTTTTCCTTTAATTATATAATTAACTCCACTTCCATTAAATAGATTTTTCAAGACTTCCTCAATTGTACCACTACAATTAATCTCTTTTTTTGATTTATCTTTCAAGTCACTATCTTTATAAAAGAAAGTATAATCACTCGTTTCTTCTATATACCGGATAGCCTCCTTGAGAGAGAACTTTCCCTTTATCTGAATATTCCCTTGTGCTGCTAACATCACAGTTGGCCATAATAATAAGAGTAATACGAGATAGCTCAAATACCGCTGTCGATACAAAAAAATACATTTTTTCATGTTCTCATTTTATTAGATTAGACATATAGTTTATTAAAATTTAATTTCTGATAATGATTGTGTTACCTACTCTTTCTTCTTTCAAATTCATAAGGAAACAGATTTTGAGAATAATATCATCCAACACTTCCTCCTGACGAATGGTACCACTGAACGGAGAAGTTTCGTCCTTACCTTCATACACTATATTAGCATGATACATCTGATTAATGATAGAAATGAGGCGGTTAAGCGGCATAGCGTCAAACTTGAATTTACCATCCTGCCATTCTATATTTTCAATCTTCCGTATTCCTATTTCCGCATTAACTGAGTTATAAAAAATCTTTTCCATGGGCTTCATTACTATCTGTTTGCCGGTCGCCTCTACATTAAACTCAACACAACCGTTGAACAGCGTAATCTCATTATTTCCCGCTTCTTTTTTATCTACTAGAAACCGGGTACCTTTTACTTCGATAAAGGCTTTATCAATATAAACTTTGAAGGTGTTCCCATGCTGCTTACGTACATGGAACATGGAACTACCCTCCAACCATACTCTTCTGTCTTTATTGAAGTTCTTGGCAAAACGGATGGAACTATTCGGATACATCCATACTTCAGAACTATCGGGCAACTGATACAACATATTCCGGGTGGCTACTACCTCAGCAAATTCTTCTTTAACGAAGAAATCACTATTCACATAAAAAAGCCAACCTCCCAAAACTGCGACTAAAGCCACACAGGCTGCTGCCAACGGATAATAGAACTGTCGAATTGACTTACGTTTCGAACGTACTTTATATTCTTTGACTATTTTAGCCCAAATATAATCTCCGATTTCCGGATCTACTCTTTCCGAGTTTTCTGCTATCGGATTTTGTTCCTCCCATTGCACTTTCATTTTGCGCTCTATCATATCTATTTCGGACAGATCCTTTAATTCGTCTTTTTTCAGTCTGTTTGAAAATAATTTTCTAATTAATTCACTTTTATAACTCATTACTTTTCTCTATTATTTGTTATTCTATTATTAAATACACATCAAAAATTGGAGACCCTGGTGAAAAAGCAATTTTTTTTTTAGAAAGTATTTAGCTAATTTTGTCCCAAAAAGATAAAATGATATCTAAAGAGTTGATTAGAAGGTTTAAAAATGGAGATGAAGATGCTTTTTCATTTCTATATAAACATTACTGGGAAAAGGTCTATGGCTTTACCCGGCTTTATCTAGTTTCTTCTGAAGATATCGCAGAAGTGGTACAAGAGGTTTTCATCAAACTCTGGGAAGCAAGACATCTGATAGATGAAGAGCAGCCTTTTGAAGGGTTTCTTTTTATCATTACCCGTAATATGATTTTTAATTATTCACGCAAAAAATTAAACTACTCATTTCTGAAAGTTACTGTTTTACAAGCAATGGAACAAGAATATGAAGAAGAAAATAAGTTGGAATTATCCGATTTAAAAAAGTATCTTTCAGTACTAATATCACAATTGCCTCCACGGCAGCAAGAAATCTTTCGCATGAGCCGGGAGCAAAACTTAACCTATAAACAAATTGCCGAGCAATTGTCTATCAGTGAAAAAACTGTAGAATATCATATGGGATTGGCATTAAAATACTTACGAAAAAATCTCTATTTGCTTTCTCTGTTTTTGTCTGTTTAAACACAATAAATACACATTAATTCCTCCAATCAATCTTGATTGAAGGAATCCTGATAATATCATTGATAATTGAAAAATTCTGTTGGTATGCTTTCTGTTTTATAATTAATAAGAAGCTGTTGCCGGAATGCCGGCTTTCTTAATCAATTCTACAATCCGGTCCAACTCTTCGTGAGTTGCCTTCTGCAAATCATGATCAGGGGTTTCACGGTCAATCGTGTAAATCATCACTTGCCGGGGCGCGATTTCTTTTACCGCCTCCAACCAGGGAAGTACAAACTTATCTGAGGTATTATCCATATCCTTTCCCAGGTAACTCCCTTTGAGAAACATAGTTTGAATGATACAGTTTCCTTTGAATTCTTTCATCTTCTCGATAATCTTCTTTACAGAATATTTTCCATTCGGACGATCTAACCGGTGAATGTATTCTTCATCCACTGTATCAAGTTTCAAGATATTATTATCTATCTTATTCAGTGCATCAAATACAGCAGGGCGGTCGATAAATGTAGAATTACTTAATACACTGACTTTCGCTTTCGGAAAATACTTGTCCCGAAGTGCAAGAGTATCGTCTATGATTTCCGGGAAATGGGGATGTGCAGTCGGTTCACCATTTCCGGCAAATGTCAGTACATCGGGAGCAGGACCATTTGCCTGCATATCTTTTAGTTTTTCTTCAAGGGCTGTACGAACCTCTTCACGGGTAGGAAGAAGCTTCTTTGTACGATGCTCGGCATTGAAGCCGCATTCACAGTAAATGCAATCGAACGAACAAACTTTACCGTCGTCCGGTAATAAATTTATTCCCAAAGAAACACCCAAACGGCGGGAATGAACAGGACCGAAAATGGGTGAAGGATAAATTACAGTCATCTTTTTATTGTTTAATTAGCTACAACAAAGATAACTCAAAAAACTCCAGGTTATTAATTCTATTGAACATTTTTTAATGATGTTCTTCATTCGACCGGTATACTTGCGCAAAACATTCCCCTGACTATAACTGCACTGCCATTACTGAAAGAATGCCTTACTTTAACTTCTTACGAGGAGACAGGTGTACTACTTTTCTCAATAAGTCGATCGTAAAATTGAAATCACTGAAAAACTGTATACCTATCGATCCGTCTACATCGGTATGATTTGAAGAATCACCGCCCGTTGAAGCTTGAAGAGTGACAGGTACATTTTTGCTCACTACACTGCCCACTTTTAATGAACGTGCATGACCATAAAAAACTGGTGTTGAATGCCCCAAACTCACTGTCGCCCCACTTCCCTCGGGTTTGAATCCGCTCAGTAACAGCCTGTTTTGACGAACAAACCGACTAAAAGCTATCAAATAATAATTAGCTCCCGTATCCATTATAAAATTACCCGAAATACTTTTATCCCCGGTCAGATTCAATGCGGAAGGTAACATGATAAGGCTCGGTACCCTAAGGGGGATCATACGTCCTTTCCTCTGAAAGATATAATCACCGAAGGTATAAAGCGAAATAGTTTGCGTATCAAAATTCACTTCAGTGATATATTTTCTTATCAGATTCAGCCCGATGATGCCATCCGTACCGTTACGCACCCTCTCGAAAATTGCAATATTCTGCTTTTTCAATGATAAACTGTCCGACAGACGAAGTACATTATCGGCAGATATCTGCACCGTTTTCCGTCCGCCTACAACACTCGCTTCTTGCGAATGACTGACTTTCAGCCCTATGCTATCTGCCAACGAACGGCGGATAGCCATTCCGTCAGCTCCCGTATCAAGCAAGAATGACATCACCCGGGGGCTATCGTTCAAGCGGGCAGACAAAATGATAGAGCCACCCTCTATCCGAAAAGGCAGAACGGCTGCCAACGATGATTTCCGGTAACGGCTATCACCGAACAGCCGGTCGAAATAATCGACAAAAAGGATTTTTCCGGACTCATTGAAAGCTATCATGCTCTTCTCTTCCTGTCCGCCGGCCAATGTGAAACGGACCTCCAGACTGGTGACGTTTCCCTTTGTTTTCATCCCCTTCCAGTCGGGTTGGATAGATTGGAAAGTTATACCTTCCATAATCTGTTTCAACAAACCGGATGCAAAGGGCAACGAATAAATGCTGATAGAAAATTCGGGAGCAAAACTCTTTTGTGCAACAGCGATTTCTTTTGTTTTCAAACCGTCTTCCATGTGTTTCAAAGCAAGACGGATGCTGTCTTGCTCCGTCTTTCCGTTTGCTATCAACGGAAAGAACAGAAAGCATATTATTATTTTCAAGTATTTCATAGTCTATTACATTGGAAAAGAGGGTATTGAGTGCCTATGTATTGGACATATAGATACAACATGCTGGGTATATAGATACAACATGTTGGATATATATGCCCAACACACAGTATATATATACCCAACAACTCTGCTATTAGCACCCATTGAAGTACTTGTATATCAACCTGTTGATAATATTGTTTATTTCTTCAATGCGTCGTTCAACACTGCCCGTATTTCGGAAGAAGAAGGACGCGGAGCATCCATATAAATCAGACTTCCGTCTTTACCAACCAGCATAAAACGAGGAATGCCTGTTATCTTATAGGGTTTGGATAATGTAGGTCCCGCCATGTCTCCGCCAAAAAGCTGTACACCGGGGAGCTGTTCTTTTATCACGAAGTCCTTCCATTTCTGGATATTTTTAGACGCATCGACACTAATCCCCATAAATACAATGTCTTTATTGTCTTTATATTCTGCTTCCAATGCTTTCATGGCAGGCATCTCCTTTTTACACGGACCGCACCAGGTAGCCCAGATATCAATATAGACAACCTTGCCACGAAAATCGGAAAGAGATACATCATTTCCTTCCGCATCAGGGAACGTAAAGTTAATAGGCTTCTTTTTCTCCATATTCTCCGCAAAGTTATCTTCGATACGCTGCCAACGCTTTTTCTGACTGTCGGTGACCAGGAAACTGCCATATTCTTGTTTATATTGTTCCAGTCCTACCTGCGTTTTACTCATTCCGCTGAACATTAACGCTATTTCTCCTTTAATTGTGTCATTACTAATCATCTCGACATCTTCCTTCAGCATAGCCGAAACGGGATTCTTTCGTTTCTCTCCGGCTGATGAGGAATCGGATACCATGGCCTTGAGCATATATGCATTAACAAATAAACGCAATCCGCCGGGATAATTAAGAATACTCGTAGTACGGGCGATAGCAGGAATATCTATTTGCCGGTAATAATCAATAAAGTCTTCCTTCTGCGGATGCGCCGACCTTACCGTATAAATGAACTGCACGGCATTGAACAGCAAATCATACTTACGAAAATCAGCAAACGTAGTGTCGAAAACCTTATTCTTTGTTTTCTTCACTTTATAAGAACCCAATTTATCCAGTTTCTCTTCCAACAGCGGAAAGAAGTCTACATACGTACTGTGTTTTCCCATAAAATACACAGCTTTATCTTCCAAAGGAAAAATAAAATCATGCCAGCGGACCATTTCCTTGTTCTCTGCCGTATTCTCTTTTCCTATCAGTTCATAACTTTCGGGCAATATCCGCACATTCAATGGGTCGCCCGGCTTCATATAAAATGTATAACGATTCTGAAATACCGAAGAGGAAGTACCCAACACGAAATACCCTTCCTGCTCTGGGGTAAACGTCATCCGGAAACTACCGTCTTCTCCTAACGCAGAAGTGGCCACTTCCGACAAGTTACCGCCTTCTACAATCTTGAACATTTTGACTGCTTTTGTTTTACCCCTTTCCCACACGCCACTGACAGTAGATGTTTGGGCAAACAAACTTCCTGCACAGATAAACGCAGGAAGGATCATTAATAATAATTTTTTCATGGATTATTCATTTTGAGTATATATATAAAAATCTTTGCAAGAATAGTACTTCGATTTAGCTACCATATTATTCAGTCCGATATAGCGGGCATTCACAGGTTCGGCAAACTTGAAGTACATGTGTTCGCATCGGCTGGGAAGTGCTATTGAACCGAGGCTCACCGAAAGACGGGTAGCATTATAGAGTTCCTCTCCGGCATAAGACAAGTCCATGCTTGCAGGAGACATCGAGCTATTGTTCGCCCTGAGATATATTCCGGTGATATTGCGAACTTCATGTCCCAAATCGATTGTGACACTGGCCGGAACATCCAATACCCAGAAACCTCCTTCGAACATACTTTCCCAACTGCCTTGAGTAAATTTATATTCTTCCGACAGGGCTTTATAACCGCTCCTTTCTGTCTGTCGCACACCAAACGCAGTATCATCGCTTTCAAGCGTGTACCCACCGGATACCGAATTCACTACCAGATAATATACATCTGTACGCATAGTCTTGACAGGCTCTACCGCACCCGGTGACGTAACCGATTTTATCTTTATGGGGACAAGATAATTATCACCCGCAAACTGCGACGTCTCTCCCTTATAGGCGATATGTCCCGTAGCCGTTGTACTGCCGGCCGGTAACGCAACATCGGCCAATTCCCAGTCACTCACGGCAAGGGTTTTGAAAGCTGTCCCATATTTGCTATTGAAAGCTGCTACCAGACTATTGTCTACTTCCAGCCCGATATTTATATCATTGTCTGACGCAATATAAGCCATAAGCGGCAGATCGTATCCGGTGAAACTTTCGTTTCCTGCAACCATCACACTGTTTTTGCCTTCTTCAAATCCCACACCGTTCTCCTGTGTCACATCCAACGTCAGATAAGAGACTCTTTTATTGTAATCTACTTGTGCATCATAGCCCGAAGCCGAAGTGATACGCACCGGCATGATGTATCCGTCCATACTGGTAAACCCGTCCAAAGGCCGGGTCAAGGCAACGGTAAGTGTATCTGCAGATTCCATACTTCCCTCGGGAATGGTCAGGGTCGATTTATTCAACCTGATCCAATTACTTGCAAACCGGTGATAGGATGTTTCATTTTTCTTATTGTATACATCTACCAACAATGTATCAATAGTAACTTTCACCGTCAAATTGCCACCTGCCGGAGAAGTACAATTGACTACCAGTTTGGCAACCAATGTATCCATATTGGCAACCTTACCTTCTACTGTACGTTGGGCATTGAAAGCAAGTGAAGCATACTTATCGCTGATAAATACTTTGTTAGAAGCTTCAGCAGCTGTCTGTTTCTCATAATTGTTGATGTCATCCGTGCATCCTGCAAAAAAGCTGCATGAACTGCAAGTCACCAGTAACAGACATATTATTTTTCTAAGTTTCATATTTTTCATCTTTCTAAATCGTTTAAGGTTTATAATCCATACCTACTATCTTTCCAAAACCTTTCCACGACATCTCTATCGTTTCATCATCATTCACCTTGTGCGTCGCTATGGCAAGTGCACCGGAAGAAGCATTCGGCATGGAATAGAAGTCTATTCTGCCTCCTTCATCCTTTCCTAAGGAACTGTTGTAGGTAGCGATTCCCAAATATTTACTGCTTGTACTGGGAATCATAAACTTTAAAGCGGTTATTTCATTGTAACCTTCGGGAAGAACAGCATCCGTTATTTCTCTAACCACTGCATTGCTACCCGATACGTCGGCATAAAACACCCGGTTATCTTCAGTTGCATAATAGATAAACGCATTGTTGGGTTCGGGAGCGGCAGCAATAAATTTGGCATGGTCAATGCCGGTAGACGCATCAAATATACACGTTCTCAATTTATTATCTTTCGTCACCAAAGCAGTAGTGTTAGACGGCAAACCGTATTCAATATATCTGAATGTACCGTTACTTTGTTTCAGAAAAGCAAAAGAAGTCATCTTTGCTATACTCGTATAGCGTTCGCCCATATACAACAACCCCTCATTCTTATCATCAAAGTTAAAAATATGGTCGGAAGACTCATCCAGAAAATCTTCGGTAAAAAAGAACGATGTGCTGAAATCATTGGAAGAACGGTATGTAGTCTGGCAACTGAATTTATTTTGTTCCTGATCGAAAAACAATGTTATTCTGTTACCACACGATATAAACGGAGCAGGTTCGTAACGTTCACTATCGTATACGGTATTCCCCGTACGATAGGCATTCATCGGATAGGAAAAGAAGTAGTAGACAGGATAAGTGTTATGCAAATACCAATTTCCCTGTCCGTTATCATCTTTCACATATACATATACATGCGGTTTTATACCACCACTTGTAGAAAAATACCCCACTTTCATCTTCTCCGCAACAATAGGCTGCCCAGTCGATACATATTCCTGATGAAGAGGCGAACCGTTCTCCACTGAATTGGATATATCATACGAAGAATCCCAACTGAAATCAGCAACTTTCAGACGTGTCGTATAATGGTCGGTCAGCAAGTAAACCGAACGGTTGGAACCATCCGGCTGATATGGATGAGGAGCAGTGGGATCAGCAAAGATATTGAGCTCATAAGGTTTTACCCCTCCACGTTGCAGGGAAGGTGCAGTAGAAGCCAGTATATTATACTTCGGTATATATTGATTCTGAGAATTCTGAACGACCATTCCCATATCAAATCCGTCTTCTTTCTCATACAATAAGACATATCCCTTGTTGAAAGTTCCCGATACTCTTATACTGAAAATTTGTCGGTAAGCAATATCCGTCACTTTGTTTTTTGCTTCGAAGGCACAAGTATAAGTACTATTCGGAGATCCGATAGGATCGGCTATAACAAAATCAAAGTCTTTACCCTCCTGCAATACATTCCATGCAGAACCGCTTTTATAATACCACGTATAATCCAAATTATCCATATTGCCCGAAGTAGTATTGAGTTCAGGAGTAATCAACAACCGTTCTCCTACTTCCACTGAATAGCTCTCCTGAATATTAGCAATTTCTGTCACCCGATTGATTGCTTCATAGTCATAATTGCCCTTGTCTTCATTGCATGCAAACAGAGACAGTATTCCGGCACATACAATTATTATCCGTAAATCTATTATATATTTCATATCCATCATCTTTTATTGAATACTAGATAGAGGCATCTTGACCTCTTCACCAAATTCATCAAGCAAAGGCTCTCCATGCTCGTTTTTATATTTTACCAAGTAACGATTAATCAATGAAACCATTCCAAAAGAAATTTCCCTCGAGAAACGTTTGGTAAACGTTTCCTTACCCGTCGGGTCGTTATCTTCAGGATCAATCTCAAAATATTCTCTTGTCACTCCGCAAGCCTCATATATCACATTCATTTTTGCATTACTGTATGCGCCGAATGTACTTTCTAAGGTCATCGACGAATAAGAAGCCGCCCATAAACTGGGTTTTTCAGCCAGTGCCGTAAAATAAATACTATAAATCAATCCGTTTCGATTGTTTCCTTTATCATATCTGGACGTTGAATAATCCGTATGAAAGTTTTCATTCGAAGCCAACCGGATACGGGCAAACAACATTTCATTATCAACGGCTTCCGTACGTTTCAGCCTTACTTCCACATTACCAAAGATTGAGTTGGCAGGTAGATACGCAGACAAAATCTCTATATCTTCTCCTTCTGTGGCTGTCGATTCTTCAGGTATCATCACTACTTTTACCGCCCGGTCTGTTTCCGAAACTCGTCCCATTAGTTTGATAGGAATCTTAATGATACTGTCGTTTTTCAACGGCCTGTCATATCCCATATTAACAGTGATCTGATCTTCATTTTCTCCAAAGTCGGAAGAGGACGCATCAGCATATTTAAAATAAACAGATAGCTAAAAAGTAAATTTGAGAAAAGCGTAGCGATTCAA
>ERZ831601.1169-NODE-1169-length-21033-cov-3.725999_pt1 | contig 21033 bp, 17 predicted proteins | sample MGYA00519578_ERZ831601 | MGnify/ENA primary metagenome ERZ831601 (study PRJEB31850, sample SAMEA3708717) | human gut metagenome | biome: human gut; feature: human-associated habitat; material: faeces | place: China | collected 2014 ... | reverse complement strand
TACATCATAGTGACGGATCACATCGTCCGAAGTCAGATTGAACCGCTTGCATAAGAAACCGGCGAGCTGGACCACAGAATTGTATGTCTCATCGGTAAATTCACCGCTGTCATCCGGGTGGCAGCATTCAATCGAGATCGTATCGAAATTACGCTGGTTCGATGCATACGACCATTCACTCGTCGGGATACACTGAACGACTTCTCCCTCGATGCCGACGACGAAATGGCTGCTGGCCTGCGCCTCCTGCGTCTCAGGCAGGTTTTCAAAGTAATCACGGTTCTGCATCGCCGTGCTTCCCGGGTTTGCCGTGTAGTGAATAACGATGCCGTCCACCTTTTTCAGCCTCGTCTGCGGTCTGGACCAGCTGTTCGGCGTCAGAAGCTCCACATCAATCGGCGGAGCGCCGGTCCAGTCGGTGATATCGTTGTCCTCATAATCAGAACCGGAATAGTCAACGGCCGTGATATCACTTGCCGTTTTTGCCACACAGCGGATGCCGCTGTAAATGCCGACGCAGATCAGCACCACCAGAACTCCCGTCAGAAACATTCTGCGGTGAAGCTGGCGCTGCCTCTGTTTTCTTGTCATTTTTCCCCGTCTCTTCTGTGTCATATGTTCTCTCCCCGCTGCAAATAAGCGCCCCCTCATTTGAAAAGGCAGAAGCTGAAAAGTTTCTGCCCTTTCCCCCTTCTGCCTTTTGCGACTTTTTATTCTTATTTATCGTCCACGCTGTAGTTCGGAGCCTCTTTTGTGATGTGGATATCATGCGGATGGCTCTCTTTTAAGGATGCTGCGGAAATCTTGATGAAACGTCCGGTCTCCTGAAGAGTCGGAATATCCGATGCGCCGCAGTAACCCATACCAGCACGCAGACCGCCGAGCATCTGGAATACGGTATCTTCTACCATTCCCTTGTATGCAACACGTCCTTCTACACCCTCCGGAACGAGTTTCTTCGCATCGCTCTGGAAGTAACGATCCTTGCTGCCGTTCTCCATCGCTGCGATGGAACCCATGCCGCGGTATACTTTGTATTTTCTTCCCTGGTACAGCTCAAAAGTTCCCGGGCTCTCATCGCATCCTGCAAACATGGAACCCATCATGCAGACGCTGCCGCCTGCTGCGATCGCCTTCGTCAGATCGCCAGAATACTTGATACCGCCGTCTGCGATGATCGGAATGCCGTACTCTTTGGCAACTGCGTAGCAGTCCATAACAGCGGTGATCTGCGGAACGCCGATACCTGCTACGACACGGGTCGTACAGATGGAACCCGGTCCGATACCAACCTTGACCGCGTCAACGCCTGCCTCGATGAGAGCTTTTGTTGCCTCTCCGGTCGCTACGTTACCTGCTATTACCTGCAGATCCGGATATGCTTCCTTGATCATTCTGACACAGTGAAGAACATTCTCAGAATGTCCATGTGCAGAGTCGAGAACAACTACGTCTACTTTTGCTTTCACCAGGGCTTCCACACGATCCAGCACGTTTGCAGTGATACCTACTGCCGCACCGCAGAGCAGACGTCCCTGTGCATCCTTTGCAGAGAACGGATACTTGATCTGTTTCTCAATATCCTTGATAGTAATAAGACCCTTGAGGTTAAAATCCTTGTCCACGATCGGAAGCTTCTCGACACGTGCCTTGGCAAGAATCTTCTTTGCCTCCGTCAGGGTGATGCCCTCCGGAGCGGTAACCAGATGCTCAGAAGTCATGCACTCTTTAATCTTCTTGGAGAAATCTTCCTCGAACTTGAGGTCACGGTTTGTGATAATACCAACCAGTTTTCTTCCCTCTGTGATCGGAACACCGGAAATCCGGAACTTGCCCATCAGCTCATCCGCATCCTTTAATGTATGCTCTGGGGATAAATAAAACGGGTCAGTGATTACACCATTCTCAGAACGTTTTACTTTATCGACCTCCTCAGCCTGCGCCTCGATCGACATGTTCTTGTGAATAATACCAATTCCACCCTGTCTTGCCATTGCAATCGCCATGCGGTGCTCTGTAACCGTATCCATGCCGGCACTCATCAGGGGGATGTTCAGCTGAATCTTCTTGGTCAGATGTGTCGTCAGGTTTACCTGATTCGGAATAACCTCAGAATAGGACGGCACAAGCAGGACATCATCAAATGTAATGCCATCGCCAATAATCTTACCCATTATATTACCCTCACTTTCGTAAATTTTAAACACTGGACATTGAAAACTGTCTGATGTTAATAATTGATTTTAGCAAGTTTTTTGAAATATGTCAACCGGAGAATAAAGGGGTTGACGATAGAATTTACTTACGCTATTTAATTAGTGTGTCTTATAAATAATGTCAATCAGATAAGTATTAATAATGCAGTCATCCTTAGCCTCATTTCCCTGCCAATTTTTTCACCCAAAAAGAAGGACTGCCACACCTTCGCATAGCAGTCCTTCTCTCCCCTGGCAGCTGCCTGTCAGAGATTCTTTCTATAAATTACCATTTTTATTTTCTACATTCGATACTGCATCTCTGATGTAACATCTTCCGTCATTTTCCGGCTCTCTTACTTACATCATGCCGCCCATGCCAGCGCCTGCTGCCGGACCTGCCGGTGCATCTTCTTTGATGTTGGCAACTGCGGACTCGGTTGTAAGCAGGGTAGATGCAACGCTGGTTGCGTTCTGCAGGGCACTTCTGGTTACCTTTGCCGGATCCAGGATGCCTGCTTCTACCATATCTACGTATTCCTCATTGTAAGCATCGTAACCTACGCCTACCGGGGACTCTTTTACCTTGTTGATGATAACAGAGCCTTCCAGACCTGCGTTTGCTGCGATGTGGAACAGAGGAGCTTCCAGAGCTTTCAGGACGATACGGCCGCCGGTCTTCTCGTCGCCTTCCAGTCCGTCTACTACCTTCTGAACTTCTGCTGCTGCGTGAACATATGCAGATCCGCCGCCTGCGATGATGCCTTCCTCAACAGCTGCCTTTGCTGCGGACAGGGCATCTTCCATACGCATCTTAGCTTCCTTCATCTCAGCCTCGGTCGCTGCACCAACACGGATAACAGCTACGCCGCCAGCCATCTTAGCCAGTCTCTCCTGCAGTTTCTCACGATCAAAATCAGAAGTGGTTTCCTCAATCTGAGCCTTAATCTGAGCCACACGGTCTGCGATGGCTTTCTTATCGCCGCAGCCATCTACGATGATGGTGTTCTCTTTCTGAACCTTAACGGATTTCGCACGACCAAGCTGATCCATGGTGGTATCCTTTAATTCAAGTCCCAGTTCCTCGGAAATAACAGTACCGCCGGTCAGGATTGCGATATCCTTTAACATTTCTTTTCTTCTATCGCCGTAACCCGGAGCCTTCACACCAACAACGGTGAAAGTACCTCTCAGCTTATTGACAATCAGGGTGGTCAGCGCCTCGCCCTCAATGTCCTCAGCGATGATGAGCAGCTTGGAACCAGACTGTACCAGCTGTTCCAGCAGCGGCAGAATCTCCTGAATGTTGGAGATCTTCTTATCGGTAATTAAGATGTACGGATCGTCCAGAACGGCTTCCATCTTCTCCATATCAGTTGCCATGTATGCAGATACATAGCCACGGTCAAACTGCATGCCTTCTACCAGATCAAGCTCAGTCTTCATAGTCTTGGACTCTTCAATGGTAATAACGCCGTCTTTGGAAACCTTCTCCATCGCGTCTGCTACCATCTGGCCTACTTCCTCATCAGCGGAAGAGATAGCAGCGACTCTTGCGATATCTGCCTGGCTCTTAACGTCCTTCTTCATGCCTTTGATTGCCTCTACGGCTGCATCTGTGGCTTTCTTCATACCCTTTCTCATAATGATCGGGTTAGCACCTGCTGCCAGGTTCTTCATACCTTCGTTGATCATCGCCTGGGCCAGAACGGTTGCGGTTGTAGTACCATCACCAGCTGCATCGTTGGTCTTGGTTGCTACTTCCTTCACCAGCTGTGCGCCCATGTTCTCAAACGGGTCTGCCAGCTCGATCTCCTTCGCAATGGTCACACCATCGTTGGTAATGAGCGGAGCGCCGAAGGATTTATCCAGAACTACGTTTCTGCCTTTCGGTCCTAATGTAACTCTTACGGTATCTGCTAACTGATTTACGCCCGCTTCCAGGGCTTTTCTGGCTTCTACGCCATATTTAATTTCCTTTGCCATGGTTATCAACCTCCATAATTTTCTTGAATAAACGTTCCGATCAGCATCTGTCTTCCAGACATCCTGCCCATCGATTAACCGATAACAGCCAGAATATCATTCTGTTTTACAATGACATATTTCTCATTGTCCAGCTCAACTTCTGTGCCTGAGTATTTCGAATAGATAACTTTATCGCCAACCTTTACCTGCATCGTGATTTCTTTTCCATCTACCACTCCGCCAGGACCAACCGCGATTACCTCTGCCTGCTGCGGTTTCTCTTTTGCCTGACCCGGAAGAACGATACCTGATTTGGTCGTCTCCTCTGCAACTAACTGCTTTAATACAACTCTGTCAAATAATGGTGTTAACTTCATTATTGGCTCCTCCTTATCCATCCAAATTTATTCCATCTGATTGCTTTTCTTTCGTAATCAGATATGTATCTTCTTCTTACGAAGTATGTTATAACACGTTCTGTTAGCACCGTCAAGTGTTGAGTGCTAAAATTTTAGTAAATTTTACGGGGAGAACTGAAATATTCCATTTCTCCCCGTTCTATTAATTGCTCTCCTCAAATGCCTTAATCGCCGCAACCGTTTTCTCATAACACTCTTTTACCGATGCAAAATCTGCCTCGTATCCGGTCAGTTCTCTGCCTCTCAGTTTTTCGGTCAGCGCTGCGCTTACCTCATAGAAGGCATCAAAGCCCAGGTTCAGACAGATTCCTTTCAGGGTATGTGCCGCGCGGAATGCTTTCTCCGCATCCTTTTCTTTTAATCCATCCTCCAGATCCTGAAAGCTGGAATCGCTCAGAAACTTGATGGCAAATTTTTCCACCAGCGCCACACCTCCAAAGCGTTTCTGAACTCCTTCAAAATCCCCGCCCATTTCTTTGTAGCATTCCTGAATTGTCATGACAGCCTCCTGTTATTTCTCTTCCTCAGTTTTCATACGGCTCAGCTCCTCGCCCGCAGTTCCATACTCTTTTTCAATCGCCTGCGTCACCGCGCCGAAAAACTTCTTCTGTGAATTGTCATAATGTTCAAATTTCTTATTTTTTCGCTCCGGATCACTCATCTCACTCCGGTATGCTGCCTCCTGCAGCTCCTTTTTAATAGGATCCTGAATCTCACACAGGCACTCAAGCAGGAGCGGGTTAAATGTACCACACTCTCCGTTGCAGATCATCTGCACCGCCTCCTCATGAGAATAAGCCTTTTTATAGACGCGCTCACTTGTCAGCGCATCATACACATCCGCCAGCGCCACCACCTGCGCTGAGATCGGGATCTCCTCCCCTTTTAGACCATCTGGATATCCTTTTCCATCATAGCGCTCATGGTGCCAACGGCAGATCTGGTACGCCACTTTCATCAGCGGCTCATCCTCATACATCTGAAGATTCGCAAGCATGTCCGCACCGATCACTGTATGTTTTTCCATGATCTTACGCTCCTCCGGCGTCAGACGACCCGGTTTATTCAAAATCTTCTCGTCAATTCCGATCTTTCCGATGTCATGCAGGGATGATGCCGTGCTGATCAGCATCCGGTTCGACCAGGACAAGGGATATTTGTCCGTCTTCTTGACGAGCTGTTCCAGAATCATCGTCGTCAATATATTAATATTGAGTACGTGCATACCGCTCTCGCCATTTCGAAATTCCACGATCTCGCTCAGAACACTGATCAGCATCCGGCTATTCTTCTCTTTCTCAAAAACCTGGTTCGTCACCATTGCCACCAGGCGGCGCTGTTTCGCATACAATTTGATCGTATTTAAGACACGCCGGTGTACAACCTCCATATCGAACGGGCGCTTGATATAATCAGAAACTCCCCACTCATACGCCTGCTTGATGACCTCGCCCGAATCTTCGCCCGAAATCATGATAACCGGGATATCCCCGATCAGGTTGTTGCGGTTCATGTATTCCAGAACCCCGAAGCCGTTCATCCCAGGCATGACGATATCGAGAAGAATCAGGGAAATCTTCGTCTCATAACGGTTCAGCATGTCGAGACATGCTGAACCATTTTCTGCCTCCAGAATCTCGAATTCGCCTTTCAGCATTTCTGAGAGAATCATACGGTTCATCTCCGAATCGTCCACGATCAAAATGCGGTAACGACTCGCATTGCGCCGCCCGGCTACCACGATCTCCTCCGGTGTCCACTGTCCATCTTTCTCAGTCACAATCATGTTCTTGGAGGTCTTCGCCTGATACATAAATTCGTCCGCCCGGCACATCGCCTTCCCGACTGTCTCCCCGTTCGTCAGCGTACCGCCGATGCTGACTGACAATTTCAGTTGCGGATATCCTTCAACACTCATGTTGCAGATCAGATCCTGTATCCGATGCAGCTTCTCAACAAATGCCTCCAGACTGATGCCCGGCATCACAAGCAGGAATTCATCCCCGCCATAACGCACCAAGCGGTCCGTCTTACGGATACAGCTTATAATCGCCGCCGACACCGTCACCAGCACTTTATCGCCCGCCACATGCCCATATATATCATTGTAGGTCTTAAAATCATCCAGATCGAGCATCGCGATACCGGCATCCATCCGCTGCTCTTTTAACTGATCTTCAAAATATCTCCGGCTGTAGCTCCTCGTCAGTGCATCCGCATACAGCTCGCGCCTGTAGTGTGCAAATTTCTTAACGAGTGCTTCTCTTCCCTCTGCGTCAAGAAGTGTCTCATCATCCAGACAGGAAATCATCTCCACCACACAGGGAACTCCATCCACCTCCAGATACTTCGCGATGACCTGATACATCTTCAGACCGATAAATTCAAGCTTCATGCACTGTCCCTTCATCGCAAGCGCGCGCTGTGCCGCACAATTCTCACAATTCTTTCCTTTTTCCCAGAACGAATAGCATTTGCAGTCCTCGGATCGGAGTTCCCCGTTCCTCACGTCCATCTTATGGAGTAGATCTTTATCTAAAATACGTACAACCGTAAATATCCTTTCCATCTGTGCAATCATTTGTTCCAATTCCTGCGCCGTCATCTTTGTATTCAAATTCATCATTTTATTTTTATCACCACCTAGCAAATATATAATTTTATTCTACATGATTTCCGGTATGACAACAAGCATTTTTCTCATGCTTCCTGTACATAATTACCGCCCCTGTGTTACTGTTCACGCATACGTACCCCGTAACACGTGATTCACACACTTCCCGTTGTTCACAAAAGATTCCCTTTATTTTTTAGGCGTTTCGTATTACAATAAGGATATCGAATCGTATAGAGAGGAGTATCAACCATGGCAAAAAAACATTTTGGTAAATTACTGACACTGGCAGCTATCGTCGGCGCTGCAGCAGCTGGTGTTTCTTACGTCTTACAGTATAAATCATTCCACAAGGAACTGGATGAGGATTTCCACGACTTTGAAGATGATTTCGATGATTTTGACGATGCCGGCGATAAAGAAGCTTCCAAGGCTTCTGATACAGCTGCCTCCGAACGCAGCTATGTTTCCTTAAATCCGGAGAAAAAGGAAGCTCCGGCTGAGACTCCAGAGGAAACTTCTGAACATTCTGAGGAAAGCGAAAAAGCTCCGGCTGATGCAGATCTCTTCCGAAGAACCAGTCAAAACAGAAACCGTCCGCGCAGATGCTCCGGTTTCCGAGGACGGCGAATCTTCTTCCGAGAAAGAAGATTCCGACGCAGCCCCGGATGACAGCACAACCGTGACGGTTGAGGAAATCACAGAATAACACAGGAGGATTCTTTGCATGATACAAAGTCTTCTCCGCGCGATGGAACTTCTGGAACTTTTAAAAGAAGCCAACCACAAATATTCCATCGCAGAACTTTCCGAATCAACCGGGCTTCCGCCCAGCACAATCCACCGGATTTTGCAGACATTTTGTGAAAAAAAATACGTGATCCGCGATGAACACGCGCACACCTACCAGCTTGGTCCCGCCCTCATCTCTCTCGGTCGGGCGGCGGCTGACAATGTGCGGATTCAGGATGCGGCGCTTCCGATTCTCAAGAACCTCTCCTACTGTACCCGTGAGGATTCCTATCTGATCATCCAGGTTGGCGACAAGGGACTGGTACTTGACAAAACGGACGGTCCGAACCACCTCAAGGTCGTCGAAGAATTTGGCTATGAGATGGATCTGCACTGCGGTGCGATCCGCAAAGCGCTTCTGGCTTTCCAGAGCGACGAATACATCCGCCGCTATCTGGACACACGCTTAACCCGTCCTGAGGCATTTCCAAAGGCGGATCCCGCAGAATTGGCAGAAGAACTCCGCACCATCCGTGAGAAGGGCATTGCCGTTTCCCACGGCGAATACGTCCCGGATGCAGTCGGGATCGGTGCTCCCATTTACGGTATTGACGGACGCATTTCCGCTTCGGTCGGAATCATCGCACCGTATTCCCGTATTGAAGATGACACACATCTTCTGCACCTGCAGGATCAGGTCCGCCACAGTGCGGCAGAATTATCCTATTATATGGGACATACATTTAAGCAGGAGAAATAAAGGAGATTTCACTTTATGATTAATAAACGCTTATTTTTAGCAGGCTTAACAACCGGTCTTCTCTCCCTCTCCGCCGCTTTCCCGGCGATGGCAGGAAGCTGGAAAAATGGAGCTGGTGACAATGCTGCCCGCTGGTGGTACGACAACGGTGACAACACCTGGGCGGCAAATGGCTGGCGCTGGATCGACGGCAACCAGGACGGCGTCAGCGAATGCTACTATTTCGACGCCGAAGGCTGGCTTCTAACCTCCACCACGACACCGGACGGCTACACTGTAAACGCAGACGGCGCCTGGACGGTAAACGGCATCGCTCAGAGCCGCCAGACCGCGGCTTCCAATGAATTCGATAACGAAAGCTGGGACGATTTCCAGAACAGCTCCTCCAAAAAGACGAAAAAAACAGCCACCAGCTCCAGCAGGACGCCAGATTCCGGAAGCTCTGACTCCAGCACCGGCTCATCCGAAGATTCTTCCAGCGATGATAGCAGCAATTCCAACGGAAGCTCCGGCAGCCACAGCAATTCCGGAAGCTCCGGTCCGTCCAAAGAAACCTCTTCTACTTCCGGAGACAAAAAGCCGGATGCTCCAAAGAAGAACTCCAAACAGGAACCAGGCAGCGGCTACCGCCAGGGGTCTGTGACGGATGAGCAAATTGCAAATAATAGTTCTTCTGACTCCACTAAGGAATAAATAAATGTATGCCGCAAGGCGCACCAAACAAACGCCCCCGCAAGAAAATCTCCTGCGGGGGCGTTTCTATCTCATCATTCAGTTTCCCAAACGAATCTTCTATTATTTCTGAAGTGCAAGAACGTCAGCGAATGCCTGAATAGCAGTGCTTGCCTGACCGAAGTCTCTCATCTGCTGGTCGATACCCAGTTTGATGTGCGGAACGCCTGCATCGTTCAGAGCTTTCTTCAGGTATGGATACTCCATCTCCTCCGGATCACAGAACTGCTGCATAAACAGTACCAGACCCTGAGCGCCGCTCTCTTTAACCATGTTAGCTACGAACTCACCACGACGGTTCTTGTCAGATTCCGGATCGTACAGAAGTACTTCGTAATCGATGTTAGCGAACTGTTTAGCCAGTGCTCTAACCGGATCCAGCTCGTCTTCCGGAGCGTCTACACGGAAGGAACGTGTCTCATGTGCTACATCATCTGCAGCGATAGCGATGTTGTTCTCTTCGAAGATAGAAAGCAGCTTCGGATTATCACAGATAATACCGGAGGTAACAACCTTGGTTCCCTTCCAGTCACAGACAGGAAGTTTAGCCAGCTCTGCGTTCAGCTCGTTCAGCTTTGCAGTGTATTCCGGCTTCTCCATGAAGTAGAATGCCTTCAGAACTGCGGAACGTTTGGTTGGTGTGATAACATCACAGTGCTCGTTAGCCAGTTTTACGAACTCACGGCGAGCTGCACGGCTCTTGTTGTATACAACGATAGCATCCTGGATGTCAGAATCAGTAATCTTTCTTCCAGCGATCTCTTCCAGATCAGCTTTTACATGGTTGTACTGATCGATACAGAACTGAAGACCAAACTCTTCGAAACGGTTCTGCGGATGAGCTAAGAAGATAACTTTCATCTTGTCGCCCATAGCTACACGGAAGTTCTGGCTCATCGGACGAAGAGTATCACAGATAGTAGGTGTGATAATACCGTCTAACTGATCCATAGTTCCATCCAGCAGCATCTCCAGAGCTAACTGAGCGATGGTGCAGTAGAAAGTAGCGCAGTACTCTTTTGCACGGCTGATGGTCTTAGTGTTGGAACCCCACATACCCATCGGAACGATACCAGCGGCATATACAAGCTCTTCCGGAGCGTAGTAAGGAAGAACACCAACTACTTTTTTGCCCTGAGCTTTATATTCAGCAAGCTGCTGCTTCGGAGTTGCAGCTTTTACCTTAAATTCTTCTAATAATGCGTTAACACTCATGGTTATTTAGCCTCCTTTGCCTGCTTATTTGCTTCCATTGCCTCAACCAGACCCTCTACACGAGTCTCGTACTGAGCAGCATTGAAGTTACGCGGGTCAGCCTGATCGCCGTCGAAACCAGCACACGGGATACCCAGGTCAGCAGTAAAGCGACGCTGCATCTCAGCCATGTAACCACTCCACGGTTTACAGCTTCTGTTGTAGTGAACCAGAACGCCATCTACCTTGTTATCACGGCAGATGCCTTCACGCCAGTCAACACCCTGCTCGATGCAGACAGAGTTCGGAGCTTTGTAGTAAGCACGAGCCATCTCATCGATGTTGTTGTAAACGAAACCGAATGCCGGAGCATATACAACGGCAGTAACGTTTACACCGTGGGTCTTCAGCGGTTTGAACAGAGCCGGCAGTTTCGGCCAGCACGGAATACCCTCGAACATAACACGGTATTTCTCCGGGAACGGAGTTGTGGTCTCACCCTTCTTAACTGTCTCTTCCAGGTCTTTTGCAAGTAATTCAAAAGCATCACCAGCAGCTACAGTAGCACGTGCAGTTACAACGTCTGCCATGTGGTTGAACAGGTCAAATCCACTGTATGGAGCCGGTTTGTACTGCAGGAAATCACAGACTTTCAGCCAAGCCTTAGCGGTACGGTTAGCGTTTGCACAAGCCTGCTCGAACTTCTTCTCGTCGAACTTCTTGCCTGTCAGCTCTTCCAGCTGTTTGATCGCTTTGTCGAACTGAGCGCGAACGTATTTAACATTCTCATCATGAACTTCTACTGTATTGTTGTACGGGATATCGATCATGATCAGCGGAATGTTGCACATACGAGCGATGTTCTCATACCATTTTGTCATACAGTTACAGATGTTGTTGCAGCAAAGAACGAAATCCGGCTGCGGAATACGCATCTGACGAATCGGAGAAATAGCCTCAAGACGTTTCTCTTTTTCCGGACCATCCGGGAGTTTTTCAATCTCAAGCAGGTTGTCCAGCTGCAGATACGGAGTCTGAGTCTTCGGATCCTTCTTCGGTTTTCCGTCTTCACCCATCACTACGTTGCCGTCAGCATCTTTTAATGGTTTACCTGTGCTCGGATCGATGATGTATTCACCAGTCTCCGGATCATACTTACGGGATACACGTACACCAGCTGCATATGCAAGGCTGATACGAGCGTAACCGCAGATATCGTTGTCATATCCAAGATCCTCAGCTGCCTGGCACATCAGCTCACCGTAACGGTTAGCTGCGATACCAGCTGCCTGGTTCTCCGGATACATAACGTGTAAATCAAATGCTGCTGCAAGCTCACACGGGAATTTGGAAGAAGACCATCCAACTAACTCGCCTCTTGCTTTGGCCTCACGCGCCTCTTTGTGTACGTCATCTACGACTTTACGAAGCGCAAGAACACCAGGACTAACTTGTTTTGCCATAATAATTATCCTCCATTCTTAAAAATTAACTTAGTTACTTCTGACGGCTGGCTACCTGATATGCCATCAGGGCTGCGCCAAGCGCGCCGTTATACTGTGTCAGCGGGGATGTACAAATCTTTACGCCAAGCTCAGCCTCAAGCGCATCTACTACGCCCTGGTTCTGAGCCACACCGCCTGTCATAACGACATCCGGCACTACACCGATTCGGTGGGCAAGACCCGTGACACGATGAGCCACTGAACGATGAATACCGGCAATAATATCACATTTATCCGTTCCCATCGACAACTGGCTTATAACCTCACTCTCTGCAAAAACCGTACAGGTGGAACTGATTCCTACCTGCTTCTTGGACATAGCGCCAAGACGGCCTAGATCACTTACCTCAACTTCGAGAACGCGAGCCATAACATCCAGGAATCTTCCGGTTCCGGCTGCACACTTATCGTTCATCTGGAAGTTTGTCATGACACCGTCCTCAACGCGAAGAACCTTCACGTCCTGACCGCCGATGTCAATTACGGTATGAACCTTCGGGAAAAGGAAATAAGCGCCCTTTGCATGACATGACAGCTCACTCATCTGCTTATCGGCAATTCCGTCCATCAGAGATGTACGTCCATAACCGGTAGCCAGTGTGAATGCCATATCTTCTTTCTTGAGGCCTGCATCTTCCAGAACTGCCTCGATGGCACGGCTTGGACCGCTGGTACCTGCTCCAACGTCAATCAGAGACTTACCTACGATCTCCTTGCCATCCTTCAGGATGATACATTTGGAAGCTGTAGAGCCTACGTCGATACCTAAAGTGAAAATTTCGCTCATGATGTATCTTTTTCCTTTCAATACTGACTTTCTATGCCTGATTTTTGTTTCAACGATGTTTTGGCAGATCCGTGCTATCACATCGTCTCCACCCATCATAATACCACAAAATCAACTAAAAGTCGCTGTAAAATCTTGAAAATGTTATAAAATAATTCTTAACAAAACTATTACTTATTACTTATCTGCCTGAGTATACCAATAAATCGAGCAAAGGTTCCAGTTCCTTTGCCCGATTTATCTGCAAGCATCCGGCAAAACGGTTCATTTACAGTCATACAGACAAGCCGCTTCGCCAGAGCCTCACACTATTCACACTATCAATTTGTTACTTATCACTATTTACACTATCACTGTCAGCCGCGTACTTACGCGCCTTCTCTTTTTAAAATGTTATCTTAGCGGCACCTATCACAATGCCGTTTTAATTTGATAATTATTTACCGTAGTTGATGAACTCACGAGTAGATCTCGGAGCCAGCATCTGATGCATCGGGCAGATAGCCTGAGCATTCTGATAATAAGCCTCGGTAAATGCCTGGATGTACGGACGAAGATCGGTCAGATCTACGATCTCATCAACCATACCCTGTTTTGTACAATATTTCGGACGAGATTTGTCTGTGTACATCTGGATCATAGCGTTCATCTTGTCGATGATCGGCTGAAGCGGCTCGCCAGCTTTTTTAGCTTTAACAAGCTTTCTGGAGTACATAGCGTTTGCAGCGGTCTCACCCGGCATTACGTAGTACTCGCAAGCACCTGTACCGATAGAGAATACGTTGGTGTTGTTGCCCTGCGGACCACCCAGAACGTAGTGAGCAGCAGCACTTGCCTTACGAAGAGTAACCTCCAGAGACGGAAGCTTAGCATTCTCGATAGAGTAGATCAGGGACTGACCTAAACCAAGCAGCTCTGCCTTCTCAGCGTCATCGCCTACATCGATACCTGTGGTATCCTGCAGCCAGATAACCGGTGTCTTATCACGAGCACACAGAGTAACGAACTCGTTCATCTTAATCAGACCCTGACGGTACAGCTTACCACCGATACCTACAGAACCCTGTTTGTACTCCGGATAGTTCATGAGTAAGCCCTGTACGTTAGCGATAACACCAACCAGAAGGCCGTTAACTTTTGCAAGACCAGCAACGATCTCCGGACCGTAGCCTTTCTTGTACTCGAAGAACTCACTGTTATCGAACAGACGGCCGATTACATCGTAGATGTCGTACGGACGTTTCTGGTTCATCGGGATGATGCTGTACAGATCCTCAGCCGGAAGCTGCGGAGCCTTCGGGCTGTCAACACGGAAGAACTCCAGGTTGAAGCACGGAAGGTAGTTGATGTACTTCTTGATTCCCTCGATAACGCCTAAATCATCCTCGTAAACTTCACGGAAGAATCCGGTCTCATCATAGTGGATCGGCACGGAACCCGGAGCCGGAACGTGATGTTTGCTGTTCTCGATCTGAGCGTTAACGATCTGCTCTGCTGCTTCCTCATCGATGTAACCCTTCGGGTTCATACCGGAAAGGATACCAGCGCCACCAACTGCCATGTTCGCATCTTTATGAGCGATCAGGATAGTCGGGGAAATGCTGTGGTAACCACCACCTGCCGGGTTGGTTCCGTAGATACCTACGATAACCGGAACACCAAGCTGGTTTAACTCAGCGTTGCGGAAGAACGGTGTACCACCACCACGACGGTTCGGGTATACTTTGTCCTGATTCGGGAACTCAACGCCTGAGCAGTTTAACAGGTATACTAACGGCAGATGCAGCATCTTAGCGGTATCTGCAGCACGGAGCAGGTTATCTGCCTGTCCCGGAACCCAAGCACCAGCCATCTTCTTGTTATCAGAAGCGATGATGTAAACCCATTTGCCATTTACACGGCCAAGACCATTCAGAACGTTAGTTGTCTGGAAACGGTTGTCTTCCGGATTGTAAAGGCTGTTTAACGGGCACCATGTACCTGGATCGATCAGGGCGTTGATACGCTGTGTAGCAGAAAGCTGTCCACGTGCGTTTAACTTCTCTTCGGTTGTGATACCAGCATCAAGAGCCTGCTTAATGGACTCATGGATGTCGTTCTCAACAGCCTTCAGTTCCTGCTCGTTTTCCGGATTCGGATTAACCAGAGCTTTACCAACGGTAGGCATATTCTGGAAATATCCTGGCATTGAATACATATTCATGTCTTCTTTTCTCCTTATAAAATAAAAAATAAAAATGGTTATAAATGAATTGCTTGCGGGACAGTTCGTCTCCTGTCCCGCCTGCAATCAGTAACTAATTAATCGACAGAAATGATATCTGTCTTGATTCCCTATGGAAGGCTAATTACTTAGTCTCCTTCGGAACTTTGATGAATGCCTGACCTGGGTCGATCTCTTCACGAATAACGCGGATGATCTCCGGATCCGGACCTTCCATCAGCTGAGCTCTGGAGGTATCGATCTCGAAACCAGTGTTCTCCTGAACCATTTCCGGAGAGGAGAATGGATAGTAGTAAGCCAGGTACATTCTCTTGGTCTCTTCGTCGAATTTCATGATACCAAGATCGGTAACTACCATCTGCGGTCCACGGTTGCCCGGAAGACCTGCTCTCTCACGTCCGCCAGGGCCGTCCATCCAGCCACAGCTTGTGATGTAGTCAACATGCTCCATGAATCTTCTCTTCTGATGCTGCATCATGATGATGGTGTTGCAGAAAGTAGCGATTCCGTTTGCACCGCCAGAACCGGTGAAACGTGTGGTAGGTTTAACATAATCACCCTTACCAAAGATACAGGTAGAGTTAACGTTTCCGTACGGGTCGATCTGAGCGCCACCGATGAATGCGATCATACGATCAGCATCATGTAACCACTCATTAGCCTCGAAACCTACGAAACGAACGTTTGGCCACTGTACTGCACAGTGAGCCATGAAACGGTTGTCACCTACAGAACGCGGAACCTCGATCGGAGAACAATCCATAAGACCACTCTCTACGATCGGATGGCAGCTCGGGCAAACAACACGTTTTGCCAGGGATGCACCGATTAACGGAAGACCGGTACCAACGATAACGATCTGATTTTCTTTAATATTTTTTGCGATGGCGTAAGCCTGCATTTCCTGCTTTGTATACTTTGTATAATCAGCCATTTTAGATTTTCCCTCCCTCAATTAATGTCTGGTAGAATAGCCAAGATGCGGCTCATTCTTAAGGTTCATGAGGCGAGCGCCGCCCAGTACGTTGAGCAGATCATCCTGATCCTTGCATCCATATACATACTTCTGAAGGTAATCCTTGAAGGTCTCCGGAATCTTGGTGCCGTCAGCAGCATCTTTTGCAGCCTGTGCAGCAACTTCTGCAGCTTTTGCAAGCTTCTCATCTTCCGGCTTAGCAGCAGCAGCCTTAGCAGCTTTGTCTGCAGCCTTCTGAAGCTGTGCCTTAGCATCCTCAGCGTCAAGGTACTTGGAAGCCTTGTCGTACTCTTTCAAGCCCTTATCATCATCATCATAATAGCCGTAGCACTGTGCCGGCCAAGCACCGTACGGTGCACGAACAACGGCGTCTACACACTCACCAAAGATTCTTGTCTTGGTTGGGTCACGACGGATATACTCATCACTTACGATCTCCTCGCAGGTAACGATACAACGTTTTGCAGCTACAGCGATATCTACGTCATGGAACTCATCACCATCGATGATACAGGTTCCATCCGGAGATGCCTGCTGAACATGGATGATAGCGCAGTCAAGCTTCGGAACCGGAACAGCCAGCAGCTTCTCGCCTGGCTCAAGCGGGTTCTCGATCTCTACGCATTTCAGGTTGTCAACACCTTCCATGGTTCTTCTCTTCTCTTCGCTGATACCCCAGAACTTAACAAGTCCGGAGCCCTGCATCATACGTACCGGCAGGTACGGAAGACCCAGAGATGCAGCATGAAGCTGAAGCATCAGAACGTCCTGAGAATAATCCTCATATGTAAGCTCACCCTTCTCGATAGCTGCACGGAAACGACGAGCTACGTTGGTGTAACCAGAGTTTGCAGTATAGCAGTTGATGTAGGCTCTCACACGGCCCTCACCGATTAACGCATCCCAGTCACCACCTGCCGGGCCAGACCAGCCTACAAAACCAGTTTTACCCTGACGAAGGATCTCGTAAACTGCTGCATACGGTTTACGGTTTGTTGTAAATCCGCCGAGACAAAGTACATCGTTGTCACATACATACTTTTCTACGGCATCGTGTAAAGACATTACTTTATTAGCCACAATAAAGCCTCCTTTAAAAAAATTTTCTATAACTACCTATATAAATAAGTAAAAACGGGATCCGGTACTTCCGGCGCTGCGGTCTTTCGCAGGCCAGATGCAGCCAGATCCCGGCTGCAACAGCCAAAAATCAATATTCGATTAACCGAAAATCAGCATGAAGAAACCTGCTGCTACGGCAGAACCGATAACACCTGCTACGTTTGGTCCCATAGCGTGCATCAGAAGGAAGTTGGTCGGATTCTCTTTTGCACCAACTGTCTGAGAAACGCGGGCAGCCATCGGTACAGCAGATACACCAGCGGAACCGATTAACGGGTTGATCTTGCCGCCGGTTACAGCGCACAGCACCTTACCAAGGAGAACACCTCCGATGGTAGCGAATGCGAATGCAAGCAGACCCATGCAGATAATAGCGATGGTCTGAACACGCAGGAAGATCTCGCCGTTTGCGGTTGCACCTACGGTAGTACCAAGCATGATAGTTACGATGTTGCACAGTGCGTTCTGAGCTGTATCAGAAAGACGCTCTGTAACACCAGATTCACGAAGCAGGTTACCAAGCATCAGCATACCAAGCAGCGGAGCTACGGACGGAAGAAGCAGGGAGCAGAACAGTACTACGAATACCGGGAATACGATCTTCTCAACCTTGCTTACCTTACGGAGCTGCTTCATAACGATGGAACGCTCTTTCTTAGTGGTAAGAAGCTTCATGATCGGCGGCTGAATCAGCGGAATCAGCGCCATGTAGGAGTAAGCGGCAACGGCGATCGGAGCAACCAGATCCGGTGCCAGGTTGTTAGCTACATAGATAGCGGTCGGACCGTCTGCACCACCGATGATACCGATAGCAGCTGCCTCACCTACTGTAAACAGACCAGTTGCGTTAGCCAGCATGAATGCAATGTAGATACCGAACTGAGCAGCTGCACCAAGCAGAAGGCTCACCGGGTTTGCAATCAGCGGACCAAAGTCTGTCATGGCACCTACTGCCATGAAGATCAGACACGGGAACAAACTGGACTTAACACCGCCGTAGATGATACGCAGAACACCTGCGGTATACCACGGCTCGCTTTCCTTCATCAGGTCAGCCAACGGCAGGTTTGCCAGGAACATACCAAATGCAATCGGAAGCAGAAGAAGCGGCTCGAACTGCTTTTTAATTGCCAGGTATAATAATACAAAAGCAATGAGAATCATTACACAGCTTCTCCAGGTCAATGCTGCGAAACCCGACTGTGCAAGAAGCTCTTTTAATATTTCAAAAAAGTTCATTACCTAACCTCCTAGTTCAGAGCAACCAGAGCAGCTCCTGTATCAACAGAATCGCCAGCCTTAACAAGGATCTTGCTGACTGTACCGTCTGCCGGAGCAACGATCTCAGTCTCCATTTTCATGGCTTCCATAATAACTACTACTTCGCCAAATTTAACTGCCTGTCCTTCAGATACCTTGATGTTCAGGATTTTACCTGGCATTGGAGCTTCTACGGTAGTTGCGCCCGCCGGAGCTGCTGCCTTCGGAGCCGGAGCTGCTGCCGGTGCCGGAGCTGGAGCCGATGCTGCTGCAACTGGAGCCGGAGCCGGTGCTGCCGGTCTCTGTACCGGTGCGGATGCCGGAAGAACCGGAGCTGCCGGAGCTGCTACACCATTACGATCCAGAGATTTGTAAGCTTCTAATTTTTCTACTTCAACTTCGTATTTCTTTCCATTGATCGTAGCAACATATTTCATAATTCTTTACGTCCTTTCGAATGTTTATCATTACTGTTCACACATGTGTGCCCAGTAATGGGATTTTGCCGATGCTTTGTATTCCAAATCGGCAAAATCTGTTGCCTGAACTGTATCATACAGAATTTTCAGTTCATAAAATTCCTGCCCTCAGACAGTACTTACATCTTACACTAAACGCCCGGTAAATTCAACGTACACTTGCAAATTTGCCTCAAATGCGGTATATTAGTGCCAAGTATTTATTTTTTAAAGGAGTGAATTATACAATTGGACACGAGTGTCGCGATACAACTCATTATTCTATTGATTTTATTGATTCTTTCAGGATTTTTTTCATCTGCGGAGACAGCTTTAACAACGGTAAACCGAATGCGTATCCGTGGTCTTGCCGACGAAGGCAGCAAGCGGGCAAAAACCGTTATGCGTATTACCGATGATACCAGCAAGATGCTGAGTGCAATCCTGATCGGTAATAATGTGGTGAATCTTTCCGCCGCTTCCCTTACTACCACCCTGGCTTACAATCTTGGCGGGTCTATGGTGGCAGTGGCAAGTGCAGTTCTGTCTGTACTGATCATTCTCTTCGGAGAGATCACACCAAAGACCATGGCTACACTGCATGCGGAAAAGATGTCTCTTCGTTATGCTCCGGCCATAAATCTGTACATCAAAGTCATGACACCATTTGTATTTATCATCAATACGCTGTCGGATATCATTCTCCGCATTCTTCACATCGATCCGAATGCCGGAAATAAACAGATGACAGAATCCGAACTCCGTACGATCGTAGATGTCAGCCACGAAAGCGGTGTCATCGAATCTGACGAAAAAGAGATGATCTATAACGTATTTGATCTTGGCGATGCGAAAGCGAAAGATGTTATGGTACCAAGAGTTCATGTTACGTTCGCCGATGTAAATGCCACCTACGAAGAATTGATCGACATTTTCCGCGAGGACAAATTCACACGTCTTCCGATTTTTGAAGATACAACGGACAATGTTGTCGGTACGATCAATATGAAAGATCTTCTCTTATATGACAAAGAAAAAGAGTTTCATATCCGCGACTTTATGCGCGAGGCCTATTTCACTTACGAATATAAGAATATTTCCGAATTACTTGTGGAGATGCGCCAGGCTTCTTTTAACATTGCCATCGTTCTTGATGAATACGGCGAAACTTCCGGACTGATCACATTAGAGGATATCCTGGAAGAAATCGTCGGAGAAATTCATGATGAATATGACGAAAACGAAGAAGACTTTATCAAACAGGTTGGTGAACGCGATTATATCGTAGAAGGTTCCACGAATCTGGATGACTTAAATGACAGGCTCGATCTTGATCTGACCTCAGAAGAGTATGATTCCGTCGGTGGATTCATTATCGAGCATCTGGACCGGCTTCCTGAGATTGGTGACGGCGTCACCACCGAAGACGACATCCATCTGGTTGTAGAAAAATTAGATAAAAACAGAATTGAAAGTGTACATTTATATCTGCCGGAACCAAAACCGGAAAATGAAGAAGGAGACGAGGATTAATCCCCGTCTCCTTTTTATTCTTCATCTTTCACTTCTTCTCCGGCAAGTTTCAGAATATCTTCGATCTCATCCTCGCTGATTCCAAGTCTGTCTGCAACTTCATCCACGCTGACTTTACGTCCGTATTCTTCTTTCATACTCTTAATCGTCTCATCAAGTTCTGTAACTTTCTCAACCATCTTATGATCTCTTCTCTTTACTTCTGTCTGCGACTCCAACGATGCCAGCATTCCGGCACGTACCTGTTCCAGAATCTCTTCTTCATCTTTTTCCTTCTGGATCTCTTTTAATGCCAGCATCAGTACAATGTTTCCTTCCTGGATCATATCACCGATAAACACTTCCGGATGATGCAGTCTCACCGCTTCTTCTACCACTTTCGGAAGATAATATGCCATGCGCACCTCTTCCGGTGTCTCTTCATTCATATCGCCAAGACTTCGCAGATATTCTTCTACGTATTTCTGTTCGTCCGGGCTTAATGGCTGTTGTTCTTCATTTTCCGCTTCTTTTACCGTACCTCCGGCCTGTTTATAACCGATCACCGCCATCTT
>ERZ831601.1154-NODE-1154-length-21342-cov-3.381078_pt1 | contig 21342 bp, 16 predicted proteins | sample MGYA00519578_ERZ831601 | MGnify/ENA primary metagenome ERZ831601 (study PRJEB31850, sample SAMEA3708717) | human gut metagenome | biome: human gut; feature: human-associated habitat; material: faeces | place: China | collected 2014 ... | reverse complement strand
CCCATGCCGGAAAATGCTGTTTACCACAAGCCTTCAAAAATGCCGCATGAAATCAACGCAGAGTTTGTATTCGGACAACTGGCAGTGGGCAAAGAGTTGGAACCGCTGAGCAGTTCGGAGATGGAGCAGCTGAAGCTCTGGCTGAAACGCCATGAGACTGTGCTGAAGCCGGAGGACAGCCGCTACCTGGAACGGGTCTTTGCAGGCGGTGTGCTGGACGAGGTAAAGACCCGGAAAGCTGTGTTCGATTTCTTTGGTGGGATCGGTACAGTCGTTGATTACTGTGTCGCAGCCGAAAAATCGCTCACACCCCGTAAAGAATTTCTGGAACAGCTGCAGGGACAGTACGGCCTGAAAGCTGCTGCTGCAGACTGGGTGCTAAATAGCGTGATAAGCATGGGCATGAGCCTGAACCCGGATGCAAAGGCTGTAGATAATCTAAGGACGAATTTTGAACAGCAGGGAGGTCGTGTGCTGTGAGGCGAGAAATCTCAGAAGCGAAACCGATGGAAGCAAAAATGCACATTGGGTTGGATGATGTCGTCAAACGGTCATTTGAACGTCTACAGAAAGGCGTGATAGAAAAGGCAGAAGAAAAACTGGATGCTGCTACGGAAAAGTCATTTGCAGAGCTAGAAAAAGAGCTGGAATACAAAAATAACGATGATGGAATGCCGTACCGTATGGAGCAGGATCTTTTGACGGATGCAGAGTATAAAAGAAACGGATATGAGTACACTACCGATCACCTTGGAAGGCTGTTTACAGCCGAAGGAAACCTGCATCTGAAAGAGCATGATGGTCGTCTGCAAATTAAAGACAGCATCCATGACATTGGAAAAGGATATGAAAAAAGTACCGATGATCGAGGTCATGCAATTGCAGATCGCTTTGATGGGGCAAACGATTTGGAAAATCTCATTCCGCAGGATTCTGGACTAAATCGGAACGAATTCAAAAATTTTGAGAATAAACTGGCACAGGAAGTGGAAGCTGGGAAAAAAGTCAATCTGAAATTGGAAATGCATTATCCGGGAGACTCCTTCCGCCCGGATGCCATTACTGCTGTGACAACGATTGACGGAAAGCAGGAAGTTAAAGTATTTCTGAACGATTAGTATTTATAAGTCCACTGCACTTTCAGATTATTACAATCCCGGTCGATTGCACATACAATACAAGTATCACTTCACAAAACGGAGGGTACTTGTACTATGGTGGACTACGCTGACATCGGAAAACGCATCCGTGCCTGCCGCCTTTCAAAAGGCATGACGCAGGAACAGCTGGCAATGCTGCTGGGCGTTTCCCGGCAGGCAATTTCGAAATGGGAGTCCGAGAAGGCATACCCCGAAATGGACAAGCTGCTGATGCTTTGCGACATGTTCGGTGTGACGTTGGATGATTTGGTCATGGGCGACGTGTGCGCGTCGGCGGGCCGTGGAGGTGCGGGACGCGTGGGCTGTGTGGATGCGGGACGCATGGACTTGGCTGCCGATACGGCTGGTGTGGCAGCGTCGGATGGGGTGGTTGACTCTGCTGTTGGTGCGGTTCCGGGGGTAATCGGGTTCGCGGCATCGCAGGTTGCAGGAGTGTCCGATTCTGCAGAATCGGACACTCGTGGAGGGCGATGGGTAGGCTGGAGCCCGTGAACACGAACCAGAAGTCCCCCTCCGATTCCGGCGCAAACCACCCCACCGGCAACTCCTGCAATCCGCTACTCGGCCATGCCACATCACACGCGGCGACACTCATCGGCCTGTTCGCAATCGTCCTGTGGGGCTTCATGGCCGGCCTCGTGCGACTGGTCTCCGAATCGTTCGGCGCCACGCTCGGCTCGGCGCTCATCTACACTGTCGGCGGCATGCTCCTGCTCATCGTGCGACGGCCGAAACCGATTAGCCAAGCGCCACGCAAGTACCTCGTCGCAGGCGGACTCATGTTCATCGCATACGAGGCGTCAATCTCGCTGTCGATCGGCCTGGCCACAACGAACGCGCAATCCGTGGAAGTCAGCCTTGTCAACTACTTGTGGCCGACGCTGCTGGTGCTGATGACCGCAGCGGTATCGCACAAACATGGTGCGGTCGCCAAAGCGATTCCTGGCGCGGTGATCGCAACCATCGGTGTGGCGATGGCGGTTGGCGGAGAAAGCCTTGATATGCAGGAAGCGGTCCACAATATCGCCAGTAACCCCCTACCGTATGTGCTCGCGTTTGTTGGCGCCTTTATTTGGGCGATTTATGCGACTTTTACGCCGTCGTTGTCCGGCGGTTACGCCGGCACGACGATTTTCTTCTGTTGTGTGGCCGTTGTACTGTGGACCATCCATTTCGTTTCGGGAGACGGTTTGCCGGACACGGCGCCCGGCATCGGTGGATATGCTGCGCTGATTGCGTGCGCCGCTTCGATTTCGGGCGGCTATGCGTGCTGGGGGTATGGCATGCTACATGGCAGTATGGAAACGCTTGCGATCGGTTCGTATGCGACGCCGCTGTTCTCCACTGCTTCCAGCACGCTCCTATTGGGCGTGACGTTGGGCATGCCATTCTGGATCGGTGTCGCGCTGGTGGTGGTCGGCTCGCTGATCAACGTGTGGTTTGCGCGACGCCGCTGATTGTCCGATTCTGCAGAATCGGACAACCTGGGGTGACCGGATGACGCGTGGATGGCTCGTGATTCGAGCCTTGTTCAATCCAGTGTATCGATGTCCCACAGCACATTCATGTCCACGAAGTCGACCATGCTTTTCCATTGTTCCGTGCCGGAATCGCCGTTGTCGTCCAGGAGTTTGACGGCGATGGTGTCGGCTGGTATTTGGTGTGTTGCCGTTGGCGGTGATGGTGATGCGTCGCCAACGATGCGTCCACGTGTACCAGCCGAAACCGATCTAAACCGGCTTAAACCAGCCCGTTCAAATCCGCCTCGTCACATCACCTTGGTGGATTCCAGATTGCGGCTCACCCAGTTGTTCAACCGGATCACCGGCTTGCGCAACACCAATCCCAGCAGCAGCGAAGGAATCAGGAACAAGGCGAGATACACCATGTCAAGCAGGTACTCATTGCCGTACGATCCGGCCATCGCGGCGTGCATGGCATCGATGGCGTGCGGGAACGGTAGGAACGGGTAGAGCATTTGGAAGAACTTCGGCAGCGTCTCGATGGGGAACGTACCGCCCGAACCGGCGACCTGCATCACCAGCAGCACCACGGCCACGGCCTTGCCGATATCGCCGAACGACACGGTCAGCGTATACACGATATTCGAGAACACGAGCGCGGCAAGCCACCCCACGGCAAGGAACTGCAGCGCATGATTCGCCTGCACGCCAAGGAAATACATGTCACCCAGGCAAACCAGTGTGCCCTGCAGCAACGCGAGCAGTGCGAAGATCGCGTACCGTCCGAAATACTCGTGGTCGAGGCGCAGTCCCCAACGTGAGGCGTTCCCCGGGCCGGACGGGCCGGCGACGCGCGGCAGCGTGTCGCCCAAGCCCAGCACATGCGCCTTCTCGCGGTCCGAAATTGTCACTTTCAGCATGGCGCACAGGATGATCGCACCCACCCAGATTGACAGGATCGTATAGAACGGCGCCATGGCCGAACCGTAGTTCGCGATCGGGTACACTGAGACGCGATGCAGTGCGACGGGCGCGGAAATCAGCGTGGACAGTGTGGACGCGTTGGCGGTGGCCAGTGCACGTAGTTCGTCCGATTCACCCGAATCGGACGAACTGGCGTCGTTGTCACCGTCGCCACCATCGCTGTTGCCGTCACCGGCGTTCCCGCCCGTCTCCAGCTTCGTGATCAGCTCCTTCACCGTCGCTGCCGACGAGTCGAGTTTCTTCGCGATCGCGCCGAGCGTGGAACGGATGGACGTCACATTCGTCCCCACATCGCCCGTCACATCGTCCAGATCGTCGGCGGTGCCGCTCAGCTGGGTGATCATGCTGTCGGTTTGGGAGATCAGCGTGCTGACTGTGGAGGCGAGCGCGTCGATTTTCGGCTTGACGTTCGTGGCGTAATCGTCGCGCACATTGCTGATCGACTGCTTCGCGGAGGTGATGCGGTTCAGGATCTCCTTGCGGGAGCGTTCCGCGGCTGCGGTATCCTGCGTGACCTGCGTGGAAGCGTCTTTCAGCTGCTGCGCGAGCTTCTGCGAATCGCCTTTGGCGGCTTCCAGCAGCGTGATCTCCCGGTCGATGGCTTCCAGCAGCGCCTGTTTCGCGGAATCACTGTCCGGTAGTTGTTCCACCGATTCGCGCATGTGGTTGAGGCTTGTGATGTACGTGTCGTACAGCGATTCGCCGCTGGAGATTTGTTCGCTCAACGTTGCCAACTGGCTGGCTGCGGTGTCTGAGTCCTTGCCGATCGCGTCGAACGCCTTGTTCACCTTGGCAGCTACTTGGTCGAACGCGCCTGACACCTGGTCGAGCGCGGTGTTCACCGAGGAGGTGACGTTCGCACCTGCAGAAGTGAGTGACGTGGCACCTGATTTGCCTTGCTTCAACGCGTTCTGGGCCTGTTTGCCCGCCTTGGTCGCCGAGGCGAGCAGTTTGCCCGTGGAATCCACGATGTCGTTCGCCGAGCCGAGCAGCTGCGAATACGACGTTACCTGCTGCGATGCGCCGCTCAGCGTATCCGCCATGGTGGTGAGATTGCCGTTGAGGTTGCGCATGTATTCGGCCATTTGCGGGCTTTGCGAATAGTGTAGGATGCTTGAGGCCAGGTCGAGTCCGACTTGCGCAATCGTTTTGGCGAAGGTTTTGTCGATCGTGTTGACCACGGTTGTCGCGCCCTGATCGGTGATATGCGGGGCGATCGGGTTGATTTTCTCGTTCAGATAGTACTTGAGCTGCGCGTGTTTGATGTCGGGGGAGAACAGCGTCATCATGTCGGCGCTGAAACCTTTCGGAATTACGATCGCCGCATAGTATTCGCCGGATTTCACCCCGTCGATTGCCTTGTCGCTTTTCACGAACTGCCAGTCCAGCTGGTCGTTGGCGTGCAGTGTGCTGATGATGGTTTCGCCCACGTTGACGCGCACCGGTATGAGATCCGACTTGTAACCCTTGTCGTTATTGGCCACGGCGACCTTCAATGCCTTGGTGTTGCCGTAGGGGTCCCAGCTGGCCGCGATGTTGAACCAGGCGTACAGCGCCGGCACCACCACCAGGCCCATCGAGACGATCACGGCGATCACGTTGCGGGTGGCATGGCACATGTCCCGCTTGAAGATGCCCCAGATCATTTTCACTGTTCGTTCCCCTCCTCACGCAGACTCCTGCCAGCATTTCCGTCCGTGTTTCCAGCCGCATACTCAGCCGCATGTTCAGGCGCATGTCCGGCCGAACCACCATGCGCAGCCTCATACAGCCTCGTACGTACGGCATGCATCGGCTTGTAATGCATGCCCGGCCGGAACAGCAGGTTCTCGTGCAGGATCGCGCTGCGGAACTCTTCCGCACTCATCGCTTCCTCGCCCAGATAATTCGCATACCGTTCGCGCAGATACTCCACCACGATGAGATACGTGTCGATGGCGATGATCGAAATGATCCAACCGAGCAGCATGGCGAGCTTCATGCGCGTGATGAATAGCAATAGCAGGAACACGAACGGCAGTACCGCCAGCGCGAGGAATCCCCAACGCACCAGGCGCGGGTACAGGCGGAAGAAATGAATCGCCCGTCTGCGGGCGAGTTCGGGGAACTCCTCGGCGATCTGCTGCGCGGTCTCGGTGAGCCGCAACGGTTCCACCGTGCCTTCGTTATGTTCGGTGATCATCAGATCAGTGTCCGCCAGACGGTTGTCGAACAGGCGGTTGAGGTTCAACGCCAGCTTGCGGACCACCAAGCCGATGAACAGCGCCACAGGCAGATACCAGAACAGCGAGAGCATGTCGATCCAATAATGGTTGGCATACATGCCGCCGATCGGCCCGCGCATCGCGTTGATGCCGTAGGTGAACGGTAGGAACGGTTTCAGACGGCGGAAGAATTCCGGCATCATCTCGATGGGGTAGAGGCCTGCCGCGCCAGGAATCTGGATGATCACCAGAATCACGGCGACGGCCTTGCCGATATGCCGGAACGCCACGGCGAGCGCGTAAATGATGTTCACGTAGACGAACGAGGCGAAAATGCCGGCGAGGATGAACAGGAACGGATGCTCGCATTGGATGCCCAGCGCGAGATCGCCGATCGTGGCGATGATCGCCTGCAGGAATCCGACCGTGACGAACAGCAGCCAACGGCCCATATAGCCTTGGCGTGGCGTGTACATGCGGATCTTCTCATCGCGGTCCACTTCAAGCTTGTAGATCGCGACGAGCACGAATCCGCCGACCCACAGCGCAAGATTCGTGTAGAACGGCGTGACCGTGGAACCATAGTTTTTGACCGGGTAGAGGACCTGTTCGTCCAAATGCACCGGCTCGCCCACGAACGAGCCGACCTCGCTCGCGTCAAGTCCGAGCGCTTGGGAAAGCTGCTGGAACATCGCCGAACTGCTCAACGCGGCCACATCGGTGCGCGTGGTGTTGAGCTGTTTGGCGAGATTGGCGAGCTGCGTCTGCGTGCCAGCAATGGTGGTGTTCGTTTGGGTCACGGTGCGCGACAACTGGTCGAGCAGCCCGTTGCCCTGTTCCAGCGTGCTTTGCAGCGTGGTAAGCGTGCCGGACAGCGACCCATTGGCCAGGCTGAGTGTATCGAGCCCGGTGTTGAGATTCGGCATGACCGTGCCGGTGATGGTCGTGCGTGCGCTCGCCATCGACGCCGTGCCGTTCTTCGCCAGCGTGGTGACATCGTCGTTGAACCCGTTCGCGGTGTTCTTCCCCGCGTTGATCGCAGCCGTGGTGTCCTGATCGAAGGCGTCGATGCGCTGCTGCTGGAACGTCAGCTGTTTGCGGGCTTCGGCGAGCTGCGCGGAAAGATCCTTATACGTTTGGCTGTTCGGATCCAGCTGGCTGGCCTGCAACGCCTTCTCCACGTCGTCGAGCACATTGCCGGTGGTGGTGTTGACGTGATGCATGGTGCTGGACACTTGGTCGAGCGCGTCCTGCGTGGTGTTCAGTCCGCTGAGCACGGTGCCGGTGGCATTGCTCACGTTGACCTGCAGGCCGGACAGTTGCGTGCTGCCGTTGTCGAGCGCTCCGACCAGCGTGTTCGAGAATCGTTCGGTTTGTGTGCGCGTCTCGCTCAGCAAGTCGGACGCCTTGCCGACGGTGTCAAGCGAGTTGGTGATTTCCGAGGTGAGCGCGATGTTGGACTGTTTGGCCGAATCGATGGTGGTGAGGGCCTTGTCGAGCGTGGAGCGGGTGTCGCGCAGCTGCTGTTGGACGGTTTCGAGCTGGTTGATGGTGTCGGTCAGATCGTTGACGACGTCGCTTTGCGCGCTTTTCACGCTGCCGGTGGTTTCTCCCGCTGCCTCCTTCACTTCCTTTGCCACGGCGTCGGCCACGCTGGAAACGAAAGTGGTGTTGATCTGCTCGTCGATCGTGGTCGCGCCCGTATCGGTGATTTTCGGCGCGATCGCGTTCAGCTTTTCGTTGATGTAGTACGTGATCGACGGTCGGTCGCCTTTACCGGTGACGGTGCCGATTAGTCTGGAGCTGAAGTCTTCCGGCAGTACGATCGCCGCATAGTATTTGCCGGATTCCACGCCTTCGATGGCTTGCTGCTTGGGAACGAAACGCCAGCCGAGCTGATGGTTCTTCTTAAGCTGGTTGACGGTCTGCTGGCCAGCGTCGAGATGGCCGACCAGCGTGGAGGTTGTGCCCTTGTCCTCGTTCGCCACAGCGACCTGGATGTTGCCCGTGTTCGCGTACGGGTCCCAGTTGGCGAGGATATTGCACCATGCGTACAGTGATGGGATGATGGCCACACCCAGCGTGACGACGAGCGCCACGGGGTTCTTCAGAATGCGTTTCACGTCTCGAAGGAAGATGGCGAAAACCTGGTGCATCAAGCCTCCTCGCGGGTATTGGTCGCAACATCTACGTGCGGCGGCATGCCCGTGCGGGAACACCCGGTTGGGCTCTTCGTCGCGCGATCCGGTGGACATTCTATGACTTCCGATGGAACGATCGCAATGGTTTCGCCATGTTTATTGGTCGGTCCCGCAAGTGTCGGAATATGAGACGAAAACGCTCGGCATATGGCTCTAGTGGGGCGGGCGACCTGGATATGGAGCGGACGGTCGGGAAAACGGAAAGGAAAGATGGCGAATGTTGTCACATGACAAGTGGGATAGGGTTGGGCGATAATGGAGGCATGACTATTGCAACGCCGGAACGTTATGCGCAAATGCTGGACGCCGCACGCCGCGGCGGTTACGCCTATCCCGCGATCAATGTGACCAGCACGCAGACCCTGAACGCCGCACTCCAGGGTTTCGCCGAGGCGGAATCCGATGGCATCATCCAGGTCTCCGTAGGCGGCGCCGCCTACTTCTCCGGGCAACGCGTCAACGACCGCGTCACCGGCTCGCTTGCCTTCGCAGCCTTCGCGCACGAAGTCGCGGCGAAATACCCCAACATCACCATCGCCCTGCACACCGACCACTGCGCCAAACAGTATCTGGACGAATGGGTGCGCCCCCTGCTCGACCATGAAGCCGAACAGGTGAAGCACGGTCAGGAACCGACCTTCCAGTCACACATGTGGGACGGTTCCACAGTGCCGCTGGGTGAAAACCTCGACATCGCAGAAGAACTGCTCGACAAATCCCAAGCCGCGCACACCGTGCTGGAAATCGAAATCGGCGCGGTCGGCGGCGAAGAAGACGGGCACAGCGCCGAAATCAACGACAAACTGTATTCCACGCCCGCGCAAGGCATCGCCGTCGCGCAACGACTCGGCCTTGGCGAGCGCGGACGCTACATGGCCGCCTTCACCTTCGGCAACGTGCACGGCGCATACAAACCGGGCGTGGTGAAACTGCGCCCCGAACTGCTCGACGAAATCCAGACCACGGTCGCGCTCGCGATTAAGGCCGGCGAAATGCCCGACCCCGCGCACTCGCTGGATGTCGCTCCCGGTAAGCCGTTCGCCCTGGTGTTCCACGGCGGTTCCGGCTCCGCGCCGGAGGAGATCGCGCAGGCCGTGAGCTACGGCGTGGTGAAGATGAACATTGACACCGATACGCAGTATGCATTCAGCCGTGCGGTGGCCGGTCACATGTTCTCCAACTATGATTCGGTGCTCAAAATCGATGGCGAGGTGGGCAACAAGAAGATGTACGACCCGCGTTCGTGGGGGCGCGAAGCGGAAAGCGCCATGGCCGCACGCGTGGTGGAGGCTTGCAGGCAGCTTGGCAGCGCGGGCAAGGCGTTGAAGTAGTGTGATGCCGCACGCGCCGCGTAATGCATGCGGCGTGTGGCGGCACGGTGGGTGTGTCGCGTTGTATGAGACGAAAACGATGGAACTGACTAGTTTCAACGGCCGATCGGTGCATATCCGGCAGATATCCGGTAGAGGGCGCAGGATAGTCTTTGTAAGGCCTTGGTAAGGCTTTGAGGCGAAATCGCATACGCGCGGAGGTGCAACAACATGCCTGGAATTGTTTTGATCGGTGCCCAGTGGGGAGACGAAGGCAAGGGTAAGGCGACCGACCTGATCGGCACGAAGGTCGACTATGTTGCCCGCTTCAACGGCGGCAACAATGCGGGCCATACCGTGGTGGTCGGCGACGAATCGTATGCGCTGCACCTGCTGCCCTCCGGCATCATCAGCCCGACCGCGACTCCGGTTATCGGCAACGGTGTTGTTGTTGATCCTGAAGTGCTTTTCGAAGAGATCGACGGCTTGGAAAGCCGCGGTGTGGACTGCTCCCGACTGCTGGTGAGTGAGGGTGCGCACATTATTGCGCCGTATCATCGTGTGCTTGATAAGGTGACGGAACGTTTCCTGGGTAAGCACAAGATCGGTACCACCGGTCGCGGCATTGGACCTGCGTATGCCGACAAGATTAATCGCGTGGGCATCCGCGTGCACGACCTGTTCAATGCTGAGCATTTGCACGACAAGGTTGAGGCAAGCCTGCATCAGAAGAACCAGATGCTGGTGAAGCTGTACAATCGTCGTCCGATTGATGTGAACGAAACCACGGATGAGCTGCTCAAGCTCGGCGAACGCCTCAAGCCGTACGTCGCCAACACTGGCCTGATTCTGAACAAGGCTCTCGACGAGGGCAAGACCGTGCTGTTCGAAGGCGGCCAGGCCACTATGCTCGACGTGGATCACGGCACATATCCGTTTGTCACGTCCTCCAACCCGACTGCCGGCGGCGCATGCACCGGTACCGGTGTCGGCCCGACCAAGATCACCCGCGTGATCGGCGTTTCCAAAGCGTACGTGACCCGCGTGGGCGAAGGACCGTTCCCGACCGAGCTGTTCGGCGAGGAGGGCGAATGGCTGCGAGCCCAGGGCCACGAGTACGGCGTGACCACCGGCCGTCCGCGTCGTTGTGGCTGGTTCGATGCGGTCGTCAATCGTTATGCGGCTCAGGTCAACGGCCTGACCGACATCGTGCTCACCAAGCTCGACGTGCTTACCGGCCTGAAGGAAATCCCATTGTGCGTGGCCTATGATGTCAACGGCGAACGCCGCGACGATATGCCTACTGATCAGTCCGAATTCGCGGCAGCGAAGCCGATCTACGAATCCATGCCGGGTTGGGACGAGGATATTTCCCAAATCCACGACTTCAATGATCTGCCGAAGACCTGTCAGGATTACGTCAAGCGTCTTGAGGAACTGTCCGGCTGCCGTATCTCCGTGATCGGCACCGGCCCGCAGCGCGACCATATCATCCAGATCAATTCGCTGGTCGACTGACCGTCGGCAACGAGTTTCCCGGCTTGACTGGCAACGACGCGGCACATGATATCCGCCGGCTGATTCCGCGATTCGACCACTTGAAGTGGAAGATGGCGGCGGCCGGCATAGTCATTGGTCTGGTTTCAGGATTGCTGGTCGTCGTATACCGTCTCGGCATCGAATACGGCACGGATGCGTCCCGCTGGATATATGCGCGGATTCGCGAGACCCCGTGGCTGATTGCGCCGTGGGCGGTTGCCGCGGTGGCGGCCGCGCTGGCGATCGCGTGGATGGTCGTCAAGGAGCCGATGGCCGGTGGCAGCGGCATCCCGCAGACCAACGGCGTGGTGATATGCGGCTTGAAGATGCGTTGGCAGACGATTCTGCCAGTCCGTTTCGTCGGTGGACTGTTGGGCGCGTTGTTTGGTCTGTCGCTCGGCCGTGAGGGGCCGTCCATTCAGATTGGTGCGTCGGGAGCGCAGTGTGTGTCCCACCGTTTGCGCGGCCACCGCCGTGAGGACATGCAGGAGCATTATCTGGTCACCGCCGGTGCCGCGGCAGGCTTGTCCGCCGCGTTCAGCGCGCCGCTGTCCGGCATGATGTTCGCTTTGGAAGGGGTGCATCGGAGTTTTTCCCCTGCGATTCTGATGGGCGCCACTGCCGCATCGCTGACCGCCGATTTCGTCTCGAAATACTGTTTCGGTCTGCGTCCGGTTTTGGATTTCGGTGATATCGGTCAGCTGTCGTTGGAAGAGTATGTGTGGCTGATTCCGTTGGGATTGGTGGCCGGTTTGGTTGGTTCGCTGATGAACCGCTCGTTGCTTGGCTTCCAGACGCTGTACGGCAAACTGCCGGCATGGAGCCGCCCGATGATTGCGATTGCGATGGACCTGACCCCCGTTAGGTAGACACCTCTGATTCCAGCCAGTGTGGTTGGGAAGGAAGGTAATCTACCACCATGCCCCGCAAGGTTTACACGGAACAGTTCAAGCGCGACGCCGTCGCGATGTTCGAGTCGAACCCGGATACCTCAATGCGCAAGGTCGCAGAAGAACTCGGAATCAATCGCTCGACTTTGGGATGCTGGTACAAGCAATTCGGCACTAACGTCGCCAAGGATGAAGATGCAGCGTCACCCGTAGAAAAGCTTGCTGATGCGGAAAGAATCCGCCAGCTAGAACGCGAAAACAAAAGGCTTCGTGAAGAGCGCGATATTCTGCGTAAGGCCGCGAAGTATTTTGCGGAAGAGACGACCTGGTGATCCGCTTCCAGTTCGTTGACGACAATCTCGCCGACTACTCGGTCAAGCGGATGTGCACAGTCCTGGGGCTAAATCGGTCTTCGTATTACAAGTGGAAGAACTCGGCTCCACGGCGCCGTGCGCGCCTTGTAGATGACGCTGTGGTGGCCGCGGAGATCCAGGCAATTTTCGACGCTGAAAACGGCGTCTGGGGCGCTCGTCGCATCACTGCTGAACTCAACGACCGCAAGCGCGACAACGGCACTACACCTCCGGCTAAGCGCATCAATCGCAAGAGAGTGGCTCGTTTGATGCGGGCCCAGAACCTGTTCGGATTTCAAAAGAAGCGCAGGGTCAAGACCACTGCGCGTGACAAAGGCCGGCGCGTGTTCGCAGACTTGGTGAACCGTGATTTCACAGCCTGTGCTGCCAATCGTGTGTTGGTTGGCGATATTACGTATCTGCCGATCGCAGACGGGGCGAACATGTACTTAGCAACAGTGATTGATTGCTTTTCTCGCAAGCTTGTCGGCTTTGCTATCGCAAATCACATGCGTACCGAACTGGTAGAAGAGGCCCTCGAAAACGCTTCCCACCTGCGAGGAGGTCTTGATGGTGCGATTTTCCACTCGGATCATGGAAGCGTGTATACCTCGTCGCAGTTCCAGGCAACATGCAAGCGCTTGGGCGTTGCCCAGTCGATGGGCGCGGTGGGAACCAGCGCGGATAATTCGCTCGCCGAGTCGTTCAACGCAGCTTTAAAGCGGGAGGTCCTCAAAGATGCGAAGACCTTCGCCAATCAACTGATCTGCCGCAGAGACGTCTTCCGGTGGTGCGTGCGCTACAACACGTGCCGTCGGCACACTTGGTGCGGGTACCAAACTCCCGATGAGTTCGAGTCCCAAGCCGCTTAAGGTCTGATAGGCTTACACCTACTTTTGTTCACCCCACGGTGTCTACTTTCCGGGGGTCGGGCCCGATCGCGTTGCCTGTCGGCATCTGGTTGCCCGACGTGCTCGGCGGCGGCTCGAATCTGATTGATACCGCCGAACATGCGCGCGTCGGCTTGGGAATGCTGTGTCTGCTGTTCGTGGCGAAGATGCTGTTCACATCCACGAGTTTCGGCTCAGGTGCGCCTGGCGGTATTTTCATGCCGATTCTTGCGGTCGGTTCGTTGGCCGGCGGCATCTGCGGTGAAGTGTTGCATCGAATCGGTGATCTGCCATCCGACGCAGTGGCGGTGTTTGCGGCGTGCGTGATGACGGGCACGCTCGCCGCGTCCGTGAAAACGCCGATCACGTCGATTCTGTTGGCTGTGGAGATGTCCGGAACGTTGACGCACATGCTGCCGGTCGCTGCCGTCGCTTTCATCGCGCTGTTGGTGTCCGATCTGCTGCGCACCAAACCGATCTATGGGGAGTTGCTGGAGCGGTACGTGCGTGCGCAAGGCATGCAGATGGCAATCGCAAGCCATGTGGGCAGCGGCATTATGGAACTGCCATTGGAAATGGGGGCGATTGCGGACGGCAAGCGGGTGCGTGACGTGCGTTGGCCGTCTGGGTGTCTGATCATCGGCCTGCGTCGCGGCGAAAGCGAGATCGTGCCGCGCGGTGATACACGGCTGCGTGCCGGTGACTATCTGGTGGTGCTGTTCAGTGGCGAGGAGGAGCGCGAGGTACGACCTGCGATGCGGCGGCTGTGTGATGCCCGGCTTGACTGAGCCTGGCTGAATTCGGCTGGACTCTGGATGTCCGAATCTGCGGAATCGGACATCCAGGGTGCATACGTTGGCGCTCCGTGTAAACTCATATGCGTTAGGAAGGCGGCAACCGCGGCCCAGCTCGTTGTTGCACGGCCTATGGGCGGAACAACGCTGTCCGCGGGAGGCCAGTACAGGGGGAGCGCAATGGAATCGCAAGAACAATCGCCGGGAGACGTGGTGACTGCGGGTGAGGACTCGCATCCCATCACGCAGGCAATCGACACTGTTGAGGTGACGCATGCTGGTGCAACCACGCCCTCCGCTAACACCATGGATCCGCCTACGATTCCCCTGGCACCGATGAAACGTATGCAGGCGCGGTTCAATCCGCTCGCCGACGGACTGATGTATGTTGTGGTGTTCGTCGGTGGATTTGTTGGAGTCGGCTGTCGGCATGCGTTGGATATGCTTCTGCCGTCGGTCAGCGGGACGCCGTTCGTTGTGGGCACGTTTGTGTCGAATATGGTCGCCTGCTTCCTGTTCGCGATGCTGACCGAATTCATGGCGACCGCTTCGTGGCTGCGTCGCCGGGTGCGGCAGGTTGTCAGCCGTGGTGTTGGGCTTGGCTTGCTCGGTGGGCTTTCGACGATGTCCGGCGTGATGCTGGAAACGATGGAAGGTCTGCACGAGCGGCATATCGCCAGTGCGCTTGGCTATCTTGCGGGAAATTTTGCAGGCGGTTTGCTCACTGCCGCCGCCGGCGTGGTTCTGATGCAGGCACTGCTGTCACGGAGTACTCGAAAGCGGGTTCAGGGTGCGTTTTCAGCTGTTTCCGTGTCCGATTCTGCCGAATCGGACACGCAGGGCGTACGCCATGTGAAAGTGGCCGACGTGGCGCGTTCTGCCGCGCAGGCCGCAATGGAAGCCGCGCAGGCGGCGCAGCAGGCCGCGCAGGCGGCCCAGCAGATTGCACAGACGGGACAGGTTCCGCGAGTCGAAACACCAACCGTGCCGCCGACCGCCAGCCAGACTATGCAGACGGGCCGCGTTCCGCAGATTCCTCCGCTGGCCGTTCCTCAGCTGGCACAGCCATCGCAGCCGTTGCTGCGCGAGCAGGATACTTCAGACTTGGGGCAGCTGCCCGAGCCGATTCAGCAGTCGCAACCAATCCAGCAGCCCCAGCAGCAGTCGCAGCCGATCCAGCAGCCGGCTAACCCGCTTCCGCCCAGCTTCGAGCCCAAACCGATCACTGCGGAGATTTCGCTTATCGCCGACCCGGCTACCGGGGAGGTGCGCTGATGATGTGGATGATCTGTCTGTTCGGCGGTCTTGGCGCCATGGCCCGTTACGTGCTCGACGTGTCAATTCAACGAGGCTGGAATCGCGAGAATCGGAGAACGAACCGCAACTTCCCGCTATCCACGCTCGTCATCAACGGCGTCGCCTCGCTATGCGCGGGCATCGCCATGATGTCCTACTATTCGCAATCGGTGGATATGGACACGGTCATGATGTTCGTTGTCGGATTTCTCGGTGGTTTCTCAACATTCTCCACGGCGCTCAACGAAGTGGTTTCATTGATTCGCCAGCGTCGTTTTACGCTGGCTCTGGGCTATGGAATAGCAACCGTCGCGGTGCCTCTCATTTGCGTGGCCACCGGTTTCGGCATTGCGCTGCTCGCCAATCCGGCGTAATTTTCACGTTACACGGACGGTCGCTGAGTAACATGAAAGAAATCTGAGCGCAACCGCCATCAAGGCCGCCAGCCCGGATGCGACGCTGGTGATTGCATTCGACCAGGCCAAGCCGCTGCTGAAGGATGGCAAGGATATCCAGTACCAGGGCCAGACCGGTATCGGACCGTTCAATAAGAACAATGATCCGAGCTCCGCGAACATCGGCGTCTACACCTTCGACAAAGACAACAAGCCGGTCTTTGACCACACCCAGTCCGGCGACGTGCCGACCGACTGATCGCAATGTAGGTCATCATCAATACAAGAAGACGGCGCAAAGTGAGTGTGGATATCGCAAGCTTTGCGCCGTTTCTTTTGTTGTGCTGTGCTGCCGTTTTCCGTGTCGTGGGCAGCATACGAAAATCAATATTGAAAATCAAGTAAAGGGGTAACCCCGTTAAGCGATATACACGCCGGACTGTCGAACAGGTTCGAGAGAATGTAAATGAATGTAATATCTCGCGAGAAGCGCACGGAAAGCGCGCGGCAAGCACGTGAGAATACAACGATGGAACAGTGATAACGGGGAAGGTGCGATCATGGTCGGCATGCGCGATGTGGCGAAGAAGGCCGGGGTGTCTCTGAGCACCGTCTCGCTGGTGGTGAACGGCAACGGGTATGTATCCAACGACATGCGCGACCGCGTGCGTAAGGCCATGCAGGCCCTCAATTACGTGCCGAACGAGCTTGCCCGCAACCTGTACCACGATCGCACGAATCTGGTCGGCGTCATCGTGCCCACCATTCGTCACCCGTTCTTTGCAACGTTTACCGCGCATCTGCAGCATGCGCTCGCCGCGCAGGGGCTGCGCACCATGCTGTGCTCCACCACCGACGAGACGGACGGCGAAATCCAATACGTCGATATGCTGCGCAGGCACATGATGGACGGCATCGTCATGTGTGCGCACACTTCGCATCCCGGCGATTATTGGACGTCCATCCACCGCCCGATCGTCGCGTTCGATCGCGTGCTTGGGGAAGGTATTTCGTCGATCGGATCTGACCACGAGCAGGGTGGGCGACTGATTGCGCAGATGCTGATTCGCAATGGCGCGCGCCATGTGGTGATGATTGGCGGTCCGCGAGATCAGTTCTTCGATTTGGCTGCGCGCGGAGAAGTCGAGGAAGGACCGTTCGATTTGGGAAAGACCACGTTCCCGACGGTGCGCTACTACCTCACGTTGGAACAGGAATTGACCTCCGCGGGCGTGAAGTATGAGTATATCGAGGCCGGTGAGGTGATGGATTTCGCCGGCTATCATCGTGCGGTCAGCCGTGCGCTTGATGGGGTGGCGACCGACGGCGTCGATGCCGTGGTCAGCTCCGATATTGGCGCGGCGTTCTGCGTGCGCGAAGCGTTGAGCCGCGGAATTTCCATTCCCGACGAGCTGCAGGTCGTCGCCTATGATGGTACGTATTTGACCGATTTGGCCGGTATGAAGCTGACCGCGGTCGCACAGGATTTCTCGGCGATCGCGCAGTCGGCGGCCGACCATATGGTGCAGGCGATCGCCAATGAAGAGGCGGCTGCGGCCAACGCCTCGCGCAAGAACATCCCCAAGCCGTTCGAGCCGAACGTGCTTATTCCCATGACGCTGGTGCCAGGCGATACCACGCGTTGATGCTGCGCGTTGGAACGCTGGGTTGGGGTCGGACAGTCTGGGCTGCATAGAACACCGCATCAAACCGGTTCGACACGCGCATTCCGCTGTGTGACTGGACATTGACGCCCTTTTCGAGGTAATATCGAACCGGTTCGATACATACGTGAGTATGCAAATACGTAAACAACAAACAGGCAGACGCGCACACATTGCACCCGCACCCATGAACCAAGGGAGGTCCCATGAAAAACAAAGTGCAGCTCATCACCTACGCCGATCGCCTCGGCGACGGCACCCTCAGCTCGATGACCGACATCCTGCGCACCCGTTTCGACGGCGTGTATGACGGCGTGCATATCCTGCCGTTCTTCACTCCGTTCGATGGTGCGGATGCAGGCTTCGACCCGATCGACCATACCAAAGTCGACGAACGTCTCGGCAGCTGGGACGACGTCGCCGAACTCTCCAAGACCCACAACATCATGGTCGACGCCATCGTCAACCACATGAGTTGGGAATCCAAGCAGTTCCAAGACGTGCTTGAAAAGGGCGAGGAATCCGAGTATTACCCGATGTTCCTGACCATGAGTTCCGTCTTTCCGAACGGCGCGACCGAAGAGGATCTGGCCGGCATCTACCGTCCGCGCCCGGGTCTGCCGTTCACCCACTACAAGTTCGCGGGCAAGACTCGCCTGGTCTGGGTCAGCTTCACCCCGCAGCAGGTCGATATCGACACGGATTCCGACAAAGGCTGGGAATACCTGATGTCGATTTTCGACCAGATGGCCGCATCCCACGTCAGCTACATTCGTCTTGACGCCGTCGGCTACGGTGCCAAGGAAGCCGGTACCAGCTGCTTCATGACGCCGAAAACGTTCAAGCTCATCTCCCGCCTGCGCGAGGAGGGCGTCAAGCGCGGCTTGGAAATCCTCATCGAAGTGCATTCCTACTACAAGAAGCAGGTCGAGATCGCGTCGAAGGTCGATCGCGTCTACGATTTCGCCCTTCCGCCGCTGCTGCTGCATTCGCTGAATACCGGTCATGTCGAGCCGGTCGCGCATTGGACCGACATCCGTCCGAACAATGCCGTCACCGTACTTGACACGCATGATGGCATCGGCGTGATCGACATCGGTTCCGACCAGCTCGACCGCTCGCTCAAGGGCCTGGTGCCGGATGAGGACGTGGACAACCTCGTCAACACCATCCACGCCAACACCCACGGCGAATCCCAGGCCGCCACCGGTGCCGCCGCGTCCAACCTCGACCTCTACCAGGTCAACAGCACCTACTATTCGGCGCTCGGGTGCAACGACCAGCACTACATCGCCGCCCGCGCGGTGCAGTTCTTCCTGCCCGGCGTGCCGCAGGTCTACTATGTCGGCGCGCTCGCCGGCAAGAACGACATGGAGCTGCTGCGTAAGACGAATAACGGCCGCGACATCAACCGCCATTACTATTCCACCGCGGAAATCGACGAGAACCTCAAGCGTCCGGTCGTCAAGGCCCTGAACGCGCTCGCCAAGTTCCGCAACGAGCTCGACGCGTTCGACGGCACGTTCTCGTACACCACCGATGACGACACGTCCATCAGCTTCACCTGGCGCGGCGAAACCAGCCAGGCCACGCTGACGTTCGAGCCGAAGCGCGGTCTCGGTGTGGACAACACTACGCCGGTCGCCATGTTGGAATGGGAGGATTCCGCGGGAGACCACCGTTCGGATGATCTGATCGCCAATCCGCCTGTCGTCGCCTGACGGAAAATTTCTTGCGATTACGTATTTTCTTGCGATTACGTACGGCCTTGCGATTGCGTTCCACCTTGCGGTCGCGCACCCGGTCCGTCGCACCCGGTCCGTCGGGCGGACGGCAGTGGCCGCACGTGTTGGTATCGTAAGTTGCGTTGAAGAATCGCCCGAATGCGCTGAAGCAATGCGTCCGGGCGATTTTCGTATGTGTCGCTCGTAGCGGGCGGGCGCATGCGTGGAGTATCGAAGCACATGAAACGCGACAAGCAGAAAACGCGATAAGCCAAGAAAACAGCAGATATGACCGAAGACAATCAGAATAACGAATTCAAACCGCAGCCGCTGCCCGGCCAGGTGTTCATCCGCCCGGGCATCGACGATCGCCCCGATTATGAGAAGACCCTGACTCCCGAAGCGAAGGCGGCCATGCGCCGGCTGTCGGTGCAGCAGCATCCGCGTATTCCGGAAGCGTCCAACGAGCGTCCGGAAACCCAGGCCGCGCGCATCGCATCGGAAGGTGGAGCGCCCCTAACCGCGGCCGCGCATCTTGACGTGGCTGTGCCGAACCTCGAATCGTCCTTCCTCGACCTGCGCGACCCGATGACCGCTCCGGACGGCACCAAGCCGACCGCAATGCAGGCCAACCGGCTCGTTGCGGGTTTTGCGCTTGGCTCAATGCTGCTGTCCGCTCCGATGGCGGCGTTCAACACGGTGCTCATTCCGCAAACCGTCAGCCGTTTGTCGGGAATCAACCGCGTCACGGATTTGGCGATGCTCGTCATCGCAGGTGCCATCATGACGTTCCTGCTGAACGCATGCATCGCCGTCGGTTCCGACCATTCCTACTGCCGGTTCGGGCGCCGTACGCCATGGATCGTTAGCGGCAGCGTATTGGCGGCTATCTGCATGGCGATTCTTTCCGCATGTGATTTTCTCCCGTGGGCCGTGTTCTTCTGGCTGGCCACGCAGGCCGCGTATGCGATGGCGGCCATACCGTTCGCCGCCGCGTTCGGCGAACGTGTGCCTGACAAGTTCCGCGACCGCGCCGATTCGTGGCACGGCAAGGGGCTGGCGCTTGGCCAGCTGGTCGGCGTCGCCGTGGCTGTTGCGCTGACGCCGCATGCCGGTGGCGAAGGTTGGGATGGCACTACGGGTTTCGCGATGCTGGTATTCGCGGGTTGGCTTGTCGTCGCGGCCGTCGTTACGCTGTTGGTACTGCCGTTCGAAGGGGCCAGCAGCTACCTGCCGCGTAGGGATGTTGAGAAAGGCGATTTCTTCTCGCAATACCGTCCGCCGCAGAACGCGCCGAAGTTTTCTGTGGCATTCGCGGCCCGCATGTTCGCCGTTGCGGCCACAGCCGGAATCGCCGTATATCAGTGGTATCTGGCGCCGAATATCGTCGGCAATACCGATGAGGCCGGTTTGTTCGGCATTGCCGGTGCCGGATCGGTGGTTGTGGTCATGGCCATCTGCACGTTTGTCGGTGCTTTGATTGCGGCGTTGCTGCTTGGCCGCATCGTCAGCCTGTTTGGCGATCTGCGTATTCCGGCCGTCGCGTCCGCCGTGTTGTTCATGGTCGCTGCGCTGCTGCCGTTGCTGATGGACGACGGTTTCCTGGCGGTTGCGCTGTACGCCCTGCTTGCCGGCTTCGCATACGTGGTGTTCGATGGCGCCAGCCAAAGCTTGGATCTTGCGATGCTGCCGGATGTGCGTTCCGTGGGCCGATCGCTTGCCGCTTATAGTCTGGCCAATACGTTCGGCACGATACTGGGCGTCGCTGCCTGCGCCGCGGTGATTGTGGCGACCGGTGCCACCGTGCTGATCTTCGCTGTCGCCACTGTTTCGATGCTGTTGGCGGGTCTGCTGACATTGCGGTTGAAATCGCAACAATGACGGCGACTATGACAGTGCTAGATCGCCAATGATTGGAAAATAAAGCGAAACGGCGCGTCCACATAGTGAACCTTTAGTGGATAGGGGAGATGGACGCGCCTATGTTTACGGCTTAGTTCGAGCGGATAATCCGCCGAATACAAGACTTTGCGAAAGGAGGTTCGCCACGATGAACGGAATGGTTGCATGCGTACTGCTGTCCGCACGAATTATTATTCCGCTTTCGTTGGCGGACTGATTCGAGCATTGCGGCTTCAATCCCTCGCCAACGAAGGCAGGGTTTGAGGCGCGCAAAACACACACGTTGATGGCCCTGCATGCTGCGGGGTCTTTTTGTTACCGCCCACAAGGCGTAAGGCAACGAAATGAAGACTGCACACAAGAGAATAGAAGAAAGACGTTATCGGCGCATGTTGGGAGCCGGTAACGCATGACAGACGTAACAGGAGTAATCCAATGAGTGCAGTCGAAGCAGCCGCTGGCAAAGCGCAGGCAATGGTGCGCGATTCGGTGAAAACCGTGATCGCCGCTTCCATGGTCGGCACCGCCATTGAGTTCTACGACTTCTACGCATACGGCACCGCCGCTGCGAAC
>ERZ831601.1082-NODE-1082-length-22737-cov-10.129001_pt1 | contig 22737 bp, 18 predicted proteins | sample MGYA00519578_ERZ831601 | MGnify/ENA primary metagenome ERZ831601 (study PRJEB31850, sample SAMEA3708717) | human gut metagenome | biome: human gut; feature: human-associated habitat; material: faeces | place: China | collected 2014 ... | reverse complement strand
GTAAAGTGTCAAACGGATTTACAAAAAAAGTGTCAAAAGGGGTTGCACAATGACATGGAGAAAAATGAAAATCACGTTTCTGGGAAGCGTTTTTGGGAGGGTTCGTTTTTGGGAAGCCGCATAAACAGGGCATTCTCGTTCCCCAAAAATTATTTTTGGGAAAACGTTTTGACGGGCATTTTGGGAAAAATCTTGGGAAAATTCTTTTCGGGAAACTGGAAATCTGTTTTTGGGAAACTTTTGGGAGAATAGAAAGGACTGTAGAGGATGATAAAAAAGAATTTCAAGGGTCGTTGCCGTAAATGGAAATTGGAAAAGTGTAAGGATGTGATGAGGGCATACAGTGACATTCAGGCGGCATATGCTGAGAGACTGGAAAAAGGAGATGAAGTGAAGGAATTTCAGTGCAATGTTCTACTGGATGGTCTGAAAGAAGGGGAATATACCTCTGATTTTCTGTGTGTGAAGGCTGACGGGGATTTCATGGTTCGGGAATGTGTGGAGAGAAAATTTCTGATGAAACCAAGGACAGTAAAATTGCTGGATGCGTCAAGGAATTACTGGCTGAGACATGGCGTGAAAGATTGGGGGTTGGTGATTGATGCAGAAAAATGATGTATACAAGACTGGGATATTTAAAAAAGATGCGGAGATTCTGAGAGTTTTAAAAATAAAAGAGGGGAAAGCTCTGGTGGTGGATTGTGTAAAAAGCAAGATGCCTTGGTGGATAAGTCCGTCAGATTTGAGTGGTGCTGTGGAAATTTCGGAAGATGATTTATTGGAAGAGACAGGGATGTGTCTGCCGGAAGACATCTCTGCGGTGGCGAATAGAGTGATGCATAAGAGATTCCATATGATTGCCGGGATATTACCCTTTGTGGATGATAAAAAGAAAAGGAGTTTTTTGATAGAAGAGGCTGTCAGGATGTATGGGGTCAGCATCAATACTGTGAAGAACTATCTGATTTCATATCTGGTCTATCAGAATATCCTAGTGCTGGCACCAAAGGAAAAGACGGCAGAGAAAAAGGAACTGACGCAGGATGAGAAAAATATGCGCTGGGCGTTGAACAAATATTACTATACTCAGAAGAAACAGAGTATTTCTACCGCATATACACAGATGGTAAAAGAAAAATACTGTGACAGGGAAGGACGGTTGCAGGGACATTATCCATCTATCCATCAATTTCGGTATTTTTATCGGAAAAACCGGAAGATGCAGACGTATTATATTTCAAGGAATGGTCTGAAAGATTATCAGAGGAATTACAGACCGCTTGTGGGGGATGGAGTGCAGGAAGAATTTGCCGCTGTAGGTGTCGGGATGCTGGATTCAACTATCTGTGATATTTATTTGGTGGATGATTCCGGGAATCTGGTTGGGAGACCGATTCTGGTAGCGTGTGTGGATGCATACAGTTCTTTTTGTTATGGGTACAGCCTTTTGTGGGAAGGTGGTGTTTATTCACTCAGGAACTTGATGTTGAATGTGGTTGCGGATAAAAAGGAATGGTGCAGGAAATTTGGTGTCCTGATAGAAAAAGACCAGTGGGACTGTGACTGTCTGCCGGGTGTGATGGTGACGGATATGGGAACAGAATATATGTCGGGAAATTTTGAACAGATAACGGAACTGGGAGTATCGGTCATAAATTTGCCAGCATACCGCCCGGAGTTGAAAGGAAGAGTAGAGAAATTTTTTGACCTGATACAGTCAGAATATAAGAAATATTTAAAGGGAAAAGGTGTGATAGAGCCGGATTATCAGGAGCGTGGCGCGCGTGATTACAGGAAGGATGCCTGTTTAACTATGCGCGATTTTGAAACTATCATCCTCAGATGCATCCTTTATTATAACTCTCAGAGGATTGTAGGGAATTTCCCTTATACAGAGACAATGATGGAGGACGGTGTGAGACCATATGCAGCATCTATTTTTGCATGGGGAAGGAAACAGCCGGGAGCTGATTTGATTGATGTGTCCGAAGAGAAAATGGTACAGATACTCTTACCGAGAACAGAGGGCAGATTTAGCCGTTATGGATTAAAAGTCAATGGCATGAGATACCATGCAGAGGGTTATACGGAAGAATATTTGAAGGGCGGCGTTGTAGCAGTGGCTTATAATCCTGAAAATGTGAATCAGGTGTGGTTGCTGAAAGATGGGGGATTCCATCCTTTTGAACTGATTGAGAGCCGATTTCGGGAGAAGACATTGGAGAATGTGGAAGGATTGAGGGATGGATGCAGTGAGATGATAAAGGATGCTGCCGCAGATAATCTACAGGCAAAGATAGACCTCGCAAAACACATTCAGGATATCTCAGGAAGGGCAGGAAAAAGCGAAGATACCAAGATTAAGGATATCAGAACAACAAGACGGAGGGAACAGAGAAAGAGACACATGGATTTTGTGAAGGGAGATGTATGTAATGAATGAGATAATCAAACTGATTCCAGAGATGAAGACAGGACAGGAATTGATGGAATGTATGGGGGAATATCCAGATTATCTCCCGGAGGTCAAGGAAAAAAGCAGTGCAGAACGTCTGATTGCACTGTCAGACATTTATGATATCTACATTCCGTCTCAGATGTCAGTAGAAATCTACCATAAACTGTATATGGGATTGATGCGGTCATTGCAGAAAAAGAGCAGTATACAGGCTGTACATCAGCAATATGAAAATTGTAAAGGTGTGAGAGGAAGAAAATATCAGGGCGGCATTTTAGGAGGTTCGGATTCATTCAGTATAATCGGTGCATCTGGAATCGGGAAGAGTTCAACAGTGTTTCGGGCGGTCAGATTGATAACAGAAAAGGACGTTATAGAGATGGAGAATCCATATCTGAAGATTGCCCCCTGTATTGTGGTACAGTGTCCATTTGATTCCTCTGTAAAAGGATTGTTAGGGGAGATATTGAGAAAAGTGGACGAAGTGCTGGGGAGCCGATATTATCATAATGCGGTGCGTGCAAGAGCCACAACCGATATGCTGATTGGCAATGTAAGTCAGGTGGCATTGCAGCATATCGGGTTATTAGTAGTGGATGAGATACAGAATGTGGTGAACAGCCGGAATGGAAAACAACTGGTTGGGATGTTGACGCAGTTAATCAATAATTCTGGTATCAGTATCTGCATGGTTGGAACACCGGAGAGTATTGTATTTTTTGAACAGGCAATGCAGTTGGCAAGGCGTTCGCTTGGGTTACAGTATGAGGCAATGGAGTTTGATAAAGATTTTATTGTAATCTGTAAAGTTTTGTGGGGGTATCTATATACAAAAAGTGGTGTAACGTTGACTGATGGAATCATAGAATGGCTCTATGAACATAGCGGAGGGAACATTTCCATACTGGTTGCCCTTATCCATGATGCACAGGAGATTTCTATATTGGAAGGAAGAGATGTCTTGGATATGACAGCATTGGAACAGGCATATCAGAAAAGGATGGCAATGCTGCATGATTATCTGGAACCATCTGTTAGAAGGAAAAAGCAGACTACTACGAAGAAAAAGAAAGAATTGATAACAGAGAAAACAGAGATGGCGGATATGGAAGATGTGGGAAATCAGGAGAAAACAGGAAGAACAGGTAATTCAGACAGTGTGAGAATGGATATGGACGGGCAGGAAATAAGCCTTGAAGAACTGGTGGCTGATGCAAAGGTAAGAAATTTAAATATAGTGGAGATATTCCAGAAACATTTTGCTGTTGAGGAGGTGGAGATATGATTGCGTTTCTTCCAGAATTATATTCCGATGAATTGGTATATAGTTGGTTATCGCGCTATTATGTGAAGTCAGGCTGTTTATCCTTTGCCTATGTGGTGGAAGACCTGTATGTGCATCAATATACCAGACCAGATACAGAATTTCTCAATGAAATGAAGCCGGATGTGATGGAGCTGATAGACCGATACTGTAACATAGAACAACTGGTTCAGAGACATACGATGTTTTCCTCATATGGGAGATTTCTGCCGTTGGAAAGAAAACAGGAGGCATATGAAGCACTACTCAGAATGCATGGGAACTTTAACAATCTGTTATCCATTCCAAAGAATCAACGGGGGATGGGGAGGTTTCTGCGGTATTGTCCGATGTGTGCGAAAGAGGATAGAGAGAAGTATGGAGAGACATATTGGCATAGGATTCATCAGATAGAGGGAATACAGATATGCAGGAAGCATGGCTGCTATTTATGTGAAAGTAAAGCATCTATGGACAGGCAGAAAAAAGCAGGGTTCTGGGATGCGGAAACGCTGATTCCACAGAGTGAGACGATACAGATATGCAGGGATAGAAGGAAGATTGCTTTTACAGAATATATCAGTCAGGTGTTTGAGGCGGCAATGGACTTTCAGGGGGAAATATCAGTGGCAGATTTTTTAAAATTGAGGCTGGCGAGATATGCCCGTACAGATTCAGGGGCAAGCCTTAGTCTGGATAACCTGTATATGGATTATCAGGATTTCTTTGGAGAAGATGCCTGTATGACCAAAGGACAGATGCAGAAAATCCTTCTTGGTGTGAGATATCATTTCTCTGATATCTGTAAACTGGCTATGTTTGCAGGGATATCAGTAGAGGAACTGACCGCTATTCCTGATACAGTCAAGGATTCTCTCAGGAAGCCTGTATATCAGCAGGTGGCAGAAGAGTTGCAGGTAGATTATGACTTGGTATGTAAGATTGGCGAGGCTATATTAAAACGCTATGAAAGAAAGGAACGGGTAGTTCAGAGACGGAAAAGGACATTTGCATGGGAGAAGATGGATGCGGAAATGCTGCCGAGTGTAAGAAAGACCGTTGAACGCTTATATCAGACAGGGGAAGAACGTCCCCGGAGGATTACAGTTTTCCTTGTACAAAAAGAGATGGGATTTCCTGATAAGAGACTTGACAAGTTGCCGAAATGCAAGGCAGAAATCTTGAAACATCAGGAGACACAGAAAGAATACTGGGCGCGTCAGGCAGTATGGGCGTATCGGAAACTGTTGCGAGAGGGGCAGCCTGTGAACTGGACAAAAATACGGAGGCTGACCAATATGAGAAATGTGGATTTTCAGGGATGCAAGGCATTTCTGGATAATTATGGAACAAGGGAGGAAGTGAAACATTTGCAGGGATTGATATAAAAGGTTCTATTTCTTACAAATTACAATGTAAATTTGCGAAAGTCATATATGATTAGAGGATTTTAACATCCATTAAGGGTAAAAAAATAATCTCTATGCAGTATACTGTATATGTAATAATGTAAGTTTGTAAGAAATAGAAATAATATGTCAGTCCCATTGCCCCTCTGCTTTTCATTGAAGTGTCTACATATATTTAGAAATAGAATAGTTTTTATTATTGACTGTAGGGATATATAAAGATGCGAAATAGTCGTGGGGCAGTGGGGCTTATAATAGATATATAGATAATAAAATCATTATAATACTATATATGGATAATGATTTGCTTGATATATACCATATATAGTGCGGCTTCCAAAAAGAAATGCCCCTTATAGTGTTCCTGTTTTGAAACAAAAGGGGCTTATATTGGTCAAATGCTTCTATGTCGTTGACCGTCAACCTGTTCTTCACTCATTTCTTCTAATTGTCCTAATATATAAGCTGTCTGGCTGGCAAGATAAAACGTTTTGTTTAATCGGTAATCTGTCTCGCGGAGGATACGGGAAAATGTTTTCATGTGGATGCGTCCAGTATTCTGCTTGATATGTGAGACTGCCTTTTGTGCATGTTTGTGTAAGGATTCGTTTTTCTTAGTCCAGAATCTCTTTGAAAAAATCGGGTCTTTAGGCAGATATCGGCAAAGTTCCTCATATCTGCTGGAATAATCCAGAATTTTCTGCCTGTAAGCGGAAATCTGCTTTTCCATCTGTCCCTGTTCCGATTCCATCTGCCTTAATATCTGAGATTCCTGTTGGAAATCGACAAAATCGGAAAATCCCTCTTCTTCCAGAATCTTTGAAAAACGTTGTTCGCGGAAATGGATGCTGTCCTGTTCTGCCTGTATTGCATTTTGGATTTCGGTAGGGCGATTGCTCCATATATGGAATTTTGCCTTCTGTTCTTCCTTGAGCCGGGAAATCATTTCCTGTGATGCCTGATTTTTTTTCAGCATGTTTGAACGGGCAGTCTGTACCCTGTTAATAGAATCATGAAGCTTTTGGCTTTGGCTTTTTAAAGAATCCTGTTGCTCTTGGAGTGTTTCAAGGCTGTATTTTGCGGATATGATATCGGATTCCACCTTTCCAAGCTGTTCGGCTAATGATTCATAAAAGGAATCACTTTTTTCAGTGATTTGTGATTCAAGGTTATCTAAAGTCTCCCGGATGCGTTTATTGGTATTATTCAGTTTCTTGATTTCTTCATTTATGCGGTATCGCTCGGATGTCTTATCCTTAGAAGCATGTGAACCAAGATGGATGCCGGAAATCGTGTCAGTTCCCTGTTCCTGATAAGAGCGGCAATCGACACGTTCTGGTCGTCCGGCTCTTTCTAAGGCTTGATTCATATGTTTTTCCCAAGACTGCCTGTATTGGATTATCGCTTCCTTAGAGTTCCAACGCGTGGTCTTTTCGTCACGCCGTCCATATAATGTACAGCGTGGATTTTTGGAGACCCTTATAAGATTTTCATTATAGGCCTCAGAAGGGGTCAGCCATACCTTTTCCTTTCCTCTGTAGTACTGATATTGCTTTTCCCAGCCATCATTTTTGGCTTTGCGGTATTCTTCAGCAGTAAAGGATGCTGTTTCATCATTCCTGCGGCAGATATATTCTTTCTGCGTTTTTGGTGTCCATTTACCATTTTGGTCAAGCGGTCTGACAGTGAGAAGGATATGTGCGTGAGGATTGCGGAAAATCATATCTTTTTTATCTGTGACTGGATTTCCCTTCATATCTATCGGCGTTCCGGTCTCATCGCGGAGCGGTGGATTATGTATATTGATATCTGCCACCATGCCATCTGATATAAAGGTGTCTTGGACAAATTCCTGTACAAGTCTGATATTTTCTTCCAGAGACAGTTCCAGTGGAAGTGCAATCATGACCTCTCTGGCAAGTCTGGCATTTTTACTCTTTTCGCTTTTTTCAACAGCATTCCAGAGTATAGAACGGTTACGAAATTCAGCAGGTGCATTTTCAGGAAGCATGATTTCACTGTGTTCCACCCAGCTTTTTCTTGAATAATCCTCTACGATACCTGTATATTCGTTCTCTATCTTTTCAGCAGCACGATAAGCGGCTGCGGCTACTGCGCTCCTGCCCTCAGAGCGTTTTATGATTTGTATTTGGCATTGAAAGATTGCCATATTAGTCACCTCGTTTTTATTTTTAATATGGAGATTTTCAGATGGGATAAAAGCGTTTTTTATCGGTGTCAGGATTAAGCATATTAGTATTGATAAAGAAAATATCTTTATTAATAAATCACAAGAGGTGAAAAACATGACAGGAGAAAAGATAACAGAACAGAATGAAGATATGCGTATCCTGATTACATATAAGGGTTCTGCCGAGATAGGCAAAGAATTTCAGGATGATTATATGATACTGGAACTGGTCACTGATGGAAGACCGGATGCGTTGGCTTCAGCAGTTGTAAATTTTCCATTGCTGGATGGAAATAAAAGCATTTTTATCCATGACCTTATCTCTTATGAGTCAATGGAAGCAAAGAAAACGCTGTTGGAGGTAATAGAGAAATTTGCACGAAAACGGGGATATGCAGCTATCTACATCAACAGTATACGACAGGACAGAGGATTTCTGGATAGAGAGAAATTTATAGAGGTATCTGGAAAGACAATGGCGAAGAAGGATGTGAGTAGATGAATCCAAGGATATGGAAATGGATAAACCGGATTTTTTTAAGTGGTATCTGGGTGCAGCCATTTGCAATGGCAGGTCTGATTTGGTTTTTCAAAAATGTTTTGCAAGGTGATGTCTCATATCTTATCCTGTTTGTCCTGTCCTTCCTTCCATCTATATATATCTGGTCAGAAAATCAGCGAGAACAGGCTGCCGGGAAAATAGATTTCAGTATTGAAGATACGTTCCATGACAGACCAACAGAATATTCCAGTCCATTAAAGATGCAGGCAATGTATCCGAGGGTAAATGAGCGATTTTTGTTTGATTACCCGGAGGGAGTAGTGTTTGGAAGGACAGAGACAGGGATGGTTAAAAAACATACAGAGTATTTATGTAAACCATTAGAAAAAGAACATTATAGAAATGGACATGTACTATTAATTGGCGGCAGTGGAAGTGGAAAGAGTGCATCGGTCATCATTCCGACACTTCTGGCATCCCCTGATAACATGGGAATGTTTATTGTGGACATAAAAGGCGAACTTTGGCGAAAAAGTCGCCGCGTTGATGATAAAAATACGGTTATCATAGATTTTCAGGATAGGTCAAAATACGGATGGGATGGTCTGTATATGTTGAACAATAAAACAGAGATACGGGATAGGGATGTGAGAGAATGCATGGAGATGATAGCCAATAGTCTGATACCGATTTCTGCAAAGGACAATAATGAGTTCTGGAAACAATCTGGACGCTCCCTCCTGACCGGAGAATTGATAGGTCTATGGAAAAATGGAGATACTAAAAACCTGTCAGAATTAATCAATATAATATTATCCAGAGATACCAGAGAACTGGTTGAGGAACTGATGGATAAAGCAAAACCAAATGCATCCGAAACGAAATTTCTTTCTTCGTTTAAAAATCTTGCTGATGAGACACTGAGTGGAGTAGTACAACAGATGCAGGAATCTGTTAAGGTTTTTGTGGATGATGATATCCGTTATGCCTTTGAGTCCAATACGAAACGGGCACATCCTTTGATGATAGAAGATGGGAAAGCCATATTTTTGGCTGTTCGTGAAGAAAAACTGGAAGCATATTATAACGTGATTAATCTTATCATTGCACAGGTTTTTGACAGTCTGATAAAGAGACCGGAGGGTAGTTTGCCGGTGATGGTTGTGATTGATGAGATGGCAAGGCTCTGTTCGCGTGGTGCGATATGTGGTTTACATAATCAGATTTTATTAACAGGAAGAAGCAGAAATATCACCTTGATTATGGTTACGCAGTCCTATGAGGCACTGTCAGGAGCGTATAGTAAGGATGACATACAGAGCATCGTGGCAAATAGCGCGTATGTCGTTGTTCTTGACTGTAAGAGTCCTGAAACTGCAAAAAGTATTTGTAGTATGGTAGGGAATTATAAGGAGAGGGAGAAAACGTGGTCAGGAACCGGAAAGAACCGGAGCGTGAGTATTTCTTACAGGGACAAGCCGATACTGGAGCCTTCTGACCTGTCAAAACTGGTTGTAGCAGATGAAGCGATTATCGTTTCTGCAGAGTTCGGATATTGCAGGGTGAAGAAGAGCTTTTATTTTAATGATGCAGTCTTGGGTGAATTATCTAGGAAGGTGCAGACATATAATCAGGAGGCACTGGGAATAGAAGGAAAAAATACAGTGCAGATGCCCGTTTATTCAGTGGATGCAGAAGAATCAGATAAAAATTGGATGGATATTTTAAATGACATATTGAAACAATGTGGCGGATTTTTGAAAAAAAAGTTCATGTATATAGTAGAACAAAATAAAACAGGAGAGAAAAAAGATGAGAAAAGAAGAAATAGATGAATTACAAAGAGAAGTGCAGAAGAATTTAGGCGAAAAATGGGAGGTAAAGCCGATGAGCGTAAAGAAAATCGGCGGCGATAAGGAGGCAATAGGATGTAGATTTCAGGGTGATGAGTTCATGGTTGTCTTATATCCAAATGAATATGAAAATCTTTTGAGGTCAGGAACCAGCATTGAGGAAATCGGAACGCATCTGGCACAGGAGGCAGAGCAGAAACGATATGGCTTTCCACAGATGCCGAAAACGCCGGAAGAATTTAGAAAAAAACTGTATATTCAGGTGATAAATGCAGATATGAACGAAGAACTGTTAAAAAATGTAGTGCATGATACCATGGGGGATGTTGCGGCGGTTGCCAGATGTAGGATTGCATCCGATGAACAGGGCGTGACTTCATTTTTAGTAACTAAGGAAAATATGGAATGTTTCCAAATGACACAGGGAGAGATTATGGAGCAGGCATATCACAATACCGCTGCTCAAAAGTATACTCTGCAAAATCTAAATGAAATCATGCGTGAACTGATGACTTCAGAAGGATTAGACCCTGAGATTGTAAAGGAACTTACACATGAAGAAATGCCGTTATACGTTTTGACAAATTCTGAGAGAGTAAATGGGGCAAATGCGATTGTCTGCCCGGAGGTTTTACAGCATGTGTATGAGGAACTGGGGGAAAATTATTATATTATGCCAAGTTCTATACACGAGGTATTGCTTGTAAAAGAAAGCACAGGTCTGACACCGGATGAAATGAAACGTATGGTGCATGACGTAAACGTGTCAGAGGTACGACCGGAAGAACTGCTCTCATTTAAGATATTTCGTTATGATGGCAGGAAACTTTCCGTGGTAAATGAAGAGAGGCAGGAAATCTCGCAGGCAAAAGAAAAAATAAAACATAGTAAGTTATTGCATTGATGATGCAGGGAGGGAAGGATATGAGTAAAGAAGAGATGCTGCTGGAAAGCATTAGAAACTACTTCCATGTAAGAAAAGGGCTGTTTAGTCTGGATATTGTCTTAGCAGATGGAAGAAAAATAGAAAGAAAATGGTAAAATAAGAATGGTACAATCATATAGAAAGATTGTACTATTTTTTATATTGAAAATAATAGAAACTAATATAGATAAGATGTTATAATATTAGAAAGAAATATATGAAAACCAATAAATTCTGTAGAAGGGGAATTTACTAAAATGATAAATACATTAGATATGATATGGGATGAGAACCCAATAGATGTAACTGCTGAGGCAAATTTTATATGGAATATTGCTAATAAACTTAGAGGTTCATATATGCCAGATAAATATGGTGATGTTATCATTCCGATGGTAATTATCAGAAGATTTGAATGTACATTGGCTCCTACAAAGCAGGCAGTAATAGATAAGTTTGAGGAAAACTCCAAATATCCATACAAAGCCATGTGTAAAATTGCTAAATTTCAATTCTACAATACAAGTCACTATGACTTAAGGGAACTATGTAATGATTCAGATTATATTGCTGAAAATTTTAAGGCTTACATAGAAGGATTTTCGGAGAATGTAAGAGATATTCTTGGTGAACTTGAAATATATAAACATATTGAGAAAATGGACAAGGATGGCTGCTTATATGCGGTTGTTAAAGAATTTTCTGAGTTAGATTTAAACCCTAAAACGTATGATAGCATTAAAATGGGTTATATTTTTGAAAATTTGATAGGACGTTTTTATCAGAATGTAGATGCTGGACAGTTCTACACAGCAAGAGATATAGTCAGACTATGCTGTTCACTTTTATTGTCAGAAGGTGCAGATGACATTGTAGACGATAAAAAAATAGTTACTGTATGTGACCAGGCTTGTGGAACGGGTGGTATGTTGTCTACAGCGTTTACTTATTTGAAACATTATAATCCTTCTGTTGATGTGAGATTATTTGGACAGGAATTAATGGGACCTTCTTATGCAGTTGGCAAAGCAGAAATGTTAATTAAAGGACAGAATGCAGAGAATTTCAGACATGTTGATACATTGAAAACCGATTGCTTCCCTGATATTAAGATGCGCTTTCTTCTTGAAAATCCACCGTTTGGTACTCCGTGGTCAGGTGATAACGCAAAGCAGGGACAAGAAGAGGCTGTTAAAAAGGAACATGAAGAGAAAATAAGTAGATGGAAAGCAGGACTTCCAGCAGGCAGTGATTCCCAGTTGCTTTTTATGCAATCAGCAATTGCTAAGTTGGATGACCACCTAGGACGTGCTGCAATTATTTCTAATGGCTCACCACTATTCACCGGGGGTACTGCTTCAGGAGAATCCCAGATTCGTAGATGGCTTCTTGAAAATGATTTGGTTGAAGCGATTGTTCAGATGCCGACAGATTTATTCTACAATACTGGAATTACCAGTTATATATGGCTGCTTTCTAAGAATAAGAGGGAAGAGAGAATTGGTAAAATTCAGTTAATTGATGCTTCTGATATTTGCCATAAACTCAGAAAACCACTTGGCAATAAGAAAAATGAGTTTACACCAGAAGACCGTGAAATCATCACGAAATTGTATTGCAATTTAGAGGAAAACGAATATTCTAAGATTTATAAGAATACAGAATTTATTTATCGCGAATATACTATTATGCAACCGTTACAAAGAAGATACGAGATTACAGAAGAGAGCATAGAAAGGTTACTTCAAGGCGGTGTACTTTCCAAGTTATATGATGAGGCAAAAGCATTAGAATTGGAAGAAAAAGGAGAAAATATATCAGGAAAAGAAAAAGCAAAATTGAAGGCTTTTAGAAAATCTAAGGATGAGTATGATGCTATTTTAAATGCATTACATTCAGCAAAGTCCAATGTGAAATATATGTCACCCGATACATTTATGCCTATTCTGGAAGATATCATGCCTGATATTGATAAAAAACTTTTGGACAAAATTGCAGATGCGCTTTCTGTAATGGATAAGAATGCAGAAATTCAAAGAGAAAAGAAAGGAAAGAACAAAGGCGAAATCATTTACGACAAAGAGACGAAAGACACGGAAATTGTCAAGTATGATGAGGATATTGAAGAATACATGGCGCGTGAAGTACTACCACACATCCCAGATGCTAAATGGTTCTTTGAAGAAAACCTTGCAGCGAAAAAGCCTGTAATCAAGACCGGGGCGGAAATACCGTTCACACGATGCTTTTACAAATATCAGCAACAGGCTGCGTCAGAAGATGTTGCGGCGAAGATGGCAGAGTTAGTGAAAGAAGCCAGCGAGATTGAAAAAAGATTGTTTGGATAATGCGGATGATTGCCATCCCCTTGCATCCGGCAAGGGATTTCATCTCCTAACCCGATACAAAAACTATGTTTTTTGCATGTGGTGATGTGGAAATTAAACTTATTGAAGTAATATGATAAGGAGAAGTTAAAAAATAGATGAGAAAGATGAAGAATTCGGGAATTTCTTGGATTGGGAAAATACCGGAGGAGTGGAATGTAATAAAGGCGAAATATATTTTTTTACAACGCAACGAGCGCGGTAACAAAAAAAGCCTTGTTTTGTTATCTCCAACACAAAAATATGGAGTAATTCCACAAAACTTATATGAACAAAAGACGGGAATGAGTGCTGTAAAACTTAATGAAAAAACGAATTTAACATTATTAAAAACAATTCATAAGGGAGATTTTTGTATTAGTCTTAGAAGTTTTCAAGGTGGTTTTGAATATTCTGAGTATGAGGGTGTTGTTTCTCCCGCATATCAAGTATTTTTTTCTATTATAAATATTGAAAATAGATTTTATAAATATTTGTTTAAGGATGATTCATTTATTTATAAAATGAATTCATATACAATGTCACTTAGGGATGGCAAAAATATTGCATTTTCTGATTTTGGAAATACAAAAATTCCATTTCCACCATTATTGAAACAACAGAAAATTGCTGATTTTCTTGATTACAAATGTTCCAAAATTGACGCTTTGATTGAAAACCTGAAAGCCCGCATAGAGAAAACAAAAGAATACAAAAAAGCAGTTATAACAGAAGCGGTGACGAAAGGACTAAATAATGATATCAAATTGAAGGAAACAGATTCACAATTTTGGCATGAAATCCCTGAATATTGGCAGATTGTAGACATCAAATATTTATTTGAAATTGTTAAAAGAATTGCTGGAAAAGAAGGATATGATATTTTATCAGTTACGCAAAAGGGATTGAAGGTTAAAGATATTTCAAGTAATGAAGGACAGATTGCAGCAAATTATAGTGGATATCAGTTTGTTTATCCCACTGATTTTGTAATGAACCATATGGATTTGTTAACTGGATGGGTTGATTGTTCTACTATGTTTGGGGTTACAAGCCCGGATTACCGTGTATTTCGTTTACGAAATAAAAAAGCATACAATATAAGATACTATACATATATTATGCAATGCTGTTATTCAAACCGTTATTTTTATTCACTTGGTCAAGGAGTTTCGAATTTAGGAAGATGGAGACTACAAACACCATCATTTATGAATTTTCAAATTCCGGTTCCACCATTAGAAGAGCAGAAACAAATTGCTGAGTATCTTGATTCTAAATGTGTGGACATTGATATTCTTTTACAAAACTATGAAAATCAGATAACAACCCTTGAAGAATACAAAAAATCATTAATTTATGAATATGTAACAGGCAAGAAGGAAGTACCAGAGATATAGGTTATAGCTTTTTAGGTATAGCAGATGAAGGAGAAAAATGAACAGTATTTTGTCAGAAAAGGAATATCAAAAATATATTTTAGAAAAATTATCCAAAGATGGATATGAAGTACAACCAGCAGAGCATTATGATAGATTGTTTGCTATTAGTCGACCAGAATTATTTAGATTTCTGGAAACTACGCAGCCGGAGAAGATGGAGGCATTAAGGAAAATATACAAAGATGAAGCGGAAGAAACTATAATATCTACTATTAATGCTGAAGAAATAAAAAAACGTGGTAGTCGTCTGTATGTTTTAAAACATGGTGTGGATATTGCCCATGTGAAACTTGACTTATTATATTCCAAACCGGCGACAACATTTAATGCGAAACTAAATGAACTTTACAATCAGAATATTTTTTCTGTATCAGAAGAAGTTTGGGCATCTGATAAAGAACGTATAGACCTTGTTATATTTTTAAATGGAATAGCAATTATGACTTTTGAATTGAAATGCAATGCCGCAGGTCAGGATTATCATGATGCAATTTATCAATACAGAACGAAGAGAAACTCTAAAACACGCCTTTTTAGATTTAAAGCAGGGGTGCTTGTTTGCTTTGCGATGGACTTAGAAGAAGTACATATGACAACAAAATTGGATGGTGCTTCCACATTTTTTATGCCCTTTAATATGGGAAAGGGCGAGGGTATTGATACAGGAGCCGGAAATCCAGTGCTAGAAAATGAGTATAGTGTACATTATATGTGGGATGATATCCTAAAGAAAGATTCTGTACTTGAAACTATTACTAAATTTATGTTTATTGAAGTAAAAGAGAAGAAAGAGAATAAAAAGGTAACCAAGGCAAGGCGGCAACCGAGCAAGGAAATTAAAGAAACTGTTATTTTTCCCAGATTTCATCAATTGGATGTAATCCATAAAGTATTAGAAGATGTAATGGTAAATAAATCTTCTCAGAACTATTTGTTACAACATTCTGCGGGTTCTGGTAAAACCAATGAAATTGCGTGGTTGTCATATCGGTTGACTTCGCTGCATGATTTAGATAATAAAATTATATTTGATACTGTTATTATTTGTACAGATAGAATAGTGGTAGACCGTCAATTACAGCAAGCAGTGTTAGCATTGGAACATAAATCTGGCTTTATTAGAGTTATGGATGATAAGTGTTCGGCTGCTGATTTGGCAATAGCATTGTCCGGAAATACAAAGATTATTGTAACAACTATTCAAAAGTTTTCTTATATTCTGGATGATGTATCTAATATGAAAGATAAAACGTTTGCAGTTATCATTGATGAAGCGCATTCTTCAACAAATGGAAAAAACATGCAATCGGTATCTTATGTTTTGAGTGAAGGTGCATCATCCAGAGATGAGGAAGATAAAGAGAATGAAATTGTAAATGAAATTGCACGAAAGGGAAAGCAGGAAAATGTGTCATTTTTTGCTTTTACTGCAACACCAAAGCCGACAACTTTGCAACTGTTTGGAAGAATAAATAAAAGGGGAAAAAGAGAAGCATTCCATTTGTATTCTATGAAACAGGCAATAGAAGAGGGGTTTATTTTAAATGTTCTGGAAAACTATACAACATACGATACTTATTTCAAATTAAATAAGGAAATTAAAGAAGACCCTGTGTATCAGACAAGTAAAGCAAAACGTCAGATTGCACACGTAATAGATTTAGATGATGTAAATATTGCACAGCGTGTGGAAATTATTATTGAACATTTTAGAAATACGGTTATGAGTGAATTGGATGGTCAGGCAAAAGCCATGGTAATTACAGCATCAAGAGAAGCAGCGGTGAAATACAGAATAGAGTTTGAAAAATATGTTAATCGTAAAGGCTATATAGATATTCATGCATTAGTTGCATTTTCGGACAAAGTTCAATTGAAAAATGAAGAATACACACAAAACGGAATGAATGGCTTTGCGGATAAGGTTTTGCCAGATAATTTTGATACAGAAGACTATAATGTTTTGATTGTTGCTGATAAATACCAGACAGGATTTGACCAAAAAAAATTGTGTGCAATGTATATTTTAAAGAAACTACATGGAGTGTCAACGGTACAGACTTTATCCAGACTTAATCGTATTTGTCCACCATATGATAAACATACATTTATTTTGGATTTTGTGAATGATTATGATAGTATTGTTGGGGATTTTTCTAAATTTTATACGGTAACGTTATTGTCAAATTCCATTACGCCGTCAGCGGTATATGATATGGAGGCAAAATTAGATGGGTATTATGTTATTGACCCTTCTGATATTTTGAAATTTAATGATATTCTGTACAAAAAAGAAATAACTGCAAATGATAAAAAGACAATGAATTATCTGCTTCAAAAGACTAAGAAAACGATAGAATCCAGAACTTTGGAGGAAAGAAACCAAATTATTTCGCATATTAGACATTTCATTAGATTTTATGAATTTCTTATACAGGCTTCCTGTTTTGAAGATAAGGAGTTACATAAAAAATATAACTTTGTTAATTATTTACGGTCATATTTAGAAATGGGTTCTTCTGGTGGAGGATTTAATCTTGCTGGAAAAATTAAAGCAACTGGTTTTGCACAAAAGAAGAAGGAAGAACATAATACCTCTTCCATAAATTCTGACCCTATTGTGAATTTACCAATTGCAGAACAAATTGCGCTTACACCGCAAAAGAAAGAAAGACTTTCTCAGATTATTGCAGAAATTAACAGCAAAACTGGAAAAACATATGACAGTGATGTGGCGGTTAAGGCTATGTTACAGATAAAAGATATCATGATGAAGTCAGAAGAATTAAAAGCAAGCGCAAAGAATAATACAGAAAAGGATTTTGAATTTGCTTATTTTGACAATGTAGACGATGCCTTGATTGAAGGTATTAATCAGAATAATGATTTCTTTTCATTATTACTTGATAATGATGAAATAAAAAAAGAGGTAATGGGAATATTCGCAGAAGAAATATATAAAGGATTAAGAGCATAGTTGTTATTTTATTAAATAATTTGAGGAGATTTATATGGAAAGAAAAGATAAACTGTTGCAAGAAGTACTATCTTTAATAGAGTCAAAAAGAGAAGATGAATGGTGGGATTTCAAACAACAACATCATAAAGATAAGGCAGAACTTTTACATGATATAATATGTATGGCTAATAACCGAGCCAAAAGAGATTCCTATATTATATTTGGCGTTGAGGATGAAACATTTAAGATTATTGGAGTTGAGAATACACCAAATCGTAGAAATCAACAGAATATAGTGGACTTTTTACGGGGATGCAGTTTTGCTGGAAGTGTAAGACCTCGAATAGAACTTCATACACTTGAAATAGAACAACATGAAATAGATGTTCTTATTATAAAAGATTCTGATGAAGTGCCATACTATTTGGAAAAGGAATATAAGGATGCAAGTATTAAAAATTCTAAGGGAGAAACGTATGGTAAAACTGTTCGTCCGTATATCTATACAAGGACAGCAGATAATAATACACCAATAGATAAATGTGCGGATATTAATGATGTAGAGCGTTTATGGAGAAGGCATTTTGGAATAGATTTATCAATAATGGAAAGATTAGATATTCTTTTCAATGATACTGATAAATGGAAATTTGACTGGGGAAATAAAAATTATTGTTATCATTGTGATTTCCCGGAATTTCAAATGGTGCAAGTTGAGGATATGAAGCCAGATTGGACACCTGCGGCGGCTTTTTATGTACATCCAGCAATGCATTCAGCAAGGCTGAATATTCTTTATCATACTACAATTATTTATGAAACAGTACTTTGGAGTTTTGACCACTACATAAAATATTTGCCAAAGGCTGAAATGAGTATGATTAAAGAAAAAGGAAATTTCTGGTATTCGTATTATCTCTTAGATTCTTTTGAAGGTAAAATGCTTAAAATCTTTACGAAGGGAAGTTGCGATATATCAAGCAGAGAGCCGAATTATCATCAGTTATTAATTTTCGCTGATGAAAGTGAAAAACTAGATTTTGATAGATATGTATTAGAGCATTTTGATGATTATACAGATGCTGAAGTTTACGAAAAATATGAGCATCAAATAAGACAAGATGATGAGAGAAATGGCGGCGGTGGCATTTATTCGGCATTTCAAGTTGCGAAAATTTCAATGCTTTATGAAGACTGGTTGAAGAGACCAGTATTAGAACTTACTAATATCAATGAATAAGTCAGAACCGTTCTGATTGCTAATATGGTAATCGGAACGGTTCTATTATGAAAGAGACAGTTAATGATTTTCTTTGTCTGTTGATTTTGATGATGGAATATTTGGAGTTATTCGTTGGGTAAGAATATCCCGGATTTCCTCCTCGGTCAGGCAGGCTGCATCCGCAGGCAGTAAGTCTTGGACTATTTTTCCAAGGGTAACTAAATGCTTAGTTTGGTTCCGCTTGGCAAGAGCACGTTGGCGGTTTTCTTCCAGTTGCTTGCGATGCAGTGCTTGTTCTGATTTAAGTTGTTCAATTTCTTCCATCTGCTTTTGGAAATTATCCATTTTATAAGCACCTCCCTTTGTGCTTTGATTGTACTGTTTCTGATATTGTCTGCTTGGCTGATTTTGTCTGAGAAAGTGTCTGCTCTACTTTGGAAATAATATCATTAGAAGTGTTATGTATAATTTCCAGACTTTGTTTCAATTCTTTTATGTCTTTTCCGGTAGACCATCCAGCAATATAGCCGAAAGAGTATTCGGAAACATCCATTCCAAAATATTCACATATGACATAAGCGATGGATTCTGCCTGTACTTCTCTGGTAGGAGAATCTTTTGGTACATCTGGAATATTTACGTTATGAATTGTAGCATGTGCTAATTCATGTATCAGTGTTTTTAAAGATTGTTTTTCTGATATAGTGCTGTCAACAGTGATTTCATTTTTGTCCAGACTGTAGAAACCATTTGCACTGCCTTCTATTGGACGAAATGAAACCGGAACAGGGCAGACTTGCAGGAGTGCTTCCTTTAATTCCTTTTGAGAATCTGTCAGTTCTCCGGTCAGTTGTTGGGAAAGTTGAACAAGTGGTTTTCCTTCTGTCTGGCTGATATCAAAAGTGTAACCGATTTTGAAATGCGGTATGACTACTTCAACGATTTCTCGTTTGACATTTCCATCTGGCAGCAATACTGGTTTTCCAGTCTTGGGGTCTACCACGTCTTTGATTTTTTCCTTTTTGTAGGGTGCTGGACAGATGATTTTGATTCCTTTTTCCCCTTTTTTAACCTGACGTTCTTGATTTTTCCATCCGCTATATGAAGCACATAAAGTGGCATCAGGTCGTTGCATGGCAATCAATAACTGATTGCTTAAAGAATAAGAATGAAATTTGGACATTTGGGTAAGGAAATTTTTATATTTTTCTCCATTCATGAAATCATGGATGGATTTTTCAAGTTGTTCTGTCATTTCTTTTAATACTTCTTTTTTATCGTTCTTTTCAAAAGATGTAGATTCTTTTTTCATGATTGTATCCTCCATATTTTATTGATAATTACAGTATGCTGGAAGTTGGATATGATAAAAAACAGGGAAAATGTAATATGTAAGAAAGAATGTCGAAAATTGTAGAACTATTACTCACGATTTTTGTTGTGTAGTTATAATATGTGTTATAGAATAAGAAGAATTGAAAAATCAAAGGAGGAAGGGTTTATGGAAGCATGGGGACGGGATATGATTTATGACGTTGTAATTGGGGCGGTTGAAGAAGATAGTGATAATCCAGATGTGAAGACTGTTTTTGGGGAAGATTCTTTGTGTGAGAAATTATATGAAGAGATATACCAGACAAAAGAGCGGTTAAATAAAAGGCTTGGAAAAGAAGGAGAAGAAGACGCTGATATTGAGAAAATCATAAATAATATGTTTGACATTTGCCGGATAGTGGGAAATAAGATGTATGAATATGGGATGTCTTCGCAGAAGTGAAAATCTGAAAACTGATGAATGAGAAAACGTAAAGTAAAGAATTGCTCTCTACTTTACGTTTTTTTGATGATGTTATGAGTGGAAAGACATTTCAACAACTTTTCCATTGGTAACTTTAATCCATAGCCCTAAGCCATTTAATCGTTTTACAGTAGACATGAAATGTGCCTTAGTGCTGTAGCGTTTTCCACCCTCTTCATAGTAACAGTATTTAGTTTTGGATGTAAGTTTAAAAGTATGCTTTCCATATTTGACAAAGGCTTTTTTGCTTTGATTATTCAATGTTCCATTTTTAGAGGTATTGAATGAGGAATACATAGTTAATGTATTTCCTTTACATGTAGCTTTCATTGTACCTGTCATATAATACTTTTTTCCGCTATATACTTGAACGCCGCCCTTCTGACGATGTAGCCAAGTATAATAATAAGTTGTCCCGGATTTACTGGTTGCTGCCTGTACCTTTGAGGCTCCCATACATCCGGTAACGAGGCAGATAGCAAGTAAGATTGCTAAAACTTTTTGAAACCTGTTTTTCCATGTTTTCATAATGAAATCCTCCCTTCGTTTATAAGATTTATTATAGTATCACAGAAAAGTGAAGTCAATGAATTTACACGATAAAAAACGGTTTTGGGGTGACGGCGGCAGACGGCAAAAGGAAGACACCTGCGGTGGTGGTAGAACACCAGCATTGGTGGTGTGTATGTGCGCCCTTCAACTATTAATTTAACAGAAGAATCCTTGTCAATCTTCATCTGAATCTACATCAAAATCTAAATCTTTGAACGGGTCGCTGGGGTCTCGTCCGGCTATAATATCTTGATAATAATGCACTTGACTATTTAGTACTTTTTGAAAATTTTTGCTTGTACTTAATTCCTGTTTTACCATTCTTAATTCTGTCTTTAAATGACGCATAGTTTCTTCCAGATTTTCATATTCTTTGTGTGATACTGCAAGTTCTGTTTTCAATTCATTATATTGTTCTAATAATTCCCTGTACTGTTCTGATGATTCCTTATATAAACATTCTTGTTCCTGTAAATCCTGTTTTAATTGGTCTATTTTAACTTTGAGATGCGAGTTGTCATTTTGGAGAGAGCCGATTTCTTGACTTAGCCTTTGGGCTATATCCATGTTGGAAGCGTTTTGCTTTACGGTATCAGAAAGTTTTTTAATTTGGTTTCTGACTATTTGTGAGTCTTCGGGTTGTGCTTGGGGTCGCCTATGTTCTTCCAAAAATTCTACTGCTTGGTCATCAAGATATTGAGTTTTACCTACTTTTCTTATATGCGGAATAAGGTCAGCGCGATATTTCTTAACCTGACGACGTACAGTTTCATATGAGATGCACCGTCTATCAGCATATTCTTGCAGCGTAATAGGTTCATGCTCACATACCCAGAAAGGGTCTTTATAGCATTTGCCCGGATAAGGGTGTGATTCATCAAAAGAATCATAGATAAGATTGTCATAAAAATAATCTTCGTTGGTTTTACTCATAAAAATTTCCTCCCTATAAAGATAATACATTTACATATTTATCTGCTTGAATATATTATAACATACAACGTTTTATTATGGAAGAGGAAAGTGAATAAAAAATGAAAACAACATCTATTGACAAAACAATGTTGTATGTATATAATGTGAATCAAGATAAGGAACAAAAAAGATTCAACGGAAGATTGGATTTTTACAGCATACTAAATATGAAGACAGAATGAAGTTCCGGAAAGGAGAATGAGCCATGAAGAATAGCGGTTAGAGAAAAATTAATTCAAGATAATACTTTTAGGGAAAGTTACCCGTTGACATAAATTTTATAAGAGAAAGTAGGATAAAAATGAGAATAAAAAATACGCTTATAGAGAATGGAACGTTAGGGATGCAGATAGAATCGCCAAAAGACTGGAAACCGCCGGAACAGACGAACAACTGGAAGCCGCCGGAACCGCCGGAACAGACGAACAACTGGAAGCCGCCGGAACCACCGGAACAGACGAACAATTGGAAGCCGCCGGAGCCACCGAATGACTGGGAGCCGCCGGAACAGCCGAACAATTGGAATCCACCGGAACCATCGAACGATTGGGAATCACCGGAGCCGCCGAACGACTGGAATCCACCGGAACCACCGAACGATTGGGAATCACTGGAGCCGCCGAACGACTGGAATCCACCGGAACCACCGAACGATTGGGAGTCACTGGAGCCGCCGAATGACTGGAAGCCGCCGGAACCACCGAACGATTGGGAATCACCGGAACCACCGAACGACTGGAATCCACCGGAACCACCGAACGATTGGGAATCACTGGAGCCGC
>ERZ831601.1018-NODE-1018-length-24108-cov-3.470627_pt1 | contig 24108 bp, 19 predicted proteins | sample MGYA00519578_ERZ831601 | MGnify/ENA primary metagenome ERZ831601 (study PRJEB31850, sample SAMEA3708717) | human gut metagenome | biome: human gut; feature: human-associated habitat; material: faeces | place: China | collected 2014 ... | reverse complement strand
CAGTTGCTGAAGATGAGAAAATGATATTTTTTACGCTGTGATTTCTCATGACATCAAACAGCACCAGTGAACCTGAAATGTTATTCATATAATATTCAAGAGGCTTGGCTACTGACTCACCAACTGCCTTTAAACCGGCAAAATGAATGCAGGATTCAATTTTTTCCTGTGCAAAAATCTTTTCCAGTGCTTCTTTATCATTAATGTCTGCTTCGTAAAATGTTACCGGCTTTCCCGTAATCTTTTCTACTCTCTTTAACGCTTCCCTGCTGGAATTGACAAGGTTATCCACAACAACAACCTCATATCCTGCGTTCTGTAATTCTACAACTGTATGGCTTCCGATGTAACCTGCTCCACCTGTTACTAAAATTGACATAAATCCTCCATTCTGCCCGTTTCGACATTCTGATGTAAATTTTTCACCTTCCGGTTTTATTCATAAGGCACTACGTCCTTGTAAATCTCTTTTAAGTCTTCTCCAAAGTAATCTGACTTTTTAAGACTGCCGGCCAAAGCTTTTTTAAGAACTTCGGCGTAAACTTTCGTAAAACGTTTCGCCGTATCTCCGTACATATGTCCCTCTCTGTCCCAGAAATCTCCTTCTTCCCTGTCAAAAGCCTCAAAAGTAAGGTAATTAAAATTATAATACTCCACATTTAATTTCTGTGCAAGGTTTCTGATATAAGAATCCGCCTGTGCAAATTTTTCTGCATACTGCGCAACGGTTCTGGGGTCCTGCGTGACCGTCGTAAAAACAATCTGAATATCATTTTTTCTGCACAGCTCTACCATTTTTTCAATATACTGACATTCGCTCTGTGCAACAAGGCTTTCGTCCCAGCCAAGTACCGTTGTCTTTGCTTTAGACGCATTTTTTGACTTATTAATAAAGCCCTTTCCTTCATAGACATCATTTTTATCCATGCTGACAACATCGGGCGAATATTCCTTATAGTCATCAGACAGCTTCTTTGCCACCGTCTTATCAATCATGTAATAACACTGCCAGTAATTCGTCCATTTTAAAAATGCCCCGCGGTATTCCTCTTTTGCGATTCTGCTAAAGAAATAGGAAACCTTTAACAGACTGTCGGGATAGCCGTTATACACCTGATGAAACAAAATACTCTCATCGTGGCGGTTAATCAGATACTGGTAATCAATATCCAGCACGACGACCTTAGGACTGCTTATTTTTATGGCATACTGTAACGTGTAATAGGCATCAATCATATACTCACCGCCGATGCACATATTCATGGCACCGGCATCAAGCCCGCTCTCCAGTTCATCGGTTGCAATCCCATAACTGCCGTGCGATGTTCCTAACACCAGACAGTCCGGATTCGTTGTTTCAAGTTCATGAAACATAACCCGTGTCAGTCCCGGCTGTACGAGCATAAAATTCAGCAGATTATTTAAAACCACTACCAAAGCCACAAAGACTGCCGTCAACGTAAAACTTTTCTTTTTTTTCATGATTTTTCCGTTCCTTTTAAATCATTTCTAAAACTGTGCATACATAAATTCCGTTGAACTGCTTACATAGCCAAACGGTGCTGTTGCAAATATCAATATCAGATAAACTGCCCAGCGCACAACAAGCGGACGTTCCGCCACGAAATCGCGCAGCGACATCCCTTTTTCCTTCATCACACTGCTTATAAACAAAATGATTGTCGCCACAATCAGAATCGTCCAGTCTCTTTTTACCAGTCCCAGCTTATAAAGACTTCCGTCTGTTAAAATGCTGATTTTAAAATTGATAAATACGGCGCGCATTGCATAAAAGGCAGTTGTCGCCGTTGCACACGCATCAAAGAGCCAACCGATATTGACTAAAATAAACGTTCTGAATATCTGAAATGTCTTCCAGCCCCGGCTTTCCGTATTCACATGACAGACTGCTACCCATTTTGCGTAATATGGCTTTAACAGGTTACTTGCCGCAATAATCAGTCCGTTGTACAATCCGTAAATAATATACTTCCATGCCGCACCGTGCCATACGCCGACTACAAAGAAAATCAGCAGATTGGCGGCACAAATCGGCAGAATCTTACCGGTCTTTTTACCAAAAATTTTCTTAGCTTTCTTACCGAATGCCAGCATTTTTTTAGAAATGGAAAATGGATAAAAAATGTAATCCTTCATCCACGTTCCCAGTGTAATATGCCATCTGCGCCAGAATTCCCCGATTGATTTTGAAAAATACGGCTGGCGGAAGTTCTCGTCCAGACGGATTCCAAACAGTTCGGAAACACCAATAACCACATCAATACCGCCGGAAAAATCGCAGTATTCATAAATGGAGAATGTGAGCAGTGCCACAATCACATACATGCCCGAATATGTATTCAAGTCGGCAAATACGGCTTTTGAAAAGACGTATGCGCGGTCTGCTAAAATCAGCTTTTTTGCCAGTCCCCATGCAATCCGCTGTGCGCCGTACTCAATATTTTTCAGATTAAAATCGTGCGGCTCAAACAGCTGCGGTGCAAGGCGGTCATAACGTCCAATCGGTCCCTGTAAAAGCTGCGGCAGATATGCCGTAAACAGCGCCAGCCGGAAAATATTGGTTTCCGGTTCATATTTTTTCTGATAAACATCTATCACGTAACTCATTGTCTGGAATGTATAAAAAGAAATTCCAAGCGGCATCACAATTGAAAGCTTTCCAAGCGGAAATGCCTGATGAAATACCGAAAACAATGAAGTCAGATTCAGTATTGTAAAATTGACATACTTTAAAAAGACAAGAATTCCGAAATTGGAAACCAGCCCGAATATCAGCCATCTGCGCCGCATAAGCTTTTCTTTCTGTGCAGCCATCAGCCTTGTAATACAGTAGCTTGTAATAATCGTAAACAAAATATAGCCCATATAACGGATTCCGTAAGTGGCATAAAAGCCGAAGCTGACAAAAAGCAGCAACTCCCACTGGTATTTTTTCGGAATCAGATAATACAGGCACGCCGTCAGCGCCATCGCCATAAAAAATCCTGCTGAAATAAACGACATTTTTTCTTCTCCGTTTTTATTAAATTCCTTTTGCTAAAAAACATTCCCCGCTTTGCTGATTTTAGCACATTTACAGACATTGCACAACGGATTAATGGGAAAAAGCCGCTTGACTATTTAAATTTTCACGTTTAATATGGTAGAGTATTACATACAGCAAAAATGCGGCATAAAATGCCTGCGGAATGGAGATTACATGAAAAAATTATTCGAGCAGATTGTAAAGTTCGGAATTGTCGGTGCAATCGCTTTTGTCATTGACTATGCCGTGCTTTTTGTGCTGGTTCAGTTCTTACATATGGATTCAATCATTGCGGCAACGATTTCCTTTACGGTATCCGTTATTTTTAACTATCTTGCCAGCATGAAATATGTATTTGTAGGCAGAGCCGACCAGTCCAAACAGACCCAGTTTATCATTTTTATTGTATTAAGTGTCATCGGTCTTGGTATCAACGATGGTATCATGTGGATTTTAAACGGTATCTTATCTCCGTTTATCCCGACCTACTACTACCTGGTTTCAAAAATCGTGGCAACGGCGATTGTTATGGTATGGAACTTTGTTTCAAGAAAGATTTTCCTTGAAGAAAAGAATCAGGGAAATGAAAATGTGGCATAAAGGCGCCATTTATAAGAAATCGCCCGTTCCGCAAGGTTCGGGCGATTTTTAGATATATCAGATATCGCTTGCATGAAATTATGGTATACTAATCATAGGCAGTGAGCCGTGACCGATGAAGATTAAAGCAGGACAATGGAGGATTTTATGTGTACTAAACAAAAAATTGAAAATGCCGATGAACTTGAATTTGCTGTATTTTGTATAGAAAATGTTGCCGCCAAACTGCACGTCCATGCAGAAACAGTATATAAAGCCTTTACCGAACAAAGCGATATTTTACACGACTATATCATACCTGAATATGAAATTCTTCATACCCAGAGCAAAGATTATATTGTAAATGATATTATTGAACTTATGGAAGAAAGGGGTGTGACTGTATGAATGCCAACCCAATTTTACTGCAAAAAAAATATGCCCGCGTGATTGCTTGCTTTTCAAAAAAAGCACAAATATCACTGGACACTGCTCTTGATTTCTTTTATCACTCCGAACTTTATCCCTTGCTGCGCGACGGTGTATCCGATATGCACTGCATGAGTGATGACTACCTCGCCGATGAACTTCTATCCGAATACCGCCCATTAAAATAAGGCGGCAGAAAACCAATCTTCCGCCGCCAAATCTATACTATATATACTGTATATCACAGCCCCAAACATCCCGCACACCACATTCACACAGCCATGAACATGACACTACCGAAGTTAAGTAACACGTTGAGGTGGGGGCATGTTCAATAAAGCTGTTACTCTGCCATCATCTTTTCCGTAGACCAGATTTCTACTTCATAATGATTTGCCTTATTGTAACGCTTTCTTAAATTCTTTAACTGCTTTAAGTATTCCATCGTTACTTTACCGGATAACTTGGATTCACCTTCGGTTCTCTGCTGGAACTTGTACGGAATCTCTACAACCTTCTTGTATGTACCCATTGCAAGAACTTCCACCATAATCTTCCATCCAATTGGCTGTAAGTCGGCTTTTTCAATAACCTCACGGCGGAACATGAACAGACCGCTTGTCGGGTCTGAAATCTTTCGCAGGCACGGTAACATAAACTGACCGATTTTACGGGCTGTACCGGATACAAACTTTCTGTACCAGTTGAGTCCGCCGTCATCACCGCCCGGAATCAGACGGCTCGGAATACAGAAGTCTGCACCACTTTCCATTGCCTTATACATATATTTTAAAACGATTGGCGGATGCTGTAAATCCGCATCCATGCATGCCATATATTCGCCCTTTGCAAGGGAAAATCCTTTTAATACGGCAGTTGCCAGTCCTGTTTCGCCGGTTCTGTGTTCCATGCGTACAGCCGGAAAATCCTTTGCAACTTCCATAATAACCTGTGGTGTATCATCTTTACTGTCGTCTACAAAAACGATTTCATAAGGAATTCCTTTTAATGCATCATCAATCTGTGTTACAAGATTTCTGATATTCTTTCCTTCATTAAATGTTGGTACCACTACTGATAACATAATTTTCTCCTTCAAATCTATCATAATGTATTTTCATTTTTCAATGTCTCAACTTGTGTATTATAATACCTTTATTACAATCTGACAAGTTTTTCACATAAATTTCTTATTTTATTGTCCGCCCCAGTATCCAAGCTCAACACCTTTTTCATAAATCCCCTTTGCTTTGGCATAATAGCCATACGCATTAAAATGTGTCCAGTCTGCCCTGAGCTGCTGTGAAATCTCACCCCTTGTAAAACCGTCAAGGTCTTCATCGGTTGCTTCCAGTCCGCAGTCACTTAATCCATTCTGAATCATATAGAGCCGCATGTTGATAAAATGGTCCCCGTATGCCTTGGATAATGCCTGCTCCCACGGTGTCTCGCCCATGCCGATATAAATTTTATTCATATCCACGGACAGTTCCGGGTCATCGGTATCACCGACAATAATATAATATTTACAGCCTGTATTTTCCAAAATGGAATCATACTGGGCGATTAATTCATCATAGTCATTATACCAGCCTGCGTTGCTTCCAATTTCCAGCACAAGAATGTCATCTTTACGCTCCACCGCCGCCAGTGTATAAACCGGTGTACCTTCTTTAATATTCACATCTGTGCCGTATAAAATCTGGCTTTCACCGTCATAAGAATTGGTTACATAATATTTTTCGCCGTTAATCACACAGATATTGGTCTGGTCTGACTGAAAATTATAACCGCTGTAATCTTCCATATAGACATTATCCCCGTCATATAAGGACTGCAGCTTAAATTCAGCAATGCCTGTCCCGTCAATGACAATATCACGGTCAACCACCATGGTAAGACCGCCTGCACGGGTTGCAATTTCTTTTGACGTTTCTCCGTTGACACCAAGGTTGTATGTTTTCAGCCCCGTAAACTGCGAAAGCATATCCGGTGCCGTGGCATAGCTGATATTTGTTGTAATGCCGTCCAGCGTAATAAACCCCGGTGTAGTCGCGCAGCCGTACATCATACTGTCGCCCCAGCAGGAAATACTTCTCTTTACACCATCATACGGTACAGTTTCCGCTGTGATGGTTCTTTTTCTGGTTTCATGTGGTTTCTGATTTTCCGTCTGCATTGACGAACCGCCTGCAATTTCATTATCATTTTCCACAATGTCCCAGATATTACTGGATATCTTTTGTAAACGTTTTGGAGTCGTCTGCACAGTCTGTCCATGTACCAGTATTTCTGATGCAACCAACAATACCGCAAAAACTGTGACTGAAAAGCAGACAACAATTTTCTTTTTTAGTTTCACAAATATCCCTCTTTCCCATGTATACAATATACATTTACATTAACCAACAGTCTGAATTATACCACATAAACAGCAGCCATATCTGCGCAAATGCAAAAAATATCAAAATAGCTGTCCGTATTTTTGGATGCACACTCTTTAAAATCTCATAAACACCCATATATACGACAAAGCTTCCCACCGTAAACCGGCAGGTACTCATTACGTGCGATGTCAGCGGCACTAACAGCGAAATGATTCCAAAGACCGCCATGGAATAGTATCTGCGATAAAGCATATATCCATACACGATAAAAATACCGATGCAGAACCAGCCCATATACGTATAACGCGGCTCAATCTGTCCGGTGCAGGCTTTCCACAATACACCCACAATCGGAAAATACGTATCCTCACGCCATGCAATCTGTACATTTTTATAAGCCCATACATCACCGCAGAAAAAGCGCAGAAAAGTCATATAGCAGAATGCACCAAAAGGACACAGCATAACCGCAAAAATGCGTTCCGGCATTTTTAACATCTGCACGATGAAGCTTTTGATTTTTGCCCATGTGATAAGTTTTCCACCGTCCGCCGTCAAATCCAGATACATTTCCACAATCAATGCAAATACAAGCAGGCAGCCTACAATTCTTGTCGCACTGGCAAATGCTGCCGCAAGTCCCGCCCACAGATATTTCTTTTTTGCCACTGCATAGAAAAACAGCGCAATAAACAGCACAAACATCGCTTCCGTATACACCGAACCGAAATAAAAGGAATACGGTCCTGCAAACATCAGGAGAGGAATTAAAAGATAATCCCCGCTCTTGCCACCGCGCACAAAGCTCATATACTTTACTGCCACAAATGCCGCAATAAAGATACATACCGTTGATACCGTCATACCGACCCAGTACGTGTCCATTACACCGAAGGTCAGCATTTTCACAAACCGGCAGACCATCACATACATCGGGAAAAATGCCCAGTTTGCCTGTGGGTCCGTATCCAGCGGAAATGTATATCCGTTATCAATCATAAACTGGTACCGCTTGGCATCCCACTGGTTCATTAAAAATGCAATGGAACGGTCCGTTCCCATATACACGTTATAAATCACCATCAGCACCAGCATAAACAGGCGGGACATCAGCAGTATAAAAAACAGTTTTAAAATCAGCCGGAAATTTTCATTTTCTTTATATAGTTTAGTCAGTTTTTCCATATCCACCTCTATTCCGCAGGCATTTTAATGCCGGAAGAACCGCGAGTCAAATCTTATTTGGCTCTGCGATAAAAAGATATTTGTGCTGCCTGCGGCACAAATATCTGTGTGAACAAGCTTCGATTTAAGGCTTGTTCACACTAACCTCTATTCCGCAGACAAAAGGGGCGTGCTATCACTTACACGATGCCGCCCCATTTTATTATAAAATCTGCATAATTTTTAATATAATCTGGTACAGAAACGCCGGAACTGCAGCAATCACCGGTATTAAAAACATTGCAACGGCTACTGCATTGAGCAGCTGAAGCCATACAAATACCGCACAATACTGAATCCATGCCGGAACATTGATTTTCTTAAAGTGGTCAATGACAAGGCATACAACCAGTATTAAAAGTGTAGCAAGCGTAATCAGCAGTCCTTCTTTTCTGCCCTGTGGTTCAAATTCCATGGTAATTATATTTTCACCGGAGTGAATCTTTACCCCTGTAAAAAGTCCTGCGATTTCTTTTGCCTGCACCTGCTGCCCGTTGACGCTGACTTTCCAGTTTTTGCTGTAAACCACCGGTATCAACGCATAATTTTTCGTTGCCGAACCGTCAAGCTTAACAGTCAGTGAATCATTGGTATAAGATACATCGCATTTTGTATTTTCATACGCTCTGCACAACTTCTCCATCTTATCCATATCCAGCTGTGCAAAGCTGACTTCGCTGACTTTTAAATACCAAGGGTCATCGTATTCAATACGGATATCGATACTCTCATTGTCAAAACAGCCCAGATACAGCAGATTGTTGTTATAATCCGTAAAGTACGCTGTATTTTCCACATCACCCAGTGTCGGCACCGGCACTTCTTTGTCATTGGCATAGACATGCATGGAACTAATCAGCCATGATGCATTGGCATCACTGTTGCGGTTATTGATATCCACAATCTTTAAATACACTGCCGCATTGCCGCTTGTCTGTGTATTATATTCCAGTACTGTATCACTCTTTTTTACAGAATACGACATACCCTTTACCAGCGGTTCCTTATCTCCCGAAAGTGCCGTATAGAACTTATTATGTAAGTCAACCCAGTCCACGCCCAAGTCTTCTGATGCAAAAGATGACGCTACGGTCATTGCAAACGGAAGCCGGTAATTAGCAGAATATAATTTATATCCTTCCTGCGGTGCCTCTTTACTGTCTATGCCGTAATCTGCATAACTTTTTTCCAGTGTATACAGCGCCGGGTCCAAGTCATTCTGATTGACGGCCTCCGTTACATGAAACAGTGCATTCGTAAAGACGGTTCCGCCGGAATCTAACAGCCACAGAAAATATTTTGAATATCCCCAGTTTTTTGCAAAAGTCTGTGTGTCACTCTCTAATGCCGCCGTAAAGCTTGACAGTGCGCCACGGCGCAGTATCAGCGGATAATTGGCATTCAGGCTGATGTCCGGATTGACAATACGGTCTGTTGCCGATTCTTCAATATCAAGTGCTTCATAGGCTTCATTGGCATACTGCACATAATCACCGACCTGGTACGCTTCATAGGTATAAAACTTCGGCGGACCAATCAGTGCAAATGCCCCTAAGAAAACTTCCACCGCAATCACGGCAAGCACGGATTTGACGTTAAATTCGTCCTTTTCTTCTTTGAGCTTTCTTAAATAAACGATAAACATCGTGATAAAGACTGCCACAAAAAAGATTGTCGCAAGAATCTCATTATTCTGCGGAATCAGCAGATAACCGGCTGCATATACCAGGCACATTACCGCCGCAATCACAATCTGACGTTTGATATACTTCTTTTCAAGCGGCATATCCGCAAACATTTTCTGTGCATAATACGCACCCATGCAAAGCAGTGTAAATGCAATCAGGAAACCGTTTCTTAATGTATAGCCGTTGTAAGAGCCGAAGTGCCACATTAAATTGATGCCTTCCACAAACATCGGAAGCAGGGCAATTCCAAGCAGGCACGCCATGACACGGCACATTTTTTTATCTTCTTTATACTTCTTTAAACCGATAAGAATCACGGCAAGCACAAAGCTTAATCCGTACAGCATCATATAACGCTGGAATGCCGCCATAGAGCCGTCTGTAACAATCGCGCCCTTAATCCAGCCAAGGTACTGCGATACAATACTGCCGCCCGCATTTCCTCTCTGTGAACCGGATAACTGCATAAATACCGGAATTAATACAAAGCAGGACAGTCCCATACCCGCCGCCGTACCGATTCCTAAATTCCAAGCGTGCTTTTTCCATGCTTTGCGCTCACACAGCAGTAAAATATAGACACCGCTGACTAAAAATACGTAAATAAGTGCCATTGCGCTTAAATAGTAATTAATGATAAAGCTTAATGCCACCATAAAGATGTAAAACAGCTTCTTTCCCGTTGTCAGCAGTCTGTCCAGCGCCAGCATCAGCAGCGGGAACAGTGCAACAATGTCCATCCACGGTGTAAAGCAGGAGCCGTATAAAATGACGTATCCACACAACGAATACATCACGGCAAACGCTGTCTTTACCGGATAGAGCAGCTTCGGAAATTTGTGATTGAGCAATGCATACATTGCAACGGACATAAATACCATTTTTACTGCCGTCAGTATGGAAATGCTCTCTAAAATGAGGTTTCTCGGGACTAAATATAACAGCAGATTAAACGGACTTAACATTGAAAAGGCTGAAATACTCATGGATACATTCGTTCCGAGTCCCGTATACCAGTCAAACCACAGCGATGCCTTTCCGTGCATGAAATCCCACAGATGTGCATACAGCGGCGCGACCTGCTGCATATTGTCAAAATAATCAATCCGGTTTCCGCCAAACGGCCAGATTCCTTTTAAAATCAGCGTAATTAATACAACTGCCAGGGTAATCACCCCCGGGATACTGTATGGCTTTAATTTCTTTGCCAAAACGTTCACTTTCTCTTTCATATAACTCCTTTATTTTAAAGAATGGCACTGCTCCACAGACAGAATGTCACATTATCTGCCACAAAATGAATCGTGTCACATTCCTTTTCCTCAAGTTTTCCGATTTCAAATGTAAATGTTCCTGTACCCTGTATTTCTCCAATTTTTCTGTCGTTGCAGTAAACTTCGACCCTGCCGTTTCCCGCAAACTCCGTGACTTCACACTGATAGGAGGCATTCTCTGCCGTGCGGTTTAACACGTAGTAAAGATATGCATCCTTTCCGCTGTTTGTACTGCCCTCATACTGGTCTTCCTTCCAGCCTTTTCCCTTGCGGCGGCATACATTGATACTGCGCTCATTTCCGTCTTTATCTTTGAGTGTCGTACAATATTCTGTCGTTCCCGGTTCATAGGACAGTTTTCCGTAGCCCGGCCAGTCAGAAAGCTCATGGGTCAGATAATACATTCTGTATTCCAGTCCTACGTCCGGATTTTTACCCCACCACAATACCAGCAGGTAAAAACAGGCAAGTATTACCGCCCCTGCATAAAATGCTGCTTTTACGCTCTTTTTTTTCATCATTTTTAACACCTGTGTGCTTTTGCTTTTATAGTTTTCATTTTAAACATGCGTAACGATACAGGTTCCTGTTCCCTTTATTACAACCGAACGCTTGCCAGCGCTGATAAAGAAGCTTTCGCCTGCCTTGTACGGCATCGTCTTATTGCCGTCATCCGTTTCAATGGTTCCCTCACCGGAAATAAATAAAACAGACAGGAAAGATGTTTCATCCATGCCGATTTTGACTTCTGAATAAATGTCATATTTCAGGCATTCAAAATACTTGCACTGTACCAGACGTTCCAGTGTATAGGCATCGTTTTTCTCCAGAATCACTTCGCAGTTTTCATCCTTGACATAGGCTTTGGTATCGACAACGTCCAGTGCCTTTGCAACGTGCAGTTCACGCGGATTGCCGAACTTATCCCTTCTGTCATAGTCGTACATACGGTATGTACTGTTTGAATTCTGCTGGATTTCGCAGATTAAAATACCCGCACCGATGGCGTGAATCGTTCCTGCTTTTACCATAACGACATCGCCCGGCTTTACATCTATGCGGTTTAACACCTCTGTAATCGTATTGTTCGCAATACGTTCTTCAATCTCCTCTTTGGATACGTCCTTTGAAAGTCCACAGTAAAGATATGCCCCAGGCTCACAGTCGATGACATACCACATCTCATTCTTTCCGTATTCGCCTTCATTTTCCAGTGCATATTCATCGTCCGGGTGAATCTGGATTGATAATGCCTGCTTTGCATCAATAAATTTAATCAGTACCGGAAAACGATCCTGTGCCTGACACTTCCAGCCAAGCGCCTCTTTTCCGATAATGGACAGATAGTCATTAAAGAGCATCCCCTTATATCTGCCGTCTGCAATCCGGCTCTGTCCGTCCGGGTGTGCGGAAAGCTCCCAGCTTTCGCCGATAACGTCATAATCACACTTTTTACCGAATACCGTGCGAAGCTTTGTGCCGCCCCACAGATTATCCTTAAACGCCGGATCTAACTTGACAACCGGCTCGTTAGCAGCTTTGACATAATTGTCCTCTGCCGTTCCGTCACTTTCCTGACTGTATATCTTTACCATATCGCTTTCGGATAAGATTTCACCGATACCGACTTCGATAATGACTACATTTTTATCGGTTTTATTGGCAACCTTATGCTTCATGCCAATCGGGACAAAAACGCTTTCATACTTATGGTAATCTTTTGTTTCCGTTCCTAATGTAATCGTTGCCGTTCCTTCTACAACAGACCAATGCTCACTGCGCATTTCATGCTGATGCAGATTCATGCTCATGCCCGGAAATACCGTTACCTTTTTGACCTTGTAACCGTCTGAGGCATTAAGCAGTTCATGGATTCCCCATTCTCTGTAAGAAATCCGGTTATAATCAAAGTAATTTTCATACTTTTCTTTATTCTCGGAAATAATATTTTTAATGTCATCAACGCGTTCCTTGGAAGATACGTAAACGGCATCTTCGGTATTTACAACAACAACATCCTGAATATCATTTGTCACCACAAGCTGTCTGTCTGCACTGTTAATAACCATTACATCTTCACAGTGATTTTTTAACACATTTTCGCTGTGGGATACGCTTGAATTTTCATCTAAGTCGCAGACATTCCCGACATCTTTCCAACGGAATGCCGTTTCCACGACCTTCATATTCTTTAACTTTTCAAAAATCAGGCGCTCAATACTGCCTTGTGGAATGTCTTTCATGACCTTCTGCGAAAAACGCACGGTACGGCGGATTGCTGCAACCTTCCGCTTTGCCATCCGGCAGGTATCATAAAGTTCCGGACAGATTGCCCTCGCCGCATTGATTAAATCCCCTGCACGGTATAAAAACATACCGCTGTTCCATAGAAATCCATCGTCATAGCCAAAGCTCTCATCATCGTCCAGACGGATTTTTTCAATAAATTTCAGGACATTTTCCTCATCTCTTAACAAATATCCGAAATTGGAATTTTTCTTTGCCGGCTTTACACCAAGTGCAACAATACTGCCCTGTTTTGCAAGCTCCTTTGCCCGAAGAATTGCATCCTTATATTCCTGCCCCTCAATCAGGTTGTCAGCCGTCACAACAAACACCAGTTCGGACTGGTTGCAGAACTGGCTGCCAAGCATAATTGCCGCAGCGGTTCCCTTTGGACTGCCTTCAAGTACAACACGGTACTTGAGGCTCTGGAATGCTTTCATCTGACCGTTTACAATATTGCGATAGCTTTCCTTTGTCACAATAATAAATTCATCGCAAAACGGCATATTTCTGACAACCGTTTCCTGCAATAAAGATCGTCCCTCTTTAATATTCATAAACTGCTTCGGATAATTTTTTCTTGAAAGCGGCCAAAGGCTGTCACCACTGCCTCCGGCAAGTATTACACACTTCATACAATCTCCAATCTGCTCAAAGCGTTATTCCTGTTCCGGCTTCTCCGGTTTGAAATTGAGTCGTTCTTCTTCCACTACCAGCGGTCTGTTCATCAGACGCTTGTTCATGCTTAAAATATATTCCCCAAGCAGTCCGATAAAGAACAGCTGGAGTGAACTGGTCAGGCTGACTAAAATAATCAGTGGAACCATACCTGCCTGGAATCTGTTCCAGTATATTAATTTCAGAATAAAATAAATAATTGCCACAATGACACTGAGTCCAGCGCAGGCAGCGCCTAAAAAGGTTGCAATACGCAGCCCGATTTTCGTATAAGACGTAAAGCTTAGCATTGCCGCATCATACAACGTATAAAAATTGTTATGGGTCTTGCCGGCGCGTCTTTGTGCCTGTGTATATTCAATCTCCGTGCGCTTAAAGCCCAGCTCGCCGACAATGCCACGGATAAACGGAATCGGGTCCTTTAAATCCCTAAGAACCTGTACAAAGCTTTTATCATACAGTCCAAAGCCCGTAAAATGCTCAATCTGGTCTACGGAAGACATTTTCTTAATCATCTTGTAGTAGCAGGAACGCAGGAAATACATCACCGGATTTTCCTTACTGCTGGTCTTTACTGCACAGACAATTTTATATCCTTTTTCCCACTCTGCGACAAGCCGCGGAATAACATCAATCGGGTCCTGGAAATCCGCACAAACCGGAATCGTACAGTCACCCTCGGTCTGTAAAATGCCGTAATACGGTGAATTAAACTGACCGAAATTCTTTGCATTAAAAATCGCTTTGATTTTTTTGTTATTCTCACAGAGTGCTCTTAACTTCACCCTTGTTGTATCTCTTGAATCGTTATCAATAAACAAAATTTCATAATCATACTGCGGGAGGTCTTTTTCAAACATCGCAATCAATGCCTCGCTTAACGGAACCACATTTTCTTCCTCGTTATAGCATGGCACCATAATACTAATCTTTTTCATCGCTTCTATTCCTTTATACGTAATTCTTCCTGCACCAGTCTACGGTTTTTTCAATTCCCTCCGCAAACGTTACACGCGGCGCAAAGCCTGTGTCTTTTTCCAGATCGGAAATATCTGCGCACAGATACATCACCTGCTTTTCCTGATAAGGAATTTCTCCAAATCCAATCTCTGCCCCCGGTGCTGCCGCATCACGGATTGCTTCGATGTATTCCCGAAGCGGTCTTGCCGTTCCACCGCCGATACAGTAAGTCTTACCGGACACGCCTTTCTCTCCGAGAAGATACATGGCATATCCTGCATCCGCGCTGTAAAGGTAATCCCACATCTGTTCTCCTGCGGTACACTGCGGCCGCCCGCCTTTCAGGAGGCTGACAATCGTACTCATAACCATTGTCTTTGCCCCATCAAACGGTCCGTAAATGCTAAGAATCCTTGTCCAGATATGGCGGATGCCCTTCTGTTCACAAAGGATTTTTGTCATCTGACCTGTACAGAGCTTTGCAATCCCGTAGCCGTTTTCGGGAAATGCCGGTGTAGACGCATTTAAGCTGCCTTCCACCCGTCCGTATTCTGCCTGTGAGCCGGCGCCGACAAATGTCGTACAGCCCAGTGCAGCGGCAGCTTCTACGGCGTCTAACGCATAACGGACATTTTCAAGCTGTCCGTAAGCGTTGTTACGGCTGTTGCCAAACGTCCCGTCCCAGCCAAAGTGGTAAAATACGTCTGCGTGTTCTATCTTTTCATGCAATGTTTTTAATTCTTTTAAATCACACGGCACAATGTGTACCAGCGGTGACTTTGGAATATTGTCTGTTCTTCTGGAATCCGGTCTTACAACTGCTTCCACTTCAATTCCGTGGCTTATCAGTTCTGCAATCAGTGCTGTTCCAATCGCACCGGTCGGTCCCGTAATAACTGCTCGTTTCAATTTCTTCTCCCTTATGAAATCGGCTGTATAATCATATTACTGTAAAATTCATCCCTGTCAAGGAACGGTGCTAAGTCTTCCAGCGGCGGCGATACGAGTGTACCGTCTTCTAACCGCTTTGTCGCTGACTTCGGTTCAAATTTCTGTTCGGTAGACACCATAATCTCACAGATTACCGGTCCTTTAACTGCCAGCACCTTTGAAATGGTTTCATCAAGCTGTGCATTGGTTTCACATCTAAAGAACGGATAACCGTAAGCCGGCGCTAATTTGCCCATATCCGGGAAGCTTAAATCGCCGCTTTCCGGTCCGATACCGACAAAATGCTTCTCAAACAGATTCGTCTGTGTCTGACGGATTGAATGATACCCCTGATTATTGATTACAAATATCTTTACCGGCATCTGATGATGGATAATCGTCTGTAATTCCTGAATATTCATCTGGATACTGCCGTCCCCTGTGACTAAAATCACATCTTTAATATCGTCATGCTTTAACGCTTCTCTGTTTAATGCAAGATTACCGTGTTCTGCAACTACCGCACCGATTGCTGCCGGAAGGTCATATCCCATGGAAGCAATCGCAGAGTTGATAATAAAGCGCTGTCCTTTTTTAATGACATAAGCGTGGCTTCCGACTACACATGCCGAGCCGTTGCCGACAACCGTCACCTGTCCTTCTGACAGGCGGCTGCTTAATTCTTTAATAAATGCATACACGTTGGTATGCTTCGTGTCTTCATAATGTTTTTTCTGTACAACCGGATACTTTGCTTTCCATTCCTGACATCTTTCTACCCAGCTGTTCTCTTTAAATAACGGTGTATTTCCGGCTGCCTGTTCCGCCTCAAGGCGTGAAACCATTTTTGCAAGCAGTTCCTTTGCATCGCCCCATACCGGTAAATCCACATGCAGGGTCGGCTTTTTTAACTCAGCTTCATCAACATCATTGACAATGACATAGGCTTCTCTTGCCCATGTCTTCCAGTTATAGCCCACCTGACGGATACTTAAACGGTTGCCGCACGCAAAGACTAAATCTGCATTCTGCACGGCAAAATTACCGGCACGGTCGCCCATAATGCCGCCGCGTCCCACATACAGCGGGTGTTCATCTTCAATAGCATCAATGCTGTCCCAGCCTGTTGCAACCGGAATGCCAAGCAGTTCCACAACCTTGCGGAAATCCTCATATCCGCCGGAAATACGGATACCGTTTCCCGCATAAAATACCGGACGCTTTGCACTGCGGATTTTATCCAGAATAAGTTCAACCGTTTCATCTGGAATTGCCGGTGCCTGCTCCGCTTCATATTCTGCCGGATCAAACCCTTCCAGTTCTTCTGTTTCGATATAGCTTCCCTGAAAATTCACCGGAATATCAATCCAGCACGGCCCCGGTCTGCCTGTCGTTGCAATATAATAGGCCTTTTCAAGACAGTAACGGATGCGTTTCGGATCTGTCACCATTTCGGCATATTTAGTCATCGCTGCCGCTGATTTTGTAATATCAAATTCCTGATCTCCCATTGCACGAAGCGGAAGTCCTGTACTTCTGGCTGTCGTGTCGAAACGTACCTGTCCGGAAATGACAAGCATCGGAATCGAATCCAGAAAGCCTCCGACAACACCTGTCATGGCATTTGTACCGCCCGGTCCCGTTGTAACACAAAGTGCTGCAATCTTATTGTGGATTCTTGCATAGCTTTCTGCCGCAATTGCACATGCCTGTTCATGATGATTGTATACACAGGTCAGTCCTTCCTGATGTCCCAGACTGTCATTTAAGTGCATTGCACCACCGCCTGTAACGGTAAAGGCATGGGTAATGCCGTGATTTACAAGAAACTGTGAAACATATGACGATAATTTTACTTTCATACTTACTCCTTTTGGCGGTATGCCCAGAATTTATTCATTACAAAATTCACCGGTATCGTGACAAACATATTCAGCACCGGTCCTAGATATCCTGAAAGTTCCCTGTCCGTCAGCACAATGCCAATTCCCATAAGCCCGTTGGCAATTCCTGTACAGAATCTCGAAATGTCAATGACGTCCACCCACAGCCACAGCAAAAGGTTGTTGAGCAGCAGCCCTGTAAATGCGTATGCTGCATACGTCTTTAAAAGAACCTTCCACCAGACTCTCTTTTGTGCATTTTTATCTTCTTTAAATACAAATACATTCTGCCAGAAGTAAGCGTGCAGAACACTTAACAGCCAGCTTAACACATTTGCAAGAAAATAATTATCTGTCAGTGCAAACGCTACGGCGTAAATAACATAGGATACAATCGTATTGGATATGCCGACCAGCCCGAAACGGATGATCTGGTTTATCAGTGCCTTGTTTTTTTCACTCATTATTTACTGGTTTACAGCCTCCGTAATGGTTTTGGCCATATAGTCAATCATTTCATCTGTCATGCCCGGATATACACCTACCCAGAACGTATCGTTCATGATACGGTCTGTATTGTCTAATCCGCCGACTACACGGAAACCTTCTCCTGTTGCACGCATTTCATCAAAGCAAGGGTGCTTGATTAAGTTGCCCGCAAACAGATTTCTTGTCTGTACACCGTGGTTTTCAATGTATTCAACAACTTTCTTTCTGTCAATGCCTTCTTTCACCGTAATTAAGAAACCAAACCAGCTTGGGCGTGAACCTTCACACGGTACCGGTAAGATTACCTTATCCTGAATACCTTCGAGTGCGGCTCTTAAACGGTCAAAGTTATGTCTTCTTCTTTCTACGAAAGAAGGGAATTTTTCAAGCTGTGCACAGCCGACTGCTGCCTGCATATCGGTTGCCTTTAAGTTATATCCGAAATGAGAATATACATACTTGTGGTCATATCCTAACGGAAGTTCACCGTACTGCTTGTCAAAACGGTGTCCGCAGAGGTTGTCCCTGCCGGACGGGCAGACACAGTCACGTCCCCAGTCACGGAAAGAACGGATACACTTATTTAACAGTGGGTTGTTTGTATAAACAGCACCGCCTTCGCCCATTGTCATGTGGTGTGGCGGATAGAAGCTGGATGTTCCGATATCACCGACTGTACCTGTGAACTTTTCTTCGCCCTTGTAGTTGTACTTAGAGCCCAGTGCATCACAGTTATCTTCAACAAGCCATAAGTTGTGCTTATCGCAGAAATCCTTTACGGCAGTTAAATCAAACGGATTACCGAGTGTATGCGCAATCATGACAGCCTTTGTCTTTTCGCTGTATGCTTCTTCTAACTTTGTGACATCAATATTGTACTGAGGAATCGTTACATCTACAAATACCGGTACTGCACCGTACTGGATTGCCGGTGTTACGGTTGTCGGGAAACCTGCTGCAACCGTGATAACCTCGTCCCCTCTTTTAATTCTTCTGTCACCTAACAGCGGAGAAGTCAGTGCCATAAATGCGTTTAAGTTGGCAGATGAACCGGAGTTTACAACCGATACATACTTTACATTTAAGTATTCACCGAATTTCTTTTCAAATTCATCTGTGTAGTGACCTGCTGTCAGCCAGAATTCCAGTGCGGAATTCACAAGATTCTTCATTTCTGCACTGTCATACACACGACTTGCATAGGAAATTCTGTCACCTTCGTGATATTCTTTTTTTGCATGATACTTTTTACAGTATTCATCTACAAAGGATAAAATCTCTTCTCTTGCTTCTAATTCATTCTTATTTTCAAACATTCTATAATTCCTTTCTGTTGTTCATCGGATTTGTCTTTATTTATCAAAAAATTCCGCAATCTGCGCATCCATACATGCAGGAATATCTCCGCCTGCTGCATATACCTTAGACCACGCCACGCTCTTTTCAATCGCTGTATCAAAATTCCATACCGGCTTCCAGCCAAAGGTTGTCTTTAACTTTGAGCAGTCCAGCTTTAAGAAGTTGGCCTCGTGAGGACCTCCGTCATACTTGTTGACCCACTTTAAGCCTTCGCCCCATTTTGCACAGAATGTATCCACAAGATTGCCTGTGGTAATACAGTCACTCTCATCCGGTCCTACATTATAAAATCCCGCATAAGACTTGTCTTCGTACTGCTTCATCGCGATTAAAAGGTATGCTGCCAGTGGTTCTAAGACATGCTGGTACGGCCTTGTGGAATGTGGATTTCTTACAATAATATCTTCTTTCTTTAATGCCGCACGGACACAGTCCGGTACGATTCTGTCATTGGCAAAATCGCCGCCGCCGATAACATTTCCAGCTCTTGCGGTCGATACGGCTACCGGCATATCATTAAAGAAGGAGTTGATATAGCTGTGTGTAACCAGTTCTGAGCAGGACTTACTGTTAGAATATGGGTCATATCCGTCCAGCGGCTCATTTTCACGATAACCCCATGCCCATTCCTTATTTTCGTAAACCTTGTCCGTTGTGACATTTAAAAAGGACTTTACACACGGATTGATACGTACACATTCGCAGATATTGACCGTTCCCATAACATTGGTTTCATAGGTATATACCGGGTCTTTATAGGAATCACGTACAATCGGCTGTGCTGCAAGGTGCAGTACGATTTCCGGCTGGACCTTTTCAAAGACTTCTTTTAAATGTGCTAAATCACGGATATCTCCGATGACAGATTCCATTTTATCTTCGACATCTGCCATTGAAAAAAGATTCGGCTCGGTCGGCGGTGTCAGGGAATAGCCTGTCACCTGTGCGCCTGCGCCTACAAGGATTCTGCAAAGCCAGCTTCCTTTAAATCCTGTGTGTCCTGTAATCAGGACTTTTTTGCCTTTATAAAAACTCAAATCCATTGTCGTTCTCCTTATTCCCATGACTTCCAAGGTGCTTTGCCGGACTGCCAGAGTTCTTCTAATTTTTCCATTTCTCTCTTGGTATCCATGCACTGCCAGAAACCGTTGTAATTATATGCCTTTAATTCTCCGAGTTCGGCACATTTTTCAAGCGGTGCCTTTTCAAATACTGTGGAATCGCCTTCAATAAAATCAAAAATCTTCGGTTCTAATACCATATATCCCGCATTAATACGGCTTCCGTCAGAATCCTGCTTTTCGCGGAATGCACGGATGGTATTGTTCTCATCAATATCAAGTACGCCGAAACGCTGTCCGACACTGACAGATGTCATCGTTGCAATCTTGCCATGGGACTGATGGAACTTCACCAGTTCATTAATATTCACATCACAGACACCATCGCCGTAAGTGAGCATAAAGGTTTCATCTCCGACATACGGCTGGATTCTCTTTACACGTCCGCCTGTCATGGTATTTAAACCGGTATCAACGAGTGTAACCTTCCATGGTTCTGAAAAGTTATTGTGAACTGTCATCTTACCGCCCTGTGTAAAGTCAAATGTCACATCCGAATTGTGAAGCGCATAATCTGCAAACCACTCCTTAATCACATACTGCTTATAACCACAGCAGATGATAAAGTCATTATACCCATAATGGGAATATTCTTTCATAATGTGCCATAAAATCGGCTTTCCTCCGATTTCAATCATCGGCTTTGGTTTCAGATGGCTCTCCTCACTAATTCTTGTTCCAAATCCACCTGCAAGTAATACTACTTTCATCACAACCTCCGTATATTAAAAAATTTAACTGATTTTACTGTATCGATGTCCACATATTTCCCCACGCTAAAATCATATATTGGTAAATATAGCACAGTTTTTCCATTTATGCAATAATGAACAAAAATGGGAAGCAGCGGATAACAGCTTCCCATTTTTACATTCCATTTACTGGATTTTTTTAATTGTTGCTTTTGTATTATTCTGTGTTGTGCCCTCTGTTGCTTCCGGTGTTGTTTTTTCTTCTGTCGGACGCTGTGTTTCCGGTTCTTTTGTCTTTTCCTCTGTGTCCGGTTCTGTATCTTTCTGTGTATTGTTATCTCCGGAATCATCCGTTTTTTCCGGGCTTTCAGTGCTGTCCTGTTTTTGTGTCCGCTGTGTTGTCGCGCTGCTCTTTGTTGATGCCTGCGTCTTTTTTGTCGTCTGTTCTGCCGTTTGATGTGCTGTCGTCCGTTCCGTCTGCTCCGTCTGTTCCTGTGTTTCTAACCGGGCTGTCTGTGCCTGTGAAGACGACTGTGTCTGTGTACTTACAGTTGTTGTTTCTGTCTGTTTTGCCGTGGTTGACATACTGTGATTCACCGATACCGGCTGCTTCTTTTTTCCGCCTGCTAACAGTACCACAACCACGATAACTGCTATCACACACGGAATGGCAGCGATGAGTATTTTTTTTACATTGCTGCGGTCACTCCAGAAACTGCTGATATCTGACGGTTCTTCCTCAAATTCATCTCCGTCATCTTCGTCATCTTCGTCCCCGTCACTTTCCAGCGAAAATCCTTCGATATCTTCCGTTTCATCATCTTCCATCGGAAGTTCTTCTGATTCCTGAGCTATCTGTCCTGCCGGATTTTCATCGGATTTCCGCTCTACCGGCTGTGTTATTTCTATCTGCAATTCCTGCGTGTCCTGCAAGTCCTGTTCTTTGGGCTGTTCCGGTTCAAAAAAAGACTGTACTTCTTCCGGCAGTTCCACCTGTTCCTCCGGCTGGTCATCCTGCAATTTCGCAAAGGCCGCCATCGCCGCCGCAATGAGTTCATCCTGTTCCTGTTCTTCTGTCCGGGCGCTTTTTTGTAAACTTTCTTCATTCTTTACCGTTTCCTGCTCCGGCCGCGCTTCTCTTTTTTTTGCTGCTGCCGTTTCCCTTGGATAATTCTTTTCCAGAACGTCCAGCGCAAACCGCTCCATCCATTCCTGAATCTGGTTCATATCCGCCATTTCAATCTTCTGATACATCCGCACCAGAATCTGCTTCACTGCCTTTTTATACAAGGTTTCATTTTTCGGAAACACTTTTTTTACAACCGGCTGTACCACTTCGGATGCCAGTGTACAAAACTCCTCAAATCCGCCGCCTTTTCCTTCTATTTCATTATTTATCAGCTGAATCAGCTGTTCGTCCAATTTCCCCATCTCTAATCTCCATTTTTTCTATTTTATGATGCCGGGGGCATCCCTCCGCTATAATACCTGCGGATTGTTACGTGCCGCGCACTCACAAACCCCTGATATCATATTAATTTTAAAAATCGTGCATAACGTGCCGCTATCTGCCTGTAATCATACTGCTGTGCCGACTTTTTTGCCTCTATCTGCATTTTATTATAGATTTCCTCATCTTTCAAGAGCCTGTCTATCTGTTCTGCCATGCCGCTGACATCTTTTTCTTCAACAAGGAAGCCGTTGACACCGTCTTTTACAATATCCGTAATGCCCCCGGAGCGGCTTGCCACAATCGGAAGCCCAGAAGCAAATGCCTCCAGTATCACCAGCCCGAAGCCTTCTTTATCTCCGTCTTTTGCCGTAATACTGGGCATTACAAATAAATCTGCCGAAGCATAAATTTTTTTTAATTCCTCATGTGTTTTTGCCCCCAGAAAAACAATTTTTTTACCGGTTCCCCGCATGACTTTGTCAGCCTGTCTTTGCAGTTCTTCCCTTAACGGTCCGTCACCGGCAATCACAAGCATTGCATTATCTACATTTCTCAATGCTTCAATGGCATAGCACACACCCTTTTTTTCTGCCAGACGTCCGACAAATAAAAGTACCTTTTGATTTCCCTGTCCAAAATAATTTTCTTCACGATACTGCCGTCCGAAAAGTGAAGTATCACACCCCATGGAAATTACCGTCTGGTTTTCATTCTTATAAATGCCATCCAATACATCCATCAAAGGCTGGGATACCGCAGTGACGCCCCATGCATTTTTTAAGCATCTTCTTTTTAATTTTTTTAACAATCCATGATTCAGTGAAGTCACATCTGCGCCATGTCCGGTCACAATATACGGCATTTTTAAGAATGACTGGACAATTCCCTGTGGAATCAGCCAGTTTGCCTGAACAATGTCATAGGACTTTCTCATTTTAAAAAGATGCACCCATAATGACACAAAAAGCCAGGGAACCAGAAGGCCCCTGACTTTCTTTTCTCTGATTCTGGGTACGATTGCTCCTGGATAACATAATGTTTCTAATGAATGAACCGGAAAGTAGTGATACCGTATCACGGACACGCCCTCCAGCACCTCTGTATCTGCTGCTTTGGGCGCTGCCGGTACCAATACCGTCACCTCTGCGTATTCTTTCATATATTTTGCCAAATCCAGTATAAACCTCGGTTCGGTGTCATTTTCATAGCGTGGAAAGGTCGAACCTGTTATAAGCAGTCTTTTTTTCATTCTGATAACCCTGACTCATTTTTTACTAAATCGGAAGATTTTTCATCTTCACATTCCTGTCTGCTGTAATCCATTTTCCTTACATGATACTGTACATCCTGTAAAATCTTACGGTTTGCGGAAATCACATCGCCGAGCAGCCCGACCACAATTGTCTGAAAACCGACAATCAGAAGAGTACTGGCTAAAATCAGCGACTGCAGATGTCCACCACCTTCACCGGAACAGAAAAATACAAAATACCGTACAAAAAAGCCAACGCCTACCAGCGCAAGAATACTTCCCAGCATAAAAAAGAAGTACAGCGGGCGGTACATCAGATAGGTTCTCACAATTGTCAGCATGGATTTTTTAATATATCCCCACATGCTGTGAAACAGC
>ERZ831601.1015-NODE-1015-length-24139-cov-14.623983_pt1 | contig 24139 bp, 20 predicted proteins | sample MGYA00519578_ERZ831601 | MGnify/ENA primary metagenome ERZ831601 (study PRJEB31850, sample SAMEA3708717) | human gut metagenome | biome: human gut; feature: human-associated habitat; material: faeces | place: China | collected 2014 ... | reverse complement strand
GCAATTCATCTCACCGCCTAAAGAGGCGGGAGACTTCTTGCAGAATCAGGTTAAAACTCGAAAAGGACCTGTCGCACGTGCGACAGGTCCTTTTGGCATCTTCTAAAACCATGTGCGAACGATGAACCAGGACAATCCTAATAGGACGAAGGAGCAGACGAGGGCACTGCCCATGGGGCGGGTGCCTTCTTTGGCGATGACGGCGAAGTTGACGTTCAGTCCCAGGGCGGCCATGGCCATGCCCAAGATGAGGTAGGCTGCTTTGACCAGCATGGGGACGGCGAATCCGATGGCCGGGATATAGGAGCCGATGGCGCTGGCCGCGATGAAGCCGCCCATGAACCAGGGAATGGGGATTTTGAATTTCTGGTCCGTATCGCCAGACTGACGGCGCTGGCGCCAGGCTTCGCCGATACCCAGGATGATGGCAATCGGGGCCAGGAGCAGGACGCGCGATAATTTGGTGATGATGGCGCTGTCTGTACCTATGGGGCCGGCACTGCCGCCAGCGGCGACGGCGTGGGCGATTTCATGGAGGCTGAGGCCGGCCATGACGCCGAACTGGCCGTCTGTAAAGCCCAGGACGGGCTGCAGAAAGACTTCGATGAGCGTAAAGACCGTACCCAGGATGGCTACGATGGCGACGGCCAGGACGGACTGGTCGGCTTTGGCCTTGAGTGTCCCCGAAACGCCCATGACAGCGGCGGCACCGCAGATGCTGCAGCCACAGGCCGTGAGCAGGGCCAATGTGTGGTCGACGCGAAGGGCACGGGCGACGGCATAATTGAGGGGAATCATGATGGCTACGACGAAAACGGCGGCGATGAGGCTCTTCATACCGGCGCTGACCAGGATGATGAGGTTCAGCTTGAAACCCAGGAAGATGATGCCGGCCCGGAGAAATTTATTGGCAATGAAGCCCGTGCTTTCCCGGGCCGCCAACGTGACCGGACGGCAGACCTGGATAGCCATACCCAGCAGCAGGGCCAGGACCAGGTGACCGATGAGGGAAAAGCCCGGCAGGGAAGCCAGCGATTGGCCGGCCAGGGAACAGGCCAGGGTCAGGACGACGCCGAGCAGGGCGTGGCGCCAGTCGATCATAGTGGATAATTGCATGATAATGTCACTCCTATACTGATATTTGAGATGATTCCAGTATAGTCTGTCCCTTTTCATAAGTAAAATACTAGGATATAATATAAATCATAAGTATTTACCTATGAATTAAGGGGGACAACTTTATGACGCTGCGCCATTTCCGCATTTTCCTGGCCGTCTGCGAAACCTTGAATATGACCCAGGCCGCCCGGCAGCTCCATATCAGCCAGCCGTCGGTCACTCAGGCCATCCATGAAATGGAAAATCATTACGGCCTGATGTTATTCGAACGCCTGGGGCGTCATATTTACTTGACCGCTGCTGGCGAGAACTTGAAACAGTATGCTTACCAGATCCTGTCGCTCTGTCAGCAGGCTGAAGACAGCATGACGGCCATGCAGCATCAGCTGCCGATCCGCCTGGGCGTCAGCATCACCATTGGCGACATCTTCCTGGTCGAACTTCTGACGCATTGCCGCCGGACGTATCCTGAATGGGACATCCTGTCGGCCATTCACAATACGGAGGAACTGGAACAGCTCCTGATGGAAGATAAACTGGACCTGGCCCTCGTCGAAGGGCGGGTCCAGTCGCCATACCTCGTATCCCGTCCCATCATTACGGACTATTTGACACTCATCGCTTCGCCGGACAGCGAATGGAGCCGTAAGGCCATTACAGCGCCGCAGGACCTGGACGGCATGCCCGTCTTCGTCCGCGAACAGGGAAGCGGCACGCGGGACCTCTTTGAGCGCGTCCTGGAAGACCACCACCTGACCTGCCGCATCATCGGCGTCTACAATAACTCCGAAGTCATCAAGAAAGCCGTCATGGCCAACTTAGGTGTATCCGTCCTGTCCCGCCGCTTGGTCCGGGAGGAAATCGAAACGGGCCGCCTCGTCGAACTCCCCTTGCCAGGTATTGAATTCAAGCGCCATTTCCGCCTAGTACATCACAAAAACAAATACCTGACCCAGCCCATGCAGGACCTCATATCCATCTGCTGTCACAGTGATGAATGGCTGTGATGGAACCTAAAAATGACCGCCATCTGTCTGCCAACGGAGCGGTCATTTTTGATTGATTTATTTCTTTTCCTTTGTGCTTTCGCCGATGATGTAGGGTGGGCGGCCTTTGCTTTCGTTATAGATACGGCCGACATATTCGCCGAGGATGCCCATGAAGGTGAACTGAACGCCGCCGATGAAGAGGATGAGGGAGATGAGGGACGGATAGCCTGGGACGTCTTCGCCGAAGAGCAGGGTGCGCAGGACGATGAAGACGAGATAGATGGCGGCGACGATAGCCAGGAAACAGCCGGTAAAGGCGGCGATGCGCAAGGGCGACGTCGTGAAGCTGGTAATGCCGTCGATGGCCAGGTTGAAGAGTTTCCAGTAGTTCCACTTGGTCTTGCCCGCGGCCCGGGGCGGCCTGTCGAAGAGGATTTCTTTCTTCTCAAAGCCAATCCAGCAGAAGAGGCCCTTGGTGTAGCGCTGACATTCGCGCAGGCTGCACAGGGCTTTGACGCAGCGTTTGTCCAGGAGGCGGAAGTCGCCGACATCTTCCTGGACCGGGACAGGGGATAACTTTTTCAGCAGGCGGTAATAGACGTGGCTCGACCACTTCTTGAAGAACGTTTCCCCCTCACGGTGGCGCCGGCGGGCCGAGACGTCGCGGTAGCCTTTTTCCCACCAGGCAATCATGTCCGGCAGCAGTTCCGGCGGGTCCTGGAGGTCGGCGTCCATGATGACCAGGGCGTCGCCTTCGGCGTAGTCCATGCCGGCCAGCATGGCCGCTTCCTTGCCGAAATTACGCGACAGGGACACGTAGGCCACGCGCGCATCTTTTTCGTGGAGCTGGCGCAAAATGGGCAGGGTCCGGTCGCGGCTGCCGTCGTTGACGAAGATGAAGGTGAAGGCGTAGTTCCGCAGGCTGTCGATGACGGCGCACGTCCTTTCGTAGAACTGGGGCAGGACGGCTTCTTCGTTATAGCAGGGGACGAGGATATCTATTTGTTTCATCGCTTGTCACCTCCCGCGGCGGCCCGGTTCAGGAGGACCGTGTAGTCTTCCACGTCGAAGCGCTGGGCCGGGGCCGATCCCAGGACGCGCAGGGCTTCGTCGCGGTATTTCGGCTGGACGACGATGACGGCCGGTTCATCGCTGTTCCAGCGGTCATACAGGTCCTGGCTGCCGTAGTACATGCCTGTCTGGTCCGTATGATGGATGCCAAATTCCAGTTCGCCCATGAAGTTGCCGGCGGCGATGGGCCGGTCCAGGTAATAGACCAGGCCGGGCATGAACGAGCCGTACATGATGATTGGTGTGCTGTCCGAGACGTGCAGGGCCCGGATGTCCTGGCTGATCGTGTAGGCCGTCTGGTGGTCATGGATCTGCCCTTGGACCTGATGGGCGCCGAGGCCGAAGCCATAGGCCATGACGCTGAGGATGACCAGGACGGAGAAGAAATCCCGCTTGCGGTGCCAGACCCAGGCCGCGGCCAGGGTGCCGATGAGGAGCGACGCTATAAGCAGGCCGCCATGGGTCAGGAAGTCGGCAACGGTCAGGAAATCCGTGTGCATGAGGTAGACGATGCCCGCTGCCGTGAACAGCAGGCAGAGGATGGCATTGATGAGAAAACTGTGGCCGAGCCAGCGCCCTTGGTGACGACACCGTTCGATGGATGCGGCCAGGAGGACCGACAAAGGCAGCCAGCAGGGCAGGATATACGTCGGCAGTTTCGAATCGGAAACGCTGTAGAAGACGTAAATCAGGCCGGCCCAAAGGGAGAGCAGCAGCAGGTCCTGTTTGTGCCGCAGGGAGCCGGGCTTGCGGAAAATCCCGTCCTTACTGAAGAACGTCGCCAGAAAGCCCGTCCAGGGCATGAGGCCGGCGATGAGGACGGGGACGAAGTAGTACCAGGGATGGAAGCGTTCGTGCATCTTGGTGGCGAAGCGCAGGAAGTGCTCGCGGATGAAGAAGAAATAGAAGAAGTCGGGATTCTTCTGGCAGACCAGGTAGTACCAGGGCATGGCGATGACCAGGAAGAGGGCGATTCCCGGCAGGTAGAAGAGTTTGAGGAAAAGGCGCGGCCGCTTGCTGAGCAGGGCATACCAGAAGAGGATGCCAACGGGGAAGACGATGGCGATGAGGCCTTTCGTGAGCATGCCGAAGCCCATGGCGGCATAGAAGATGAGCAGGTACTTCTTGTTTTCCGTTCGCTCGAAGACGTAGAACGAGACCAGGCAGGCGTCGATGAAAAAGGTCAGGGCCATGTCCATGACGCCGATAGAGGCGACGATGAGCTGCAACGCCGACGTAGCTACGATGATGGCGGCGAGGATCCCCGCGCGTCGGCCGTACATGGTGCGGCCCAGCCAGAAGGCCAGGAAGACATTGCCCAGTCCCGTCAGGGCCGGCAGGATGCGGCCTGTAAATTCTTTGAAGCCGAAGAGTTCCATCGAAAGGGCCGTGATCCAGTATTGGAAAATAGGTTTCTCGAAATAGGGCATATAGTCGAAATGGGGCGTGAGGTAGTCGCCGGAGAGGACCATTTCCATGGCGACCCGGTGATAGCGCCCTTCGTCGAGCTCGATGAGATGATACGACCCGATATGGGCCAGATAGAGAAAGGCCGCAGCGGCGATGAAGAGGCCCATCAGAAAGCGCCGGTGGCGGCGAAGTGCGTCAGTCATAAAATACCTCCTATATATGTGCGTTACTATATAGTATACTAGAAGATTATAAATAAATCATAAAAGAAATGACAATTTCCTGTGTTTTCACATTTCTGTGACATATGTCATTTTTACCTTAATGCGTCAGGGACAGGCGCGGCCGTCTGGGTTTGACGATGAGCAGGACGCCGCCCAGTACCAGGAGAATGCCCAGGGCTGTATGCCAGGTGAAGGCTTCGCCCAGGACGAGGATACCGCTGACGACGCCGACGACGGGGACGACCAGGATGGCGACGCCGGCCTTGCCGGCTTCCATGTGGGCGAGAATATAATTCCATAAGAAGAAGCCGACAGCTGCAGCCAGGATGCCGTTATAGAGCAGACAGGCGGCAGCTGTTGTTGTCCAGTGGATGGAAGGCTGTGGGACAATCAGGGCGACGATGAAGAGCAGGAGCGAGCCGACGACCATCTGCCAGGCCGAGTACTGCAGGGGCGGACTGTCCTGGAGGTGCTGTTTCAGGATGATGCCCGATGCGGCCCAGGCGGCGGCCCCGGCGAGGACGATGGAGACGGCTGTCATATTGCCCAGGTCATGGATGTCCATGAGGACGAAGAGGCCGGCGATGCAGATGGCTATGCCGGCTATTTTCCGGAGCGTCAGCCTTTCTTTGAGGAAGAGCTGGGCCAGAATGGCCATCCACACGGGCATGGTGTAGTTCAACACGGAGACGACGCCGGCTGTCAGCGAATACATGCCGATCTGCATGCAGACATTGTTGACGGCAATCTGCAAGATGCCCGTAGCGGCGATCCACTTCCAGTACTTCCGTTCCGGGACGGGAATACGGTGCCAGGCACAGACCGAGAGCATGACGGCGGCGCCGATGAGGAAGCGGAAGGCCACGAACAGGACGGGCGGGAAATAAGCATTGGCCGTCTTCATGACGACCCAGTTGAAACCCCAGATGGCATATAATAGAAATAGAGCGCGCATCATAGGAAAACACCTTCTTTTTTTAGAAATTGATTAGCAACCTTATTTTATCGGACGGGAGAGGAGAAATCAAGGCAGCAGACCGTCCGGCAGGGCATGGACAGACAGGCCGGGAACGGCTATAATGGAAGAAAAGATTTACAGGAGGAGCGATTCTTATGTTACATATTGGCCTGACCGGCGGCATTGCCTCCGGCAAAAGCACTGTCGTCACCATGCTGCGCGAATTGGGGGCAGGTATCGTCGACTGCGACGTCATTGCCCACGACGTCGTCGAACCCGGTTCAGAAGGACTTGCGGCCGTTGCTGCGACTTTTGGGCCGAAGACGCTCTTAGCCGACGGATCCATGGACCGGGCCTACATCGGCAGCGTCGTCTTTGGCGATAAGGCGAAGAAAGCGCAGCTCGAAGCCATTTTATTCCCCCTCATCCATGCCGGCATCGACGGGGAAATCAAAAAAATCGAAGAAAATAAAAAAAATCCTGTCATTTTCCTTGACATGCCCCTACTTTATGAGGTAAAATACGATTCGTACGTTGACGAAACGTGGCTGGTGTACGTCGATCCGGTAACGCAGCTTACGCGGCTGATGAAGCGGAACGGCTATTCCGAAAGTGAAGCACTGGCACGGATTCATGCACAGCTTCCTATCGACGAAAAACGGTCGTTAGCCCAGGTCATCATCGACAATACCGGCTCTCCGGAAGAGACGCAGAAACAGGTACTCGTCGCATGGCAGGCCTTGATGGACCGCATCAAAGGGTAGGGAGAAGACGTTGAGAAAAAGAGCAAGCACCAAAGGGAAAATCATCATAGCGTCATTGTTGATTTGTTTGTCCGCATCGTACTTTTATTCTTGGAAAGATGATGTCATGCGGAAGTTCGTATACCCCCTCCAGTATGATTACCTGGTGCGGCAGTATGCGTATGAAGACAAAGTCGACCCCGCCCTGGTAGCGTCGGTCATCTTAGTGGAAAGCAAGTTCGACGAACGCGCTGCTTCGCAGCCCGGTGCTCACGGCCTCATGCAGGTCATGCCCGACACGGCACAATGGATTGCCGATGAAATGGGGATGACTGACTACACGCCTGATAAACTCAACGACGTCCGTACAAACATCAGGTTGGGAACCTGGTATCTGGCCTACTTATTGAAGGAATACGACGGGAATCAAGTACTGGCCTTGGCTGCGTATAATGCCGGCCGGGGACATGTCGACTCGTGGATCCGGAAATATGGCTGGAAAAAAGATTTTCAAGAAATTGAAAAAATCCCCTTTTCAGAAACGCGAGAATATGTTAAAATAGTCTTGCTGAACGAAAAGCATTACAAACAGCTTTACGATTTCTGAGTTATGCGGTTGTGGCGGAATGGCAGACGCGCTGTCTTCAGGCGGCAGTGATCTTCGATCGTGCGGGTTCAACTCCCGCCAACCGCACCATTTTTACTATGGATGCTACATTGATTGAAACACTCAAACAATGGAATATCACGACGGTTCTCCCACTTTCAGTGGGAGATTTTCAGTTATTGGAAGAATATCGCATGATCGAGAAAGACGGCAAGCCCGTCGAGTACCGCCTGTTCACGTATGAGAACGAGGAGAACGGCTGGACCGTGCGGGCCATCTTCAACCCTGAGTCGGAAGAATTTGCTATCCGGACGGACATCGGCATGCTGGAGTTCGCCCTCATCGAATTTATTACGGATTCCTTTGAGCTCTTCCGGTCTATGGTCGAAGAACGGCTGGCGCGGATCATCTACGACGATTACGTCGAACGGAGCCGTAATTTCAGCGTCATCCTCAAGAACAAGGGCGTCCCCGATGTCCAGTGGGATACGTTCCTGCCGGAGCAGTATCAGGGCTTCCGGCGCCTGGTCAAGCCCAACGATGCCGTGCGCATCATCAACGGGTCCTACATGATCCTGGCCTATTACGACGCGGCGACGCGCAGCGGCCTGTCGCTGATGTACAATCTCCTGCGCGATGACTTCTTTGCCGAACGGCGCGTAGAGAACTTCCCGAACCTGGTCCATGACTTCGATACGTCGTCCCTAAAAGAGCTGGAAAAAGCCTTGCAGAAACGGCTCCTGCCCGTCCTCGACGAGATTGCAGCCGATCGGGATAAAGCGTTGTCAGAATGAGCAGACAGTGGTATACTAAAAGTAATTTAGATGGTTAGATGCAAAGAGTGGGTGAGAGCCCACTCTTAACTTTTACCTATAGGAATTTTTACAGATAAGCTGGTGAATACGATGAGACGTGAACACATTGAAGATTTGATTGCCAAGGAAGTAGAACAGATTATTGAAGGGACCGGTCTGGAACTGGTCGACGTCGAATACGTGCGCGAACGGGACTGGTATCTGCGCGTATTCATTGATAAAGAAGGCGGTGTCGACCTGGAAGACTGCCAGGCTGTCAGTGAGAAGCTGAGCAAGGTCCTCGATGAAAAGGATCCCATCAGTGACAATTATCTCCTGGAAGTATCGTCGCCGGGCCTGGACCGGATCCTCAAGAAGGACAAGGATTTCGTCCGCTATGCCGGCCGGTCCGTCGATATCCATTTCTTTAAAGCCCATGACGGCGTCAAGGATTTGACAGCGGAACTCGTCGGAAAGACAGACGATGGCCAGCTCAAAGTCCGCCTGGACGACCGTGATGAAACCATAGACATGAAAGACATATCGCAAGTCCGTCTGCATATTGATTTTTAGTGGAGGTTATTAACGTGAATAAAGAATTGCTCAATGCTATTGCTTACTTAGCCAAGGAGAAAGGCGTATCTCCGGATGTCATCTGCGACTCCCTGGAAGCCGTCCTGATTACGGCCTACAAGAAGGAACCCGATGCCAACCCGACGGCTGAAGTCGAATTGAACCGTTCGACGGGCGACTATGCCATCAAGGCTGCCAAGACCGTCGTCGATGAAGTCGAAGATCCCCATACGGAAATCGCCCTCGATAAGGCCCGCCTCATTGATGTCAATTATGAAGTCGGCGACGTCGTCAACGTCGATGTCACGCCGGACAATTTCGGCCGCATCGCCGCCCAGGCTGCCAAACAGGTCATGATCCAGCGCCTGCGCGAAGCCGAACGGAACATCGTCTATGATGAATTTTCGGACCGCACGGACGACATCATCACCGGTATCATCCAGCGCATCGAGAACCGCAACGTCTACGTCGACCTGGGCAAGGCCGAAGCCATCCTGCCGGCATCGGAACAGATCCCGACGGAAACGTACAGCGTCGGCCAGCGCATCAAATGCTATGTCGTCGAAGTCCGCAAGACGACGAAAGGCGCCCAGATCCTCGTATCCCGGACCCATCCGGGCCTGCTGAAGCGCCTCTTTGAACTGGAAGTCCCGGAAATCTACGAAGGCGTCGTTGAACTGAAATCCGTTGCCCGTGAACCGGGCCGCCGTTCTAAGATTGCCGTCTATTCCCGCGATGCCAACGTCGATTCCGTCGGTGCCTGCGTCGGCCCGAAAGGCTCCCGCGTCCAGAACATCGTCTCGGAATTGCAGAATGAAAAGATCGACATCGTCAAATGGGATGAAGACCCGGCGGTCTACATCGCCAACGCCCTCAGCCCGGCGCAGGTCATTTCCGTCACCGTCGATGAAGGCGAAAAATCGTCGAGCGTCGTCGTACCGGATTACCAGCTGTCCCTGGCCATCGGCAAGGCCGGCCAGAATGCCCGCCTGGCCGCGAAGCTGACCAACTGGAAGATTGACATCAAGAGCGAAAGCCAGGCTGCCGAACTGGATGCCCAGGCAGAGGTTCCGCAGGACAGTGAACCGGCTGATGACCTGGACATCCTCAGCGACCTGGCCATGCCGGCTGCTGAAGAAGGCGCAGCTGATACGGAAGGAGAATAAGCCATGAAGACCCGAAAAACTCCGATGCGCGTCTGTGTCGGCTGTCAGGAACAGAAGAGCAAGAAGGAAATGATCCGCGTCGTCCGCACGCCGGAAGGGACTGTCGAAATCGACAAGACCGGTAAGAAATCGGGCCGCGGTGTCTACCTTTGCCCGAACAGCGAATGTCTGGAAAAAGCCTACAAAGAGCATCGCCTGGAACGGTCCCTGAAGACCAAAGTGTCCGACGAAATCTATGAACAGCTAAGAAAGGAACTGCTGTGAGCGACAAGGTCCTGAATCTCCTCGGCCTGGCCTGCCGGGCGGGCAAGGCCGTCTGCGGTGATGGAGCCGCACAGAAGACATTGAAGCGCCGGCGCGTCCCACTCTTATTCCTGGCCTCCGACGGCGGCAGCGATAACGTCGAAAAATATCGCCGCCTGGCGGAGCGGAAAGGGATCACCGTCGTTGATACATATACGAAAGATGAATTAGGCAGTGCCGTCGGCAAAGCCCAGACCGTCATCATCCTCATCGATGACAAGGGCTTCGCCAGGGCCATAGAGAAAGTGAAGCGTGATGAATAGAAGGGGGTAACTAGATGACGAAACGAGTATACGAAGCCGCAAAAGAATACGGCGTTCCCGCAAAGACAGTAATCAAGACGCTGGAAGATCATCACATCAAAGCCGGCAATTTCACCGGCATTGACGCCAATATGAAGTCCATCCTTGACGCATCCTTCAAGAAGGGTGCCAAGGGAGAAGCACAACGTGGACAGAAACAGGAAAATAAACAGACAGGGGAAGGAACTAGCCGAAAAGTGAACGAAACGAGCCGACAGAATAAAAACAAAAAACAGGGCAATACGCCGAAACAGAATAACCAGAATCACGATAAGAAACGCCAGAACCAGGGCAATGCACAGAAACAGCCGAACCGCGCTGCCAAGAACTCCCAGGGCCAGAACCAGGGCAATCGTCCGCAGAACAGCCATAAAGGCGGCAATAATGCCGGCCAGAATACGCAGGGCCAGCAGGGCGACAGCAAGCGCACGAAATATTTTGGTCATTCCCAGGGCGGCAATGACGGCAATAACCGCAACAACAGCAAGAACAAGCGCGGCGGCCAGAACAACCGCAATAACAACAAGAACAACGGCAGCCGTCCCCATACGCTGTTGTCCAATGTCCTGAACAAAGGCAAGCACAACAAGAACAAGCGCAACCAGAAGCATCAGGCACCGGTAGCGCAGGAAGCTCCGAAGAAGAAGAATTATCCGACGGCTATCGAACTGCCGGAAACGATCATCGTCAAGGATTTTGCCGAACGCCTGGGCCGCGATGTCGGCGAAGTCATGAAGAAGCTCCTCATGGGCGGCATCATGGCTACGATCAACCAGGAACTGGACTTCGATACGGCGTCCCTCATTGCCGATGAATTTGGCGTCACCGTCACCAAGGAAGCGCCGCCGGAAGATCCGACGGAAATCGAAGAAATCATCGATCCGCCGGAAACGCTCAAGACCCGTCCGCCTGTCGTCACCATCATGGGCCACGTCGACCACGGCAAGACGAGCCTCCTCGACGCCATCCGCCAGACCAATGTCACCAGCCACGAAGCCGGCGGCATTACCCAGCACATCGGGGCTTATCAGGTCCGCTATGAAGGCAAGAAGATCACCTTCATGGATACGCCGGGCCATGAAGCCTTCACGGCCATGCGTGCCCGCGGCGCCCAGGTCACGGATATTGCCGTCCTCGTCGTCGCTGCCGACGACGGTGTCATGCCGCAGACCATTGAATCCATCAACCATGCCAAATCGGCAGGCGTCCCGATCATCGTCGCCATCAACAAGATCGATAAAGAAAGCGCCAATCCGGAACACGTCATGCAGCAGCTGACGGAACACGGCCTCATCAGTGAAGACTGGGGCGGCGATACCATCATGGTCCCCGTTTCGGCGCACAAGAAGATCGGCCTCGACGACCTCCTGGAAAACATCCTCGTCCTGGCAGAAGTACAGGACCTCAAGGCCAACCCGAACCGTCCGGCTCAGGGCGTCGTCATCGAAGCCAAGCTGGATAAAGGCCGCGGCCCGGTCGCTTCCGTCCTCATCCAGAAGGGGACCCTCCGTGTCGGCGATACGATCATCGTCGGCACCTGCTTCGGCAAGGTCCGCGCCATGAACAACGAACGGGGCGAACGCGTCAAGAAAGCCGAACCGTCCATCCCGGTCGAAATCCTCGGCCTCAACGATGTACCGGAAGCCGGTGACATCCTCAACGTCACCGACGAAAAGACGGCCCGTTCCGTTGCCGAAAAACGTCTGGAAAAGAAACGTTCGTCTGAACTCCACGTCAATGCCAAAGTCACCCTGGATGACCTGTTCAACCAGATCCAGCAGGGCGAACTGAAGGAACTGCCCCTCATCATCAAGGGCGACGTCCAGGGTTCTGTCGAAGCTCTGAGCCAGTCCCTTATGGGCATCAAGAGCGACGAAGTCCGCATTGCCATCGTCCATTCCGGCGTCGGCGCCATCAACGAATCGGATATCATGCTGGCTTCGGCTTCGAACGCCCTCATCATCGGCTTCAACGTCCGCCCCGATGCGGCAGCCCGCAAGATGGCGGAACATGAAAAAGTCGACATGCGCATGTACCGCGTCATTTACGATGCCATCAACGACGTCGAAGCGGCTATCAAAGGGATGCTGGAAAAGAAATATGAAGAAAAGGTCGTCGGCCGTGCCGAAGTCCGCAAAGTCATTACGACGCCGAAAGTCATCGTCGGCGGTTCCTATGTCAAGGAAGGCAAAATCACCAGCACGTCCAAAATCCGCCTCATCCGCAACGGTATCGTCGTCCATGAAGGTGAAATCGACGGCCTGCGCCGTTTCAAAGATGATGTCAAGGAAGTCGCAGCCGGTTACGAATGTGGCATTACCCTGGAAAAATATCGCGACATCAAGGAAGGCGACGAAATCGAAGCCTACGAAATGGTCGAAGTCGAACCGGAATAAAGGAGAGTACGTACTATGGGAGAATTACGAGTACGCAAGATACAGGAATTTATCAAACAGGAAGTATCGAAGATGCTCCTGAATGAATTAAAGGATCCGCGCATCGGTTTCGTCACCGTCACCGATGCCCGCATCACCGGCGACCTGCGCGATGCCACGGTCTACGTCAGCCTCTTCGGCAGCGACGAAGCCAAGCAGGAAACGCTGAAGGCCCTGAAGCGCGCCACCGGCTATATCCGCACGGAAGTCGGCAAGCGCCTGGGCATCCGTTATTCGCCGACCATTGTGTTTAAAGAAGATACGTCCCTCGATTACGGGATGAAAATCGATAAAATTCTTCGCGACATTGAAAAGAAGGACTGATATCCATGAATTGTTCGGCTCAGGAAATCTATACCTTACTGTGCCATTACGATAAGATCCTGCTGACGGCCCATGTCAGTCCCGATGGCGACGCCATCGGCAGCCTCCTGGCACTCTGGCACTGGCTGCAGCTGCAGGGGAAGAAGGCCGTCATGGTCATCGACGACGATATCGACGACCGCTATGACTTTCTCGACGGCCTGCAGTACATCAACAAGCCGGACCAGGTCGAAACGGATGATTCCTGGCTGACCGTCGTCCTCGATGCGACGGGCCTCGGCCGCATCGGCCAGGTGGAAAGCCTGGTCCGCGGCAAGGTCCTCAACATCGACCACCATATTTCCAATGAGCACTTCGCCCAGTGGGAATACGTCCGGCCCGACTGCGCGGCGACGGGGGAAATCCTGACCTATCTCTTCGACCTCTGGCACAGTGAATGGAACACGGCCATGGCCGATGCCCTATATACGGCCATCGCCACGGACTGCGGCTTCTTCAAGTTCAACAATACGACAGGCCATACGCTGCGCATGGCCGCGGTCCTCGTCGACCACGGCGCCCGGCCCGATTTCATTTCTGAACACCTCGACGCCCGGTCCCTGGAAAAGCTGAAGGCCCTGTCCAAGGTCCTGGAACACCTGGAACTCTTTGACGACGGCCGCATTTCCTGCCTGTCCTATACGCCGGAAGTCCTCAAGATCACTGGCGAACACACGGGCATGTACATGGATTACGCCCGCAACGTCAAAGGGTCGGAAGTGGCCTTTACGGTCAAATACGTCAGCGACAAGGAAACGCGGGTCAGCCTGCGCTCGAAAGGCATGGACGTCAATGCCGTAGCTGCTGTCTTCGGTGGCGGCGGCCATGTCCGCGCTGCCGGCTGCACCCTGGATAAGCCGCTGGATGAAGCGAAGAAACTCATCGTAAAGGAAATCGAAAAGCGCTTATGATACACGGAATCATCAATGTACTGAAACCGACGGGCATGTCCAGCCACGACGTCATCGGCTGCCTGCGCCGCATCTACGGCATGAAGAAGATGGGCCATGCCGGTACGCTGGATCCCCTGGCGGCCGGCGTCCTGCCCGTCTATGCCGGACAGGCGACGCGCCTCATCGAATACGGCGACAGCGACGTCAAGTCGTATCACGCCGAATTTGCCCTAGGCCTGGCGACGGATACCGAAGACAGTACGGGGACCGTCGTCGAAACGGCTGCCGTGCCGGCCTTGTCGGCAGACGACGTGCGCCGTGCCCTGGCGTCCTTCGTGGGCGACATCGAACAGGCGCCGTCTAAATATTCTGCCATCAACGTCAACGGCGTCAAAGCCTATAAACTGGCCCGGCAGGATGTCGACTTCACCCTGCCCGTGCGGCACGTGACCATCCACGACCTGCTCCTGCTGTCCTTCGACGGCCGGCGGGGGACCTTTGCCGTGACCTGTTCCAAAGGGACTTATGTGCGGTCCCTCATCCGCGACCTGGGCCAGGCCCTGGGGACCTGCGCCTGCATGACCTATCTGGTCCGCACCCAGGCCGGGCTGTTCACCATCGACGAGGCCGCGACGCTGGAAGAACTGGAACGGGACCCCATGGCCTATGTCCGGTCGGCCGATATGGCCATCCAGGACCTGAAGAAGGCCAGCTGTTCGGCCAAACAGTGTGCGTTCCTGCTCCAGGGCCGTCCCGTGCCGTTTGCCGGGCCGCACCTGGCAGACGGCGATGTCCTCCGCGTCTATGGACCGGACCAGCGGCTCATGGGCATTGCCCGCTATGATGGGGAACACCATATCCTGCGGCCCCATAAGATGTTCGCAGAGGGATTGTGAGGTAACTAACGATGGAAATATTCCACTCCTTTCAGGAAATAACCGGCTTTACCGGAGCCGTCGTGGCCCTTGGGACCTTTGACGGTGTCCACCGGGGCCACCAGATGGTCATGAAGACGGCCATCAAACGGGCCGCTGCCGGCGGTGTGAAAACCATGGTCGTCACCTTTACGGCCCATCCGCTGTCCGTGTTGTGTCCGGAAAAAGAACCGCTGCGCTTGGCTACGATCGGCCAGAAAGCAGAATATATCGAAGCCGTCGGCATCGACGGCCTGGTCCTCCTGCCCATGAGCCAGACCCTGTTGCAGGAATCGCCGGAAGAGTTTTGCCAGAACCTCCTGACCTACATCCATCCGTCGGCCATCGTCGTCGGCTCGAACTTCACCTATGGTGCCAAGGCGGCAGGCAATACAGAAACCATGAAATTCTTCATGAGCCAATACGGCATCCCCGTCGTCGCCCTGACCCTCCTCGAACGGCCGGGCCGGACGACACCCATCAGCAGCACCGTCATCCGCCGTCTCATCCAGATTGGCCACATGGAAACGGCCGAGAATCTCCTGGGCCGTCCCTTTGCCCTGACCGGCACCATCGTGCCCGGCGACCGGCGGGGGAGGACCATCGGCTTCGCTACGGCCAACATGCTCATCCCCATCAACATGGCCATCCCGCCAGACGGCGTCTACATCACCGAACTGTGGTGGGACGGCAAGGGCCATCCGGCCATGACCAACATCGGCGACAACCCGACCTTCGAGAACCAGTACCGCCGCATCGAGACCCACGTCCTCGACTGGGACGCTGACCTCTACGGCAAAGAAGTGAGCCTGCGCTTCCGCAAGCGCCTCCGCGGCGAAGAAACCTTCGCCACTGCCGACGACCTCGTCGCCCAGATGAAAAAAGACGAAGCCGCAGCGCGCCAGTTCTTTCAAAGATAATTTGCGGAGTTTGTGGTCGTATACTGTAGGGGCTCGCACGTGGCGAGCCCGTCAGGATATGTGCGATTTTCTAGTCAGTTTGCCAGAAAATTATCCACAACCGTAAAAAATAAGCCGTCACAGGAAGTGATTTTTGCTTCCTGTGACGGTTTATTTTTTTTGCGTTCTAATTATAAAATTTTCGTACTAAAAATATATAATTTTCATTATATATTATATTATATATGTACTAAATTATTACATAATACTATTAATAAAATATAAATTATACGGAAATATATAAAACGATACGATATTAAATGTAATAAATATTTTATAATTACATGATATAATAAGCCTATATCAATTTACAGTATAAGATATACTCATAGGAAAAAAGAACAGTATTTAAAAGATTAAGAATAGAACATGAATACAATAAAAAATATGGGGGGGGGTACAGGAAATTTTTAAGATTTCTATTGTTGCTCCGTCAACTCAGTTATATAAGAAAATTGAACAATATCTTCATACGACGCCGAAACGGAAGCTGGCCCAGATTGATCTGATTGATGGCAGCATGACTGATGCAGTGGCCCGAATCCGGAAGAGTATACAGTCCGGTCAGGATGCCGTCATTTTGTGGGAACCCATGGCTTCGGCAATTGCTGCAGACTATCCGCAGCAACGGATTTTTGTCGTCTAGCCCAGTGTCCTCGATTTGCTGAATTGTATCCGGAAGGTTCCCGATGGGAAATCATGCGGCGTCATCATTCCCCTTTCGCTGCGCGATTATTATGATGATTTAGAACTGCAGCTCAAAGCCATGGAGATTCCTTTCTACTGTTTAGTATCCGATACGGATGAACGGGCCCTGCGGGCTGCTGTTCATCAGGCCGCACTTGCTGGCATCCAATGGCTGGTTGGTAGTGTCGGTATGGAGCCCTATGTCCGTGCCGAAGGCATGGAATGTATCCCCTTGCAGCCTGAGTGGGGCGGTCTGGTACGGGCTTTTTTCAAAGTATTGTGGAGCCTGCGACAGTCCCGGCTATCGCAAAGGAAGGGACTTTCTTCCCCAAAGGGGCTGACGGCTTATTATCATTTAGATGACATCATCGGCCGTTCACCGATGATGAAACAGGTCAAAAGCTTGGCTCGTATTTATGCGGCCAGTGAATCGATCATCCTCATTACCGGGGAATCGGGCACGGGAAAAGAGATGCTGGCTCAGGCTATCCATAATATGAGCAGCCGGCGTCAGGGGCCGTTCATTGCCATCAACTGCAGTGCAGTCTCCGAAAGCCTTTTAGAAAGTGAACTCTTTGGCTATACGGGCGGATCCTTTACAGGGGCCCGCCGTGAAGGACGCGAAGGCCTTTTTGAAGCGGCCAATGGCGGGACCTTGTTCCTCGATGAAATCGGGGATATGCCCTATGACTTGCAGAACTATTTGCTGCGGGTCCTGCAGGAACGCTGTATCCGCCGCCTCGGCTCTCATCAGTCGATTTCCATTGACGTCCGCATCATTGCTGCGACCAACAGGAATTTGGAACAAGCCGTCCAGGACCATCGCTTCCGTCTGGACCTCTATTACCGGCTGGCCGTCCTGCTCATCCACGTGCCGCCCTTGCGCCAGCGCAATGCAGATATTGCCGTCGTAGCCCAGGCACTGCTCCAGCGTTTCAATGTGCAGTATGGACGGCACCATGAGCTGGGCCAAGACGTCATCGATTATTTCCAGACCCTTCCCTGGCCGGGCAATGTCCGCCAGCTGGCCAACACCCTCGAACGATTGTCCTTAGTCGTCAGCAGGAAAAAAATAACCTTGTCGGACCTGGCCTGGGTTATGCCCAATCCGCCAGTCATACCGGATAAAAGTATCCGTGACCGGAACTTGAAGGACCTGACCTATGAATACATTGAAAAAATGTACCAAGAAGGCAAGAGCGTATCGGAAATCGCCAAAGAACTAAATATCAGCCGCTCGACGATTTACCGCATGCGGCAAAAATATCAAAATAAAAAGGACATGTAGCGCGAAAGTAGCGACCATCATGCAAGGTCGCCTAAACGTAAAAGTTTTTCGTTCGTAGTTCATCGTTCATCGTGATGGGGCGATATTTTTAATCCCGTACGACGAACGATGAACGACCTACGATCAACGTAAAAAGGAGCTGTCGCCATGCGGCAGCTCCTTTTTTACTACGTCCTGTCTCAATTCATAAATTTTTGCCACAAAACTGTTGCATTTCGCAACAACGAGATACTCCCTTTTGTGAAAAATAAAGTACGTTGTATAGCGTTATATACACATCTGCTCCTCTTTTCTTAAATCTGGCACGAAAATTTCATGTATGTATTATGAAATATATTCAGAGAGAGGGGATGTCCCATGAATAAAATCTTTAAAATTATTTGGAGTAAAGCAAGAAATTGTTACGTCGTCGTGTCGGAAATTGCTCATTGCCGAGGAAAAGGGCAAGGGCAAAAGAAGGCAGTCTTTACTTGCTCGTTAGCTGCAGCACTAGCTGTTTTTACTTTAACCGGTGGCATTACAACTGTACAGGCAGCACAAACTATTAATATTACAGAAGAAAATCCAGGAGCGTCAAACAGCACTAATCAAGGGAAAAATAGCATTGTCATTGGACCTGATGCAAAAAATGAAAGTAATCGGTCCGATGGTCTCATCGTAATTGGTCATAGCGCTACTGTCAACAATAATGAGGAACCGAAGGATTCCATTGCTATTGGGACTAGAGCCAATGCAGTAGGCGAAAATAATATTGCTATTGGGACTGGAGCGGCTGTTACCAATAATGGTGGCAATAATACGATTTCTTTAGGCACAGGAGCTACAGCTGCAAAGTCAAAAAGCATTGCTATCGGGATGGAGGCTCAGGCGAATAATAATGATGGTATTGCTGCTATTGCTATTGGTAGTGGCGCTGAAGCGAGAAAAGATAAATCCATTGCGATTGGGTATAAGGCATTAGCTGAAAACGCTGGAGAAAGCGGGGGAATCGCGATTGGCTCAAGTATTGTTGATTCTCAGGGAAAAATCATAACCCAAACTACAGCTGCTCAGGGCAACGATATTGCTTTTGGTGTGGGTGCGCAGACCATTAATAGAAATATGAATGGACATAATGGCGGCGCTATTGCTATTGGTCATCTTTCTTACAGCAATGGGAACCAAGATGTTGCAATTGGTGATAATGCTAAAACTGGTCGAGATGGCAATAATGCTGGCTCTCCTAAGAGATGGGATGATGGGGAAGGCTATGTCGCTATCGGCGCTAATTCCTTCTCTAATGTTGGTCCTGGCGTAATAGGGTAGATCCATCAGAGGTTAAGACTAAAGAATCAGGTGCTGTCTGGGTATCGACGAATGGGGCTGTATCTGTAGGTAATGTCAGTGGTGATGATAGTACAAAGTGGATTACTCGCCAAATCACTGGGGTAGCTGCCGGCTCCGCTGATACAGATGCTGTTAACGTTGCTCAGTTGAAACAAGCTATTGCTCAGTCCGGCGGCAGTAGCGGAGGTAATAGCAACCATAGTACCGTCACCGTCGGCAAAAATGGTGTGTCTGGAGATAATGGAACTGTTCAAGGCGGCAATCTGACTCTGACGAAGACAACAAATGGCGCATCTAACTATGATTTGAGCTTGAACAAGAACATCGACTTGGGCAACGAGGGCTCTGTCAAGATGGGCAATACCACCATCAACAACGGTGGCGTGACCATCACCACGAAAAATGGCGATAACACCAATATAGTCAGTTTGACAGAAAATGGCCTCAATAATGGTGGCAAGACCATCACCAATGTCGAAAAAGGCACGTATCCTACCGATGCCGTCAACGTATCGCAGCTCAACGCAGCCAAGACGACGGTGAAGTCTTCGGACAATAGCATCAGTGTAACGGCAGATTCTAACGGAACACCGAACTACGCATATGACATCAAAGTCGCTACGGCAACTCTCTCGAACGGAGCAGATGGCAAGGTTTCCGCAACGAATCTGAATGGCAATGAGAATTCCTATGCAACAGGCAATTCCGTTGCCAATGCTATCAACAACTCCGGCTTTACGCTGACTACATCAAATTCTGATGGCGGTTCTGTATCGGGAACATCGACCCCGTTGATCAAACCGGGCAGCACTGTAACGTTGGATGCAGGCAAGAACATTGCCCTGACTCAGGCAGGTAGTAAAGTGACCATTGCTCTGAATAAAGATATCAACTTGAATCAGAATGGTTCCTTGACCGTAGGCGGCAACACGCAGGATGGTTCCACAACGGGACAAGACCCGATTGTCATCAAGCACTTTGACGCTGGTAAATTGACCGTTATAGGAACAGATAAGGATGGTAACAAGCCTCAGTCCGCAGCTGGCGACTATGTCACTGGCCTTGACAACAAAGAATGGAATGTCAATAATCCCAAATATGTCAGCGGCCGTGCGGCTACGGAAGATCAGCTCAAGGCAATCAGCGATACCATTAAGTCAAACGCCGACACAGCAGTCGGGCAGCATACAGAAATTACTGTCAATGATAAGAAAGCACCTACAATTGTTCCTTCAGATAAAGTGGGTACAACTGATTACGGTGATTATGTCGGTGGAAATGACAATCTGTTGATTGCTGCTAAAAAAGATACGACGAGTGGAAAAACAATCTACAACATCAAGCTCAACGACCAGCTGACCATCGGCCAGAAGGGCGAACCGGGCAAGCCGGGTACACCTGGCAAGGACGGCAAATTCACCGTCGAAACCAGTAAGGGAACCACGGTGGTCATCGGCCATGATGGCGAACCGGGCAAAGATGGCAAAGACGGCATTTCCGTGAAAGACAAAGACGGCAATGATGGCGTCACCATCAGTGCTGTGAATGGCAAGGATGGTACGGAAGGCCATATCGGCCTGACCGGTCCGAAAGGCGATAACGGCAAGAACGCAGATATCGACATTTCCACTGTTCTTGGCAAGGCTACCCTTGACCGCAACCAGAATGAAGTCAAGGACAAAGACGACGGTTCGAAGGACCAGGCAGCCCGCATCCAGTACCAGACCACGGTTAAGGACGATGATGGCACGCCCAGGACTATTACCCATGAAGTCGCCACGATGGATGACGGTATGAAGTATGCCGGTGATTTCGGCGATGGTGCTTCAGTCAAGCTGAACAAGACGGTTAACATCAAAGGTAATGTTGCAAAGGATAAGACAAAAGATGATTTTGTTGATGGCAATATCGCTGTTGTGGCCAATCAGAATGGCGAAGACGGTGAACTGCTGATTAAGCTGAACAAGGACCTGACAGGTCTCAACAGTGCTACCTATAAGACATCTATTAAGAATGGTGATGTGACTACGATGTCGACGACCGTAGTGGATGGTACGGGCCTCAAGATTACAAAGGGTCCGAGCATTACCAATACGGGCATCGATGGGGGCAGTAAGAAGATCACAAATGTGGCCGAAGGTGAAATCAGTGCTGGTTCTAAAGAGGCCATCAATGGCAGCCAGCTGTATAAATTGAGCCAGACCGCTGGGGCACATTCGACGGTCAGTGTAGGCAAGACAACTGCCACTGAAAATAATAAGGAAGTCAAAGGTGGCAACCTAAAGCTGACTCGTACACAGAATGGAGGCCAGTCTTATAACTACGATGTTTCGTTGAATAACACATTGGATTTGTCTAAGGATGGCTCGCTGACGATTGGCAACACAGTTCTCAACAATGCAGGCTTACAAATTGGCAGTGGTACTACAGGTATTACTATCCAGACTGGGACTGTTAATTTCGGTGGTAATGTAATTCATAATGTTGCTCCTGGTAGCGCTTCCAGCGATGTGGCTACGGTTGGCCAGTTGACTCAGGTCGAAGCTGGTAGTGCGAATGTCACTGTTAAAAATATAGGTACTACCAGTGCACCGAAGTATAAAGTCAGTGTTACGAATGCCATCGACCCGAATGACCCCAACTACGGCAGCATTAAAGTCCAAGGGAATGATATGGATGCCAGCTATAAGAACAATAACTATGGCAGCACTACGCAACAGTATAAAAATGAATATAACATTAGACAAGGTGCAGATTATTCACTACACATCCTTGGCGGCTATGATTTGAAGGGATGTATTACTACTGACGTGGCTATTCAAAAAAAGGCTGCGTTGCGCCGGTCCCGAATGATGAGTCTCATGGCGCTTCCGACCGCTGCAGCAGCGGCTGTAGATACTAATTTTACCAATGTCGATGTTGCAGCCTATGAAGCTAAATACTTGTCAGATAAGAACCTATATGTTGCCCTGGACCAGACAAGCGATGGTGTGACTGGCGGGCTGCGCTTGATGATGGCGAAGAACCCTGAATTCAATGAAGGGACATCAGCTAATCAGGCAGCAGTCATGTCTCAGGTTCCGTACTTAAAAGCGGGTGACAATGTCAACTTTACAACATCTACAAATGAGAAAGGACAGACTGTCTATACCATCAATGCTAAGGTATCCGGATCATCGAGTGATTCCAACAGCGACTGGCATTTAGTACCGGCTGGAGGCGATGATGGTTATAAAGTCGATGCGAGTGGTAAAGTTACCCTGAAGGTCCAGAATGGAGAGAATATCGCACAACAGAAAGACGTAACCATCAGCAATATTGCTACTAAAGATGATTTGAAGAATCTCAAAGTCGAAGGCAAAACGTCTACTTTCAATGTAACAGCCAATGGCAAGGATTCCACGACTATTGAGGATAAGCATACAGTCAACTTCAAAGATGGTCAGAATATTACGGCTACGGCTACACCGACGGACTCTGGCGTCGATGTCCAGTTCGATTTAAAGAAAGATATTTCTGTTTCGTCGGTTACGACGGATTCCATGACGGCTAAGACCGTTACGACAGATACGTTAAAAGTACAGAACGTAACTATTGATAAGAATGGCATCGATGCAGGTGGTAATAAGGTCACAGGCGTTGCAACGGGTACGGTCAGCAAGGATTCGACCGATGCCGTCAACGGCAGCCAGCTCTGGCAGCGCGATCAGGCTATCAACGGCCTCAGCGGTTCTGTCAATAAACTGGGCAACCGCATCAACCGCGTCGGTGCCGGTGCTGCAGCCTTGGCAGCCCTCCATCCGCTGGACTTCGACCCGGACGACAAGTGGGATTTCGCAGCCGGCTACGGTAACTACCGCGGTGCCAATGCGGCTGCTATCGGTGCTTACTACCGACCCAATGAAGATACCATGTTCAGCGTCGGCGGTTCCTTCGGCGGCGGGGAAAACATGGTCAACGCCGGTGTCAGCATTAAGCTGGGCAAGGGTAACCACGTTTCGACGTCCCGCGTCGCTATGGCCAAGGAAATGAAAGCCATGCGCCAGCATATGGCCGAACAGGATGCCCTCATTGCCAAACTGCAGAGCATGCACGGCATGGCTGTCGACCCGGCCAAGAGTGTCCTGTTACCGGATGTCGCTGAAAACCATTGGGCTTACCAGTACGTCACGACGCTGGCTAAGAAAGGTATCCTCGAAGGCTACCCCGATGGTGAATTCAAAGGCGACCGCATGATGACGCGTTATGAATTTGCGGCCATCGTCTACCGCATCGTCGAAAGCGGTGTGGGCAGCACGGATCCGGAACTGAGCAAACTGGTCAAAGAATTCTCGCCGGAACTCCAGTATATCCGTATCGACACCATCCAGAAAGACCGCAATGGCAAACCGACTATCGAACGAGTACGCGTCATTTCCGATGCGAAATAAAAGGGGGAATAGAATGGCTACACAAATTGGTGTATCCTTTCGTATCAATAAGGAATTAAAAGAAGACTTTGAAGATTTTTGCGATTCTGTAGGGCTGAGCATGTCCGCTGCGATCATCTTGTTCATCAAAGCGGCAGTTCGGGAACAACGGATTCCCTTTGAAGTCACTGCGCTAGATCAGACACATAAAAAATATTAATCATGTAAGAAGGGGCTGTCGCATGAAGGGTTACGCCATCATGCGAGGCCCCTTTTTGCGTGCCTCGGACTCAGATGCGGCTGCGCCGTGACAAACGCATGATTGTATTACAACCGGGCGCCACTCGTCATAAATTCAGGCTATGCACAGGATTCACGCGGGACGACTTTTAGCCGTCCCCTACGAAATCGCATACAAGCGACGGAATTGAATACAGGCTGCAAAATAAATATACGGCCAGCGGTCCTGTGCGTAGGGGCCGACCTTTAACCTCTCAGACCGCCTTTGGCAGCCAGCTCCTCTATAAAGGGAGCCTTGTGCGGCCCGTTGCGAGATGCAATCACAGCCCATTCTGATATAATGGCAGGTTTTTACGAGCCACGAAC
>ERZ831601.995-NODE-995-length-24673-cov-3.046186_pt1 | contig 24673 bp, 16 predicted proteins | sample MGYA00519578_ERZ831601 | MGnify/ENA primary metagenome ERZ831601 (study PRJEB31850, sample SAMEA3708717) | human gut metagenome | biome: human gut; feature: human-associated habitat; material: faeces | place: China | collected 2014 ... | reverse complement strand
TTCTCACCGTATACACGGTAGCTTTCAGGCAGGAAGCCAAGACGTACACCCTTTAACAGCGAATATGCCATGATAGAACTTCCGCTTGTTTCAAGATAGTTGCGTTCCATGCCGCCGAAGTTGACAACCTGATACCACATACCGCTTTCGTCCTGATAACGGATCATCGCATTCATTAAATCTACATATGCATCCTGTAACATCCTGCACTCTTTGTCATACTTGTGGTCAGAGTTGTCCACCTTATCAAGTGTATCTAACAATGCCATTGAGTACCAGCCGATTGCTCTCAGCCAGATATTCTGTGAAAGACCTGTGACCTTGTCACACCAGAACATCTGCTTTGATGTGTCAATTGCATGATAGTACAGACCGTTGAGCGGATTTTTCATGTTTTCAATAACGAATTTAAACTGTGAGAAAATATCATCATAATTCTTTCGGTCGTTAAATCTTGTTTCGTACTCCATGTAAAACGGCTGTCCCATATACATTCCGTCCAGCCATACCTGATTCGGATAAATATCCTTGTGCCAGAAGTTGCCGGATTCACAGCGAGGCATAATAGCAATCTGAGAATATACAAGGTCGATTGCTTTTCTATATTTTTCTTTTCCGGTGATATCATATAATTCAAATAAAGTCTTGCCGGCATTGACATTGTCAATATTCTTTTCACCAATGCTGTATCCGTCAATTGTTCCGTCTTCTGCTACACGATAATCAATGAAATCGTCTGCAAACTTTAAATATTTCTCGTCCTTTGAAATAGCATACATCTCAAGTACGGCTTTAATCATACAACCGTCAATGTAATTCCACTTAGACTTTAAGCCCTGCTTGAGCTTTTCAATATTCCACATCGGCGCTTCCGGCGTGCTTTTTTCCAACAATTCATCAATATACTTTACTATAATATCCACGGCTTTTCTCCTTATTAAATATGTACTGTATCTTCATTATTGTACACTACAAAAAAAAGATAAGCAACCGATTATTTTTTATTTTATGAAAAACTACAGAATTTTAGCTGTTATACAACATCGGCTGTAATGCTTCGAGTGCCTGCTGATATGAAAAATTTGCACTCATGCCGAACAGGGATGAATCCAGATCGTACACCCTGCCGTTTTGTACTGCCGCAAAATGCTTCCAGATGTCGTTTTTTTCAAATTCATCGGCAAACATCTGCTGTACCTGTTCGGGCATTGCATGGGATGCCCGTAAAATCACATCGGGTTCTTTCGTTTTGATATCCTCTGTGTTAGCACTTAAAAATTCTTCATCAGTGCCTGCGTATACATTCTGTCCGCCTGCCATTTCCACAAGGCTGCCAACATAGCTGTTTTCGGTTGCCACGATATAAGAACCCGGCAGTCCCATCAGAATCAGAACCTTCGGGGCTTCTTTGCCTGCATTTTTATCTTTGTATTCCTGCATAAATGTGTTAAATTCGTCTACCATTGCCTGTGCCTGCTGTTGTCTGTTAAATTTTTCACCGAGGTCTGCAATTGAAGCATACATGCCGGATACACTTTTTAAATTTAAAAACAGGGATTTCACCTGGATTGCCGCATATTTCGGCTGTAAATCGCTTTGCAGGCTGTTCGGGGACAGCACATAATCCGGCGATAAAGATTTTAAAATCTCCATATCCGGCGACATTGCCGTTCCGACCTGTGTAACATCCTTATACCGCTCTGGCAGCGTACCGGAGGTCCGGCATACGCCCACTAAATCTAATTCCAGTTTGTCACAAATCTGTGCAGCTGCCGGTGACGTTGCCACAAGACGCACACTGTCTGCCTGTGATTGTCCCTCTGTGGAATCCGGGTGCTGGTTTACACAGGCTGTCAGCGAAAGCGATGCCGTAAGAACAGCAACGCCCGCTAACAGCATACAAAGTCCTTTTTGAACAGTCTTTTTTACCTGTCGTTTCATTTGTCTGCTCCTTTAATTTTTCTTTTTACGATATACAAGCATATACCATGCCGCACCTGTCACAACAATGGCAATTACAACACCCATTCCGATAAAAATGCCGGTGCTGGTGTTTTTTTTGCTCTCCTGCGCTTCTGCATTGACCTGTTTCCCTGCCGCATCATATTCCTGAATTCCGGCATTTTTCGTCTGTGTGTTTTCTGCGGTCTTTGCCTGTGCGGCACTTGCTTCTGCTGATGTAGTCTGTCCGGCTTCTGTCGTACTTTCTGCACTTTCACCTTCTGCCTGCTCTATGCTCTGTGTTCCGGCATTTTCCTGACTTCCGTCTGTTCCGGCTGACACACCGGTTTCACCCGATAAGCTGTCCGTGCCTGATGCGGTATTTTCAGCCTGCGCACTTACACCGCGCTCTCCTGAACTGCTTTCTCCCGGGTTGCTTTCCTCACTGCCACTCTCTGCGCTGTCCGGACCGGCACTGCCGCCCTTTTCTTCAACGGTCACACTGGTAATAAAGTCGCCTGCGCCTTCACTCAGTCCCGAAAATGTAATGTAGTAAATAATATCACGACCCATGGCAGTTACGTACATATTTACACGTACAACCGAATTTTCACTGTTGATGCGGAATCTGTAATCTGCGGTATTGCCTGAGTAATCCTCCTGCATTAACGTTGCGGATACCGGACTTCCATCTACCTGAAACTGCGGATTTTCGATATTGTCCATTAACTGCATACGGATTGTGGCATAAGTGTTTCCCGCCGGGTCTGCTTCGATAAGTGCCTTACCATATGTCGCGCTCTCTGTCATGGACTGTCCTAAAACCGCCGAACCTTCTCCGCCGGAATCTTCAATCGCACCGGTGGACGGATTTCGGTAGCTTGGATTGGCATTGGCAAGATAAATGCCGTTTTCTGCCGCATATACCGGATTACTGTTTTGTGAAAATACTGCCGCCGCCGATAAAATGCCCACGGTGACTGCCGTCAATACTGCCGCTGCATGCTTTGCAAGCCGCTGAATCTGCATTTTAAATTTCTGTTCCATGTCTGTACTCCTGCTTTCATTTTTATATGTGACAAACAGGCACCCGCCCCTTTTCGGAACGGATGCCGTTGTTTTGTCTTTTTTACAGCTTAGTCTTCTTTTTCTTCCGGTCTTTTCTTTCTTTTAAAGATTGCAAGACCTGCGGCACTTAAAGAAGCAAAGAATGCTGCTGCCCACATGCCCATTGCGGAAGAATCCGCTGTCTTTACGCCGCTGTTGCTGTTGTCTGCCGTATTGGCTGAGCCGCCTGCCGTATTTGAATTACCGCCTGCTGCCGAACTGTTATCTGTTGTTGTCTTTTCAACAAGTGCATAATAGCTGAAGCCCTTTGTTGTCACAACATAATAGCCGTTTTCCACACTGCCCTTTATGAGAGTCTTTGAACCGTCATCATTGATACGGTATAAAACAACGTTGTCTGCATTCATGCCTGCCGGAATGAGATACTTCACAACAACACTGCCGTTTGGCTCAACTTCCTGTCCGTCCTTTTCAAAATGAATTTCATACAGTTCAAAATTGCTGCCGACGTCTGCAAGTGCATTTGCCGCCTTTGTATATTCTGTTCCTGCGCCGACCTTTGTTACCTTTAACTCAGAGCCTGCCGGAAGCACGCCCTCTGCGGCTGATACATGAACGCCTGTCTTTTCATCCGTCACATCAACTGCCGGTGACTTTTCTTCTGTCTGGTCTTCTGCCGGTACAAGAGAAGTATCGCTTGTTGCTGTCAGTGCTGACCAGTCGAATCTTAATCTCGCACTCATCATGGTGTCGCCCATTGGTGTATCCGGTACTTTAAAGCTTACATCTGCATAAGTAATATCTGCAACAGATGGCTGTGCACCTTCAGGAAGTTTAAATGTTACCAGTCTGATTGCATCGACTTCATTTCCTGCGGAAGTTGTAATCTTTTCTGTCTTGTCGATTGTAACAGTTACGCCCTCTACCTCAAATGCCGTAACGGCGCTGTAGATTGATGTTACGGTTACCGGATTCATGGCAATCTGAACTTTTACAACCTTGCCATCCTTTACAGTGATTAAAGCACTGCTGTTCTTTTCAAATGCCGCATTACCCATAGAAGCCTTATCGGATACCGCATTCCACAATGCAATCGGTACATAATAGTTACCGTCTGCAATCTTATTCTCTGTATCCGGTGTTGGTGTCGGAGTTGGTGTCGGTTCAGGGTCCGGTGTTGGTGTCGGAGTCGGTTCCGGTGTCGGGTCTGGGTCCGGTGTCGGTGTCGGGTCCGGTTCTGCTGTCTTTACCGCATTTGCATAATCCAGTGCCAGATATGCATCCGGGCTGTAATTCATCGCATCGACAAACATGTTGACATAAACACCGTCATAGCTGTTGTCCGGCAGTGTAAATGTAATCTGTGTCACTCTGCCTTCTTCGTCTGTTGTGTACTGTGCGTCTACGGTCTTACCGTCTGCTGACGTTCCCTGATAAATCTTCCAGTTGCTTGCGTAAGCTGTCAGTCCCGCAAAGGATACAGACTGTAAATCAACCGTTACTGTTGCAGTACCGTCTGCCGCAACAGTCATCTGTGCACTCTTAATGCAGCCTGCCGCCATAGAATCCTGTGAAACATTTCCGGCATTCTTTAAGCTTGCAGGAATTGAATAAGTACCTGCTGTCAGAGTGGTCTTTGCTGCACCGAATGTTGTTTCCTTTGTTGTATCATCAGATGAAGTTTTTGTTAAGCTGTCCCAGTAAACCTTTACGAAGCAGTCTGCGCTGAAACGTCCCTGCTTGAAGTCAATGCCTGAAACGAAGCCGTTTAAATTCTTCATTGCCGGTACATAGATATCTGCATTGGTGTTGTAGATTGCCGCAAAATCACCTTCTAACGGGAAGGAAACCTTTGTTACAACCTTTTCATCTTCACCGAATACATCATCGCTGTACTGAATGTCATTCATTTCGACCGCAGCTTCCTTTAAGCTCTTAGAAGTATCATTGCCTTCATAGTAGCCGTTGAAGCCATAGATATATAACGGTTCTTTTGATGTTCCGTTAATAATGTCTGTTACGAGTGTCATGCTGCCATCTTTGTCAACAACAATCTTTGCCTTTGTCTTGTCATTTTCCACAAGACTGTGCTTTACTTTATCTGTGTAGTATGCAATGTCTACGCTGTATTCGCCTTCTGCAAGCTTTTCTGTTGGAAGGTTAATGACTTCTTCTTCCTGCTTTAGTTCGAGTGCATTTAAAATCGCATCGCGGATTGCATTGGATGAATACGTTGCGCCTGAAACCGCATCAACACCTGTGATTTCCTTTACATCAGTTGCGGACTTATTGATGTAGCTGCCCTTTAAGCCGTTGACTGCCTTTTCAAGCATCATCTTATTGGTTTCAGCATAAGTTCCCGCAAAATTTGCACCTGTTACTTCAATGTCTGTGATAACATCATCTGTAACTGTTACGTTGACAGTAACATCATATTCACCGAACTGTGAAATATGGGCTGTACCTGTCTTTACAACCGGTGTGTTGTCTTCATTTTTTGCTGTCAGCTTTAACTTTAAGTTCGTATCCTTTGACATACCGTCGATAAAGCCTGTCAGATAAATTTCATTGTTGTCTGTCAGGTCGAAATAGTCCGGTACATCTACAACTGCCTTACCCGGATATACGAGTGCATTTTCAAGGTCTGTTGTTGTGGACGTTGCGCTAAATTCTGTTCCGTCTGTTGTGTAGTATACATATCCTCTGCTGTCTGTTACTTCTACAGGTGTCTTATCATATGCCACGCTGTCTGCTTCGGAATTAATCTTGTCTGTATACCAGTCGCTGTAAATTGCTGACTTTAAGCCGCTTGTATCATTCTTTGAGATTGCCTTAAATGCATTTTCCATGCTGTCTGCATTGTATACACGAAGGCTTCCCATATGTCCGTGTAAGCCGAATACGATTGTTTCGCCTAAGTCAAATACGAGCTGTCTGCTTCCGTCTGCCTTTGTTACCAGTGTTGCACTCTTGATTGCATCAATGTTTGCAGGCGGTGTCTTTGTGGCACCCGGTTCGCACGCTGTATAAACAGATACATCTAATGCCTGTGTTGTTTCTTCTCCCTGGTCTGTATCACCGACTTTTTCAATCGTTGAGAAGTCCATACGGAACAATACTTCTGAAATGTAAGCCATTTCTGTGATGTATGTTGTAAATAACACGTTCTGGTTTGCATAATCCGCATCGTTTTTAATGTAATTGATACCGGAGAATGTCAGGTTAAACGGTGCTACCTTACTGCTTGTTGATGAAGCGAGTTTATCCAATGTAACGGATTCTACATTTTCACTGTTATAGAAGCCGCCGACCTGCTTACTTCCCTGCATAACCTTTGTAAAGTAGAAATCGCCTGTGTTTTCTGTCTTTACGTTGGTTGACGGATTAATCTTACCGGTCTTTGTAACGGTTGGTGAAATGGTGTATACCTTTGTATAGTTTTCATACTTTTCGGCATAGTCGCTGGATTCTGCAACGCCTGCATCATCTGCACCCTTAATCTTGCCGTTATCGTTGGCATCCGGTGTCGGTGTGGACTTAATCCAGAGTTCACCGCCGCCTGCGTATCCAATCGGGCTTTTTACACCCGGCATTTCATAATCGTCTACTGTTACATTGCCTTCTGTATCAACGCTTACGGTAATGTCTGTGTACTGTTCTTCATAGCCCATTGCACCTTCGATTTTGTCAGTGTCAATGTAATAGGTACTGCCGAATACTGCCTGCATTTTGTATGTACCCTCTTTTAAAGACCCGTCTTCGTTGTAGTAGCTGCTGACGTCTTTGAAGTTTGCCATAACCGTTACAGCTTCTTCCGGCATGGTAAATGTATACTCATGGGCATTTGTTCCGTTAATTGCTTCTGTTGTTGTGGCTTCAACCGTCTTGCCGCTTGCCGTTGTTACGGTTACGCTGTCCATTGTGTAATACTTTAAACGGTCCGGTGTTACGGTAACTGTTACGGTTTCACCTGATTTTGCCTTATCGGAAGACTTTGTTTCAGTCGTTAATACACTGACTGTACCTTCACCGTTGGTTTCTGTTGTAATTGCATAAGAGTCTTGTGCATACTCTGTGCTTACGGTCACTGCGGACTTCGGCATTGTAAAGCTGTAGCTTCCGTCACCGTTGTCTGTTACGTCAACTTTCTTTCCGTCTGCTGTTTCTACGGAAATGCTCTTTACTTTGCAGAATGACTTCGGTGCTGTGTATACAGTTACCTTACTGCCTTCTGCGGCTTCTTCGTCAACGGTTGTTTCGCCGTATTCACTGCCTGTTACGTTTGAAGTGATTGCATTTTTCTGTGAAACAACCGTTTCTTCGGCTGCCTTTAATACCGGTCTGCCTGTTGTCTTGTCTGTTTCCCACTTGCAATACTTGTTATCCTCTGTCTGGTTCTCATCAACCCAGCTGTTTAAGTATGTAACCAGTGCAATCCTGCCGACCTTGTTGGTTGTGCTGTCAACAGACATTAAGTTGTCATTTTCATAACCCTCGGCTGTTACCGGTGTGATGTATGTAAAGTTCTGATTAAGAGAATCCAGATTCTCTCCTGTAACAGTCTTTGCAATTCCGTAAATTTGTGCATTTTCAGGGAAATTATTTAATGTTGTACCTGTGTAGCAGTTTGCAGTCTTATCTTTTGCCTGTAAAGTAGCGTCCACACCGTAATAAGATACATTTGCCGGATTTGCATTTTCACCCATGGTAATCTCTGAAATATCATAGCTGTTGACTGCTCTGTCTGAAAGTCCATAATATGAATAATATCCGGTTAAATTTACATTTTCCAGTGTTGTCTTGCCGGTTACCGCACTGTTTACAATTTGTGTTGCACTATTTGTAATAGGGTAATGCAATACCGTACCGCCTGTCGCACCGTCAATGGTCACATTCATATTGTTTACAACCTTGTTGTAAGAACCGCCGCCATAAGCAATACCACCTAAATAGCAGAATGTGCCTGCAACGGTATGGACTTTTTGTGTTCCTTCAAATGTCAGGTCGTTGATAGTGACATCTGTGAAACTGCCTATCTGTGCGATAAATGCACTTGAATATACCCATGAACTTGATGCCGTTCCTGTCATGCCTTCTACATTCAGTCCCTTAATGGTATGTCCGTTTCCGTTAAAGGTTACTGTATTATTGTAATTTGTATATGTCATCGGCACCCATGTATATGCGCTCATATCAATATCTTTTACAATATTAATGGTTTTATCCGTAAGTGCGCTTGGATTATCACGCATTAATTTACCGACAGCCGCAAGGTCTGCCGCATCGGAAACAATCAGTGTGCTTGATGTTGCCGCATATACATCTGTATCATAACGTCCTTCTTCAAACCAGTTGTCCGGTGCAATTACCGATACTGTCACTGTACCTGACGGCATTATAAAGCTCGTTGCAGAGTTTCTTATATATTCGACACTGCCGTCTTCCTTAATCACTTTGATAAATAAAACCTTTTTGGCTTCGTCTGTCAAAGTAATGGTAACATTTGCGCCTTCTCTTGCCTCTGTTTTATCCAGTGCAATATAAGACTTTGCTTCATCTGCAACGGTAACAGCCTTTAATTCTTTCTGTGTAATTGCAGAACCATCAAAACTTGTTGTGACACCCTTTTCAGGCATTGTGAATGTAAATTTTGCAGAAGATGTTGTGTTTCCTGCATCTGCTGTTACGGTTACTTCGTTGCCGTCTGCGTCTGTTACCTTTGGCAGTGTTGTACCGTCATAGTAATATCCGTCTGCTGTATTTGTGGAAAGCAGTAATGTTACGGTATCGCCTTCTGCCGCAAGTTCACCGTTTGATACGGTAAAATCGGCACCTTCAATATTTGCAGACTGGTTTGTAATACGCATCTGTTTCAACGAAGTCTACTCTTAAAGTAACGGCTACCGGGAATTTCTTTGCTACGGTATATGTTGCTTTTCCGCTTGCAAGTGATGATAATTCTCCCGGCTTTACAGTTGTATTTCCCTGTGTACCGGTTACGGTTACTGTATGCTTATAATACTTGCCGTCGATAATGCTGTCTGCTACAACATTCATATTACCACTCATCATCTGTCGGCTGCTGTAACTTACATGGCTTGCAAATTTACTGTCGTCATTGGTTTCTAATGTAATTGCACAATAACGGTTACTCTTTTCTGTGATTGTAACCTTTTTCTCCGGCATTACAAAGGTGTATACCTGTACAATCTTATCTTCATCAATCACTGTACTTTCAAGTGTTGTATCAATACCGGTTCCGTCTTCATCTGCAACAGTCGGCACATAATTTCTTGTTGAACTGTCACTTGTTGATGTAATCTTTACGGTTTCACCCGGCTTTGCACCATACTTATCTACACTTAAATATTCGCCTGTTGATTTTATCTCATACTGTCCTTCTTCCAGAACCGGTGCAAACTGCACATATATCATAAATGTTCCTACTGAGCCGTAAGCATATGCATCGTCAGGAATTGTGCAGGTATACTGGTTCTCTTTGCCGTCTACCTTTGTAATCTTTAAGTCCGGTGTTGTAAAGCTTGATGACATGTACATAACAGAATCTAATGCCCAGCCGTCCTCCGGTACAGCTTCAAATGTAATTGTGCTGTCTTTTTCAGCCGTGTATACTTTTTCACCATCATCACCGGTGCTTTCTGTCACACCTGAGATTAATTTGATACTTCCCTTTCCGTATGAAACACCCGGTGTAACTGTGTAGGTTACTTTTTCTGTGCTTTCTGCATCTGCTGTTACGAGATTTTCCTCTGCCGGTGCGGCTGTTTCAAAGCCGTCCGCTTCTGTTGTCTGTGCCTGCTGTACTGCCTGTGCAAATGTCTGCTCCGGGCTTGCCGCCAATACATTGTACGGCATACTGCTCATTGTCATTGCGACTGCTAATGAAGCAGATAATAACTTAAAGCTGGTCTTTCTCATTTTTCTTTCCTTTCTGCTTTGTCCCTGTTTACTTGTTTCTATCGTGCCTTGTTGATTTTACGAATGTACTAATGCTTTGTTTTGTTTTTTGTTTTATGGCATAGTTTTATTTTGATAACTTCCATTAGTCTTGTCTAACCGTGGCACTTAAAAAAAGAGGCTTCAAAGCCTATCTTTCGTTTGCAGTGGCAGTGTACCACAGACATTTGTTTTTGGCAAGCAGACATTTTTGTTGCAAACCTGCAACAAACAACGGTATTTTTTACCTGTTTTCTTTAACAATCCCTTTGATTTCCTGCTTTCCCAATTTGTTGCGCAAGTGCAACAAAAAAGTCTTATTGATAAATTTTATTGTTTAAAATGAGATTTTTTCAGACTGTTTTTGCGAAATTCCTACTTTGATACTAGGAAAAAAGAGATTTAAGAGTTGGGCGGCTTTTTTGTTTAAGATAAGCCGCCTGTTACTTTGATAAAATGCTTTATTTTTCCTATTCATCTTCACGCTCGACTGCCTGCGACAACTTTTGCACCGTTTCTTCCGGCAGTTCCGTCAGGTCTGCCACATATGCAACGCTGTTCCCCGCCTGCAATAATTTTACGGCTAACTGCATTTTGGCTTTTTTCATTCCGGTGATTTCGCCTTCGGCACGTCCTTCATCACGCCCCTCGCGGCGTCCACAGGCTTCTCCCTCCAGATATCCTTCGGCACGACCGCGGTTTAATATATCCTTTGCTTCATACTCTAATACTTTTCCACCCATACTCTCTCCAACTCCTTTCCTGACCTTTTCATATTTTGCCGCCAGATGTTTTATTACTGTATCTGACATTTCAAGAATTGTAACCTTTTCGTATTCGTTTAAATCACCGTTCTTACGATCTTCTTCCAGACGGTTTACTATCGCTGTATATTCCTCTTCCAGCTTCGCTAATTTTTCGCTGTTTTCTTCCAGTTCTTTAAAACTATTTTCATAAACAAAAATATGAAACGGTATCAGAAAGTACAGCTTTTTCTCAAAGATTTCTTCTACTGTATACTGTCTGACTTTTAATACCGGAACGGCATACGATACTTCCCCGCCCGGTGTGCGTATCATTACCGTCATCACCTCCGGCGTATTTTTCGTATGGCGCAGGGCTACGATTGCGGAATCAGGAAAATGAACTACCAGTGCACCCGCTGTAACTTCTCTGTTTTCCAGTGCAAGCTGTGTATCATACTCAAACATACGTACTATCATGCTTCCGTCTTCCGTGCTCTGGCACTCAACATGATAACGCTTTCTTTCTCTACCGAGGATTTCAAAGCTGGAATCCGTAATGCGCTCCTGTTCACTGCCGTCCGGCAGCTTTATAAAGTGCTCGTTTTGAAGCAGATGTATTGTTTCTTTTCCGGTGTAACTTGTGTGAAACAGTTCATTTACAACCGGTATAATCAGTGCCGTACAATCCGTTAACAGGGTACGGAACACATCATCGTAAGGTGTATTTACCATGCTTTCTTCCTTTCTTTTATTATAATAGACTACTTGAACTGCCGGCAAGGATTTTCATGAATTTTCTAAATCTTTTTGGATTTTAAGGGATATTAAACAGATGAACCCATAAAAATGTCAATAGAAAATACTACTTGGGATAAACTATCCGTTCTAATCAAAATTTCATCCCTAAAACGCGGATAAAACCTTAATCAAAATTTCAAGTTTTAGAAATCAACCGTTGTTTGCGGTTTTATTTTTAGAATATATTCTATTAGAAGAATATCACAATTCTATTCAGATTGCAATTATTATTATAAATTTTGTTTAATTATTTAAAATATGTGTTATTTATTCTTTATATACTACTCCTTAATTCTAAGTTGTTTTAAAAAAGTGCCTTTTATACACACTCTCCTGCATACAAAAGACACTTTTCCACTATTTTTTTGATTTTTCCTCTTTACTGCACGGTCTGCTGTGCGGCTTCCACCTTCGTCACTTCATTTAATGACTCGTTTTCATGATATGAAAATGTAACAGTATCGCCTGTATTGTACCGTACAATATCCGCATTATCCGATAACGGCACATCAAAGATACGGGACTGACCCTCTAAGAGTATATAAAAATGCGAATTGCCGTCCAATACCGTCTGCACCATTTTATCGATTCTGCCGGTTATCTGCCTGCTTTCCTTTGGCGTTTCTGCCGCTGTTTCATCTACAATGCCGCTGTCTACCATCAGCTGACGGTAATTTTTCTCACACTCATTGACTGAATCGCCGATTGCAACGGTCTGATACTTCTCGATATTGAGCATGGCATAGGATTTTACCAGTCCCGAGCTGTCCTTTAATGCCATAAAATATGTCGGCTGTCCACCCACATTAATAAGCAGTGGAAATGTTGCCTTGTATCCTAAATGCTGGACCTTTCCCTCTGCCGAAGACATCGCCGAATTTTCCTCTGCACCGGAAATCACATAATAGCGCGTTTCCATTGTCCGCTGGTTCATCAGCACAAAGCCCACATTGGATTTATCCTGTCCGACTGAGGTAATTCCTGTATACACCCACACATCATCGTCCAGTGCAATATAATTGTAGCCGTCTGTCGTTACCAGACAATCCTTCTGGCTTAACACACTGTTAAAATAACCGTGCTTTAACGTACCGTGGTAATCATACAGCGAAATAAGCATATCTGCCGAATACACACGGTCTACCCACTGCGGAACATCTTCCACGGCATAATCCGTCATTTCCCCGGTGACTGCATTACAAAGCACCACCCTGCCAATCGTCACACCGCCAAACAGTCCGATATTATATTTTTTCACCGGACAAATCCAATAAGGTGTACCGCTCTCATCAATTTCAAAGCTGATGTCATCAAACATATAGGTCGGATACGCAAACCTCAGATGTCTGTAAATGTTTCTGCCAAAATGGTCGCTCATCGAATAACAGATTTTCTGCTCCAGACGCACGCATTCCGCTTCCTGTGTCGTCATGTCAATACGGATATACGCAGGAATTCCGTCCCCGTGGTTCGTAAACCATTTAATCAGGCTGCCATACTGAAGCGGTGTCACACGCACCGGCTTATTCTGATAATTAATCTGTGTATACATATCGCTGACTTCAAACTGGGAAACCATATCCACCATTGTTCCCATGACACGGTTGCCGATGGTCGTTGCCGAATCTTTATCCAGCACCGGAATCTGGTCGTAGGAAACCTCATGAATATCATCAGTAAAGCTTCTGGTTTCCACATTTAACAGTTTCTGGTAAGCCGAAGCATTGACAATTTCAGATGACAGCAGTCCGCCTATTAGAAAAATAACCACCAGTGCCGCTGTAAGTACCGCACATAAATAGAAAATACGTTCTGCATTTTTACTCTTAAATTCCGGCTTTGACTGCTTCCACTGTCTGCCCGCCCATTCCTTGTAGTATTCCGTCATTGTCATGCTGCAAAGTCCGACAACACCCGTAAATACCGACGCCAGCACAATGACAAATATCCAAAAGCCCGGCGCGTGGATATTGATTGGCGGAAGCACCACATAATAATAGACAAATGCAACCAGCAGCACTGCCGCCACTGATAACATCCCTGTAAGTAATTTTGCTTTTTTGCTCATAAATTCCTCTTTTCCTGATATTTTATTTTTCGTCCGCTTTCTATGCTTTTATATTCTTTAAAATTGCATCAAAAATACAGCCTGCCACCTCAAATTTACTCATTTTCGGAAATTCCGTACAGTCCGTCTTTGTAATCATTGTAATGACATTTGTATCTGTCCCGAAGCCTGCTCCGTCCACTTTCAGATTGTTGGCAATCACCATATCCAGATTTTTCTTTTCCAGCTTCTTTCTGGAATTTTCCAGTACATTCTGCGTTTCCATTGAAAATCCACACAAAAACGGTTTGTTTTCCATCGCTCCGAGCGTTCCGATAATATCCTTTGTCCGCTCCAAGGCAATGCTCATCTCTCCGTCGCTTTTCTTGATTTTTTCATCACTGACTGATGCCGGTCTGTAATCCGCAACTGCTGCCGCTTTTACAATAATGTCTGATTCCTTTGCCGCCTCTGTAACCGCTTCATACATATCCTGTGCCGATGTAATATGCACCATTTTAACAAACGGCACGTCAGGAAGGTTGGTCGGACCTGCAATCAGTGTCACCTCTGCCCCGCGCAGCATCGCGTTTTTTGCCAGCGCATATCCCATTTTTCCTGTTGAATGGTTGGAAATGTAGCGCACCGGGTCAATCGCTTCCTGTGTCGGACCTGCGGTAATGCACACGCGGTATCCTTTCATATCCTTTGTCAGGGCAATATCGCGTAAAATGTATTCAAGCAGTTCAGACGGCTCCGGCATTTTTCCCGCACCTGTATCACCGCACGCAAGATACCCGCTTGCCGGTTCTAACACTTCGATGCCAAACCTTCTTAACTTTGCAATATTATCCTGTAGAATCGGATTGTAATACATGTTGGTATTCATTGCCGGAACGACAATTTTTTTGCATGTACACGCCATAAATGTCGTTGTCAGCATATCATCTGCAATTCCCGATGCCAGCTTGCCAATCACGTTGGCACTCGCCGGTGCAATCATCACAATATCCGCCTTTTTTGCAAGGGATACATGCTCTACCTGAAACTGGAAATTTCTATCAAATGTATCGACAACACATTTATTACCGGTTAAGGATTCAAATGTAATCGGATTAATAAAATTGGTCGCATTCTGTGTCATCATGACATCTACATTACATTCCAGCTTTTTTAAGCTGCTGGCAAGTGTCGCAATTTTATACGCTGCAATACTGCCGGTTACGCCAAGCAGTACGTTTTTCCCTTTTAACATAGTCCTCTCCTATTCCACATTTTTATCGTAAATGATTTTTAAACCTTTTAAAAGCAGTTTATCATCTAATATAATTTCATTGTGGCAGTATGGCACAATCACCCTTGCCAGTCCGCCGGTTGCAATGACTTTGACCTGTTCCTGTTCTGCACCCGTCATTTTGCACAGTTCTTCACGGATTCTGTCAACCATGCCATCGATACAGCTTGCATTCCCGTAAACCGCACCGCTCTGCATACACGCAATCGTATTCTTTCCAATCACGGATTTTGGAGCTTCCAGACTGATTCGCGGAAGCTGTGCCGTCCGGGATACCAGTGAATCCACCGATACGCGGATACCCGGAAGAATCGCACCTCCCACATAATTTTTCTTGTCGTCAACCGCACTGATGGTCGTTGCCGTTCCCACATCAATAATCAGCACCGGTGCACCATATTCGTGAATAGCCGCAACTGCATCTACAACCATATCCGTACCGACCTGCTTTGGCTGGTCCATTAACAGATTCAATCCCGTCTTCACACCCGGTCCTACAATTAACGGCGTAATGCCGATGATTTTTTCAACTGCCGACTTGATAACGTTTACAAGCTGCGGTACGACCGATGAAATGATTGCACCGTGAATCTGTTCACTTTCAATATTATATAACTCCAAAACGGTCTTAAAACCGATTGCATATTCTAATTCCGTCTTTGAATAATCCGTGCAGAGCCGTTCCTCAAAATAAATCTTTTCATCGTCTACACAGCCGATTACAATATTGGTATTCCCCATATCAATCGCAAGAATCATGCCTTTTTGATTTTGTCTTTTCATTTTCTTTTCCTTTTGTTTTATTTCTTAAAATATTAACATTTCTGTTACCGTCTGATATGAAGCAGTGCTTTTCCGATTGCTGCAGTCAGCACCGCCGCCACAATCGCTTCCGGTACGCCCTGTGTTCCAATCACACTAAGAATCACACCATACAGGGCATCTGTGGCAATTCCCTTTGCATTGGCATAACTGCTTCCAAACAAAAAGTAAATGCCGTTCATAACAAGCAGTGTATTCGTAAGCGCTCCTGCCGCACCGGCTGCCGCCAGTGCAGCAACACTGCTTTTTCCGCTGTTTTTCTTCTTTATAAGCTTTACAATCCCTGTATATACATAATATGCCACAACGCCAATCAGAATTCGCGGCACAAAGCAGATCATCAGACTCTTAAAATTTCCATGCACATTTCCAAGGCTGTAAAACGGTGAAAATACGAAGGATGTCAGGTTCGGGTTAAATGTATTGTTAATCATGCTGGTCAGTCCGAAAATGCCGCCTAAAAATGCGCCGCGCGCCGGTCCTAAAAGTATCGCTCCGATAATTACCGGAATGTGAATAATTGTTGCATTCATAAATCCCAACGGGATATAACCTAAATACGGCACAAACGACATTGCAAGAATAATTGCCACAAACATTGCCGTTGTTACCATATCTTTTGTTTTTGTCGTTAATGTACTCATCTTTTTCTCCATTTCCTTTTTACATCATCTTTTCATGCTCTTTATCCGTGCCTTTACTTCCGGCGCCGGATTTCTGGATTCACAGATTTTAGACAATGCCTTATTATATGTAAAATCATCTGTGCCGGATTTTATAAGAAACCGCATGGTCTGTGCCGGAAACATGACAAAACATTCCGCCGTCAGCCACGCCGCCGCCATTTGTGCATAATACCCCTGTGTAAACGGTCTGTCAAGCACTGAAAAAATTTTTTCCAGATATGGATTGCCTGAATCCTCCGGGCTGTCATTCTGTGCCTGTTTTTTTGATTTCCATGCAATATTCTGCATAATATCCGCCTCTGTAATCACGCGCCTGCGGGGGATTTTTCTGCCCGCATCGTCCCATTTTAAAAACTGCGACAGCAATAAGACCAAAGACAGGCGCACTTCAAATTCTTTTTGGGAAGCTAAAAAGGATTGTAAATGTTCCCACCATTCTTCCCGGTATGCTAAAACAATTGTCATGCTGTTACAAAAGCTGTCGCACACCGACCAGTTATCAACAAACGGCACAAATTTATCAAACATCCGCATTGCTTCTTCATTGTCCTGCTCTTTTGCCGTGCCGTAACCAATCAGCATACCGCGCAGCATGGCTTCTTCAAAATAACATCGTCTGCGCCGTCTGTTTGTACGAGTTCTTTCCATTCTTTATTTTTTACAAATTCCTGCGCCATTTTTCTAAGTGCCGGAAGCCGCACACCTAACAGCGGCTTACATTCGGGAATCAGACCTTTGGAAAAACTCCCGTACTGTGCATCTGCCATCAAAAGCAGGCGTGTCCTTATCTCCTGTGTCATAGTCTCCTCATTCTTTCAACTTTTACATCATCATATCATATTTATCTGTATTTTCATATGGAAATTTCACATCAAATGTACTAAAATGTTACTGTAATTTCAGGAATTACAGCCTGATGGCAAAAACATTACAATAAATTCATTTAGAAATGAGGACAATTATGAAAACTGGAATTGTATTTGAGGGCGGCGCGTTCCGCACAATTTTTTCCTGCGGTGTTATGGATGCATTTTTAGATCGGGATATTATGCCGGATTATATGATTGGTGTATCTGCCGGTGCAGCCTACGGTGTTTCCTACGCTTCCAGACAAAAAAGAAGAAATTTACAGATTCTTTTAGATTACCGTGACGATAAACGCTACATGAGTATGCACAATATGACCGATAAGACAAACCGAAGTGTCTATGGACTGGAATTTGCCTATGACACGATTCCGAATAAACTGGTTCCGTTTGACTACGATACCTTTAATGCGTGGGACGGCGAATTTTACGCAGTCATTACCAATGTTTTAACCGGAAAACCGGAATATATGCGCTATACAACCGAGGACCGTACCAACAAGCTGCTTCAGGCAACGTGTGCGCTCCCTGCCCTTTTCCCATATATTTACTTAAATGATACTCCGTACTTAGACGGCGGATTGAGCGATTCGATTCCGTATGAGCGGGCTTTCGCAGACGGCTGTGACCGCGTTGTTGTCGTCTTAACCCGCCAGAAGGGATACAAAAAGAAAACCGGCGCCACCACAAAGGCTCTGGCGCATGCTTTCTGGAAGTATCCGGAACTCGGAAAAGACCTCCTTTCCCGTGCTGACTGCTACAACCGTTCTTTAAAGAAGCTCGAACAGCTTGAAAAGGAAAAGAAGGTCATTGTAATCCGTCCGGATAACACCGACGGCTTTTCACGTCTGGAAAAAGACAAGGAGAAAATCAAAGCCTTATACCATGACGGCTACACAAAGGGTCTGTTATTCTCCGATAAAGTGAAAGAATTTTACACCAAATAAATCTTTTAATACACCGAAATATTCGCGTACTCTGTAATTTAAAAACAATACTTCATCTGACCGCGCCGCAATCGTGCTGACATTGTGAAAACCCTTCGCACGGACAAGCATTCTGGCACGGAACAGATGAAAGTCATTGGAAACCACCCCGATTTTCGCATTTTTATCTGGAATAAAACGTGCCGAATAGGCAATGTTTTTTTCCGTATCCGTGGACTGGGCTTCCATAAAAATCCGTGAAGCTTCTATGCCATGTGCGCACAGATAGTCTTTCATCGCCTGTGCTTCGGATATATCCTCTCCCGGTCCCTGACCGCCCGATACGATAATACGTATCGTTTTGTTTTGGGTATTATCTTTGCTATGTTTTTCATTCTGTTCCAGATATGCCAGTGCCGCATCAAGTCTGTAGCGGAGTGATTTTGTAATTTCGAGTCCCCGCACACGGCAGCCTAAAATCAGCAGATATTCACAGTCCGGTTCCGGTTTCTGCTTCATCTGCACGGTTATTAATGCCTGAACCAGACAAAATGAGCTGATAAGTATTAATAAACCTGCCGCAGACAGCACATTTATCCACATTGGAAGTATGAGTATACCTTTGTTCTGTGCATAACGCACCGCAAAAATCCCTGCAAAAAAAACTGCCGTTACCGGCCATATCGTAATAAAAGATGATGCAAAGCCCGCATATGCCACGCAGCAGACATAATAAACCAGACAAAATACCGCAGGTACCAGCCATATATAATACAATTTATACATATTAATCCTCATTTCTGAGCAACTTGTTGCGATGAGACGATGAGAAATTCACGTAGGAGATTTCTCATCTGCCAACATCGCTTTTTTGTGTTTCCCATTTATTATAATAACCCCGCCATCCTCTTGTCAAACCACTTATTTTGTAGTACATTGAAGTAATAGTAATTTGTGCCGTGAACGCCGCAGATTACTGACAAATTTGCGTTCTCAGAATGGAGATAAGTATGTTTCGTTTTAATGCAGATGTAACACCGACCGACTGTGAACCGGGTGTTACCAGAAAAATTTTATGTTATTCCGACGAACTGATGATGTGTGAAATTACATTTAAAAAAGGCTCTAAAGGAAATTTCCACCACCATGAACATTTGCAGATTACTTACGTTGCAGAAGGCAGCTTTGAATTTACAATTGGCGGTGAGACCAAGGTTGTGAAAAAAGGCGACAGCGTCTATATGCCTTCCAACGTCGAACACGGTGTTACTGCCCTTGAAGACGGCAAGCTGGTCGACGTCTTTAATCCGATGCGTCAGGACTTTTTAAAATAAGACGGTTAAACAGAGCTGTTTTATCCCCCGTCAGACAAAAAATGCCGCAGGCACATATTTATAATGAAATATGTGCCTGCGGCGGTTTTCTTTATAATATTGCAGAACGAACGTTCTTAACTGGGATACCTGCGGATTGTTCCGTGCTGCGCACTCCCACAATCCTACCCATATTCGCATATCGTGGGACTATCGTCCCACTTTTATGCTCATATTGGGGCGGGTCAAAAGGTCTTTCCCCCACTTATGAGCAAGCTCATGTGGGCGAAAGACCTTTTGACCCTGGTATCTTACATATCAATTTTGTGCATCAGTTCCAGCTTCATATAGTAGCTGATACCCAGACAGTTGATGATAACACCGGATGCGCCGAGTTCTTCTACGAGATTTACCAGTTCGTCATACTGATAAAGCATATTCTCATGATGTCCTTCGTAGCACTTATCCATTTCAAAACCGTCCGTGAATGCAGGAATGGCAATCACACGTTCGCCTTCTTCCTTATCCTGAATCCGGTCTGTCAAATCAATAAACGGATGTGAAATCTCAACCATGTCTTCTGTTTCCTCTTTGATACAAGGCACCATATATTCTGCGTGTACCATTGTGCGGATCATCGCATCTTCACGCTTCTTTAAAATCTCCTCACGCCCTGCATCTGCTGCCGTATTTTTACGGAATTCCTGAAAAAATTCAATCATTGCACGCTGCAGCCCCGGATTGGTCATATATTCTTCATTGAAGAAATCCTCAAAGCTGTATAAATCTTCCTTGGCAACAACAAACGGTTCGCCCTTTCCGTCTGTAAAGCGGATTTTTTCATAGCCGTTGCGGTACATATGCGCCACTTCATTTCGGAAATCTGTCGGTGTCACACTTTCCAGTGCCACCTGATACCCTGCTGTATTCAGTTTCTTTTCAAGCTCCGCATGATTTGCATAATCATATAATACGAACAAATCACCGTCAATCATGTACGGATAGCCGGTGTTGTCACTGTAAACCACCCATAAATGCTCTGCATTCTTAATTTTATCCAGTATCAGCGGATAGTAGTTATGAATCATCTGGCTGAAAAATCCCGCATCATTGATATTGTTATCATTCTGTGCCGTTGCCACACAATCCGGCAGCATCTTGGTCAGCACTTCAATACTTTCAGTAACTGAGATCTTATCTAACATCGCTGCGCCGTAATCTTCATCATTAATAATATGTCTTAATATATCCTGTGCCCGTCTTGCATCCATTGTCCTTGTTCCTTCCCTGCAAAATGTCGTTTCCTGTATCTGTACAGGAACAAAATACTGTTTAAATTGTATCATATTCACCTTGAAAATGCAACGCCGTTTCACGCATATGACTGCTTGTACGTATATCCTGCGCAAATTAAAAACACCCGGCAAAAGAAATTTTTAAAATCTCCTCTGCCGGGTACTTTATTTTTATGATACCGGGGCAACTACCCCTAGTATCTACTTTCTGTTATCAATCGTTGCAATATCGACAATTGTAAGGTCTTTATTGTTAAACGCATGCTCTAAACTTGAAATCAGCGCGTGCGCTGTATCAAGGCTTGTCAGGCAGTGTACACCTGTTTCAATCGCATAACGTCTGATTAAGAAGCCGTCGCCGGCTCTTTCGATACCATTTTCCGGTGTATCAATTACAAGGTCAATCTTATGCTCTAAGATTAAATCTAAGAGTGTCGGTGCTTCCTGACCAATCTTGTTGACCTGAATTGCATTGACACCATGCTCCTTTAATACTTTGGCTGTACCGCGGGAAGCGTAAATCTTATAGCCCAGCTTTTCAAAACGTTGTGCAATATCCACACCATCTTCCTTATCTGCATCGCAGAGTGTCATGATAATCTGCTTATGCTTCGGAAGATTGATTCCTGCACCCTGGAATGCCTTATACAATGCCTCATCAAAGTCTTTTGAAATACCAAGGCACTCACCTGTTGACTTCATTTCCGGTCCGAGGCTGATATCTGCGCCTCTGATTTTTTCAAAGGAGAACACCGGCATCTTGATTGCATAGTAATCTGACTTCTTCTGTAAGCCCGGTTCATATCCTAAATCTGTAATTTTACTTCCTGTAATAACCTTTGTTGCAAGCTGTACAATCGGAATACCGGTTACCTTGCTGATATACGGTACAGTACGGCTTGAACGCGGATTGACTTCAATGACATAAACCTGATCATTGTATACGATAAACTGAATGTTAATCATACCCTTTACATGCAGGGAACGTGCCAGCTTTTCTGTATAATCAACAATCATATCCGTAATTCTAGGTGTCAGTGACTTCGCCGGATATACGGAAATACTGTCACCTGAGTGAATACCGGCTCTTTCGATATGTTCCATAATACCCGGAATCAGGATATTTTCACCATCGCATACCGCATCAACTTCAATTTCCTTACCCATAAGGTACTTATCAACAAGAATCGGGTGATCCTGCTTAATTCTGTTGATGATATTCATAAATTCAACAACGTCTTCATCGGATACGGCAATCTGCATGCCCTGTCCGCCGAGCACGTAAGAAGGTCTTACAAGTACCGGATAGCCTAATTCATTGGCTGCCTTTAATGCTTCTTCTACGGTAAATACGGTCTGACCCTTGGCTCTTGGAATACCGCACTGCTCTAAGATTTCGTCGAATAACTCTCTGTCTTCCGCAGCATCGACATCTTCAGCCTTTGTACCGAAAATCGGCACACCCATCTTCATCAGGCTTTCTGTCAGCTTAATTGCTGTCTGACCGCCAAACTGCACAACAGCGCCGTCCGGCTTTTCAAAATCAACAATATTCTGGACATCTTCCGGTGTCAGCGGTTCAAAATACAGCTTATCGGCAATATCAAAGTCCGTTGAAACTGTTTCAGGGTTGTTGTTTACAATAATTGTTTCATAGCCTTCCTTCTTGAAAGACCATGTACAGTGCACAGAACAGAAGTCAAATTCAATACCCTGACCGATACGGATTGGACCGGAGCCTAATACGAGTACCTTCTTCTTATCCTTTGTTTCAACCGCTTCATTTTCACTGCCGAATACTGAATAATAATACGGTGTTTCTGCCGCAAATTCTGCCGCACAGGTATCAACCATCTTAAATGCCGCATGAATTCCATATTCGTCACGCAGTGCCTTAACCTCTGCTTCTGTCTTTCCTGTCAGTTCACCGATAACGTTATCCGGGAATTCGATTCTCTTTGCTTCTGTGAGCAGTTCTTTTGTTAAAGGACCTCTCTTTAAAGCATTTTCCATATCGACAATAATCTGTAATTTATCAATAAACCATAAGTCAATCTTTGAAATCTCATGCATCTTGGCTGCCGGAATATGTCTTCTTAAACCTTCTGCAATCTTCCAGATTCTTCTGTCATCAACAACAGCCAGCTCTTCTAAAAGTTCTTCGTCTGTCAGCTTTGTAAAGTCATACGACATCAGGCTGTCAACGTGCTGCTCCAGAGAACGGATTGCCTTCATCAGACCGCCTTCAAAGTTATTGGCAATACTCATAACTTCACCGGTTGCCTTCATCTGAGTTGTCAGTGTTCTCTTTGCAGAGATAAATTTATCAAACGGAAGACGCGGCATCTTTACAACACAGTAATCCAGTGCCGGCTCAAAGCTTGCATAAGTCTTTCCTGTAATGGCATTCTTAATTTCATCCAGTGTGTAGCCTAATGCAATCTTAGCTGCTACCTTTGCAATCGGATAACCGGTTGCCTTGGAAGCCAGTGCTGAAGAACGGCTTACACGCGGATTTACTTCGATTACACAGTATTCAAAGCTGTCCGGATTTAAGGCATACTGTACGTTACAGCCGCCTGTGATACCCAGTTCGTCAATAATATTTAAAGCAGATGTACGAAGCATCTGATATTCTTTGTCGGAAAGTGTCTGTGACGGTGCAACTACGATACTATCACCGGTATGCACGCCGACAGGGTCAATATTTTCCATGTTACATACAGTAATGCAGTTGCCGTTACCATCGCGCATTACTTCGTATTCGATTTCCTTCCAGCCTGCGATGCAGCGTTCTACTAAAACTTCACCGACACGTGAAAGTCTTAAACCGTTTTCAAGGATTTCCCTTAATTGCATAACGTTGTGTTCAATACCGCCGCCGCTGCCGCCCAGTGTATATGCCGGACGCAGTACAACCGGATAACCGATTTTAGCTGCAAATGCTTCACCGTCTTCTACATTATTAACAACTAAGGAAGCTGCACAAGGTTCACCGATTTTTTCCATGGTTTCCTTAAACATTAAACGGTCTTCCGCTTTCTTAATTGTCAGCGCTGTTGTACCGATTAACTTCACATTGTGTTCTTCCAAAAAGTCCGTTTCGGCAATTTCCATGGCAAGATTTAATCCTGCCTGTCCGCCCAGTGTCGGAAGAATGCTGTCCGGCTTTTCCTTTAAAATAATCTGCTCTAACGCTTTAACAGTCAGTGGTTCGATATAAACTTCATCAGCAATATCCTTGTCTGTCATAATGGTTGCCGGATTGGAGTTTACTAAAACAACCTCGATTCCTTCCTCTTTTAAAGAACGGCAAGCCTGTGTACCTGCGTAGTCAAATTCAGCTGCCTGTCCAATAATAATCGGTCCTGAACCAATTACCAATACTTTTTTAATATTCGGATTCTTTGGCATTTTTTAGTCCTCCTTCTTCATCATCTCAATAAATCTGTCAAAAAGATACGCTGTATCCTGTGGTCCTGCACATGCTTCCGGATGGAACTGTACAGTAAAAATATTCTTTCCGATATATTCAAGACCTTCATTGGTCTTATCGTTGACATTTTCAAAAGCCGGTTTTGCGACTGCCGGATTAAGTGTCGTTTCATCTACGACATAACCGTGATTCTGTGAAGAAATGTAAACCTTTCCTGTCTGTAAATCCTTTACCGGATGATTTGCACCTCTGTGTCCGTATTTTAATTTATGCGTATCTGCACCTGTTGCAAGTGCCATCAGCTGATGTCCCAGACAGATTGCAAAAATCGGGACATTGCTGTCATAGAGTTTTTTAATTTCCGCAATTTCAAATTCACATTCCTTTGGATCGCCAGGGCCGTTAGAAAGCATGATTCCATCCGGATTCGTGCTTAAGATTTCCTCTGCCGTTGTACGTGCCGAATAAATTGTAACTT
>ERZ831601.893-NODE-893-length-26777-cov-2.978669_pt1 | contig 26777 bp, 22 predicted proteins | sample MGYA00519578_ERZ831601 | MGnify/ENA primary metagenome ERZ831601 (study PRJEB31850, sample SAMEA3708717) | human gut metagenome | biome: human gut; feature: human-associated habitat; material: faeces | place: China | collected 2014 ... | reverse complement strand
TCCTGGTGGCGACCTTGCTGGCGCTGCTGCTGGCATGGGGGCTAAACCATTATTATATTCGCTCGCGGCTGGTGAAACGCTTTACCGCGCTGAATCAGGCGGTGGTGCAGATTGGTCTGGGCCGGACCGAGGCGACCATTCCGGTTTACGGGCGCGACGAGCTGGGACGTATTGCCGGTTTGCTTCGTCATACCCTGGGTCAGCTTAATGCGCAAAAACAGCAGCTGGAACAGGAGATTGGCGAGCGAAAAGCGATTGAGGCCGATCTGCGCGCCACGCAGGACGAGCTGATCCAGACCGCTAAACTGGCGGTGGTGGGGCAGACGATGACCACCCTGGCGCATGAGATTAATCAGCCGCTGAACGCGCTGTCGATGTATCTTTTTACGGCGGGAAGGGCGATCGAACAGGGACAGGCGGAGCAGGCGCGGACGACGTTAAGCAAAGCAGAAGGGCTGATCAACCGCATTGACGCGATTATCCGCTCCCTGCGCCAGTTTACCCGCCGCGCAGAACTGGAAACGCCGCTGCATCCGGTCGATTTGCGTCAGACGTTTACCGTGGCGTGGGAACTGCTGGCGATGCGTCATAAGCCTCAGCAGGGGACGCTGGTGATACCGGATGACACTGTCTGGATCCAGGGGGACGAAGTGCGCGTCCATCAGGTGCTGGTGAACGTGCTGTCCAATGCCCTCGACGCCTGCCCGCACGCCGCGCAAATCACCGTGAGCTGGCAAATCCAGGGCGGAAGGCTGTGCGTGTTGATTGCCGATAACGGCCCTGGCTGGCCTGCGGCCTTACTCCCTTCGCTGTTAAAGCCGTTCACTACCAGTAAAACCGTGGGGCTCGGAATAGGGCTTTCGATATGTGTTTCGCTGATGACGCAAATGGAAGGGGCGTTGCGCCTGGCGTCGACGTTTACACGCAGTGCCTGCGTGGTGCTGGAATTCAATTTGACGGATGTAAAAGATGTTGAGTAATAACTGTTCGATTCTGCTGATTGACGATGATGCCGATGTGCTGGATGCCTATACGCAGCTGCTTGAGCAAGCGGGGTATCATGTCAGTGCCTGTAATAATCCGTTTGATGCGCGGGAGCAGGTGCCGAAGGACTGGCCCGGCATCGTTTTAAGCGATGTCTGCATGCCCGGCTGCTCCGGTATCGATTTAATGACGTTGTTTCATCAGGATGACGATCTGCTGCCGATTCTGCTTATCACCGGTCACGGCGATGTGCCGATGGCGGTGGAGGCGGTGAAAAAAGGGGCCTGGGATTTCCTGCAAAAGCCGATCGATCCGGGCAAACTGCTCACGCTGGTGGACGCCGCGCTGCGTCAGAGGCAATCGGTTATCGCCCGTCGCCAGTATTGTCAGCAAAAATTACAGGTTGAGCTTATTGGCCGCAGCCAATGGACGGTTCGGTATCGCCAGCGCCTTCAGCAGCTGGCAGAAACGGATATTGCGGTATGGCTTTACGGCGAGCCGGGAACCGGCCGCATGACCGGCGCGCGTTACCTGCACCAGTTAGGACGGCACGCTGAAGGTCCGTTTATCGCCTGCGAGCTGACTCCGGCTAACGCCCATACGCTTAATGAACTGATCGCCCAGGCCCAGGGCGGAACGCTGGTCTTAAGTCACCCCGAGCATCTGACTCACGAGCAACAGCATCAGCTGGTACAGCTGCAGAGTCATGAGAAGCGGCCTTTTCGCCTGATTGGTATCGGTAGCGCTTCGCTGGTGGAGTTGGCCGCCAGCAGCCAGATAGTGGCGGAACTCTATTACTGCTTTGCGATGACGCAAATTGGCTGCCAGCCTCTGTCAAAGCGACCTGATGATATCGAGCCGCTGTTTCATCACTATTTGCAAAAAACCTGTCAACGGCTGAATCATCCCGTCCCGGAGGTGGATGCTGGTCTGTTGAAGGGGATGATGCGCCGGGTGTGGCCAAATAACGTTCGCGAACTGGCGAACGCCGCCGAGCTGTTTGCAGTGGGGGTATTACCACTTGCAGAAACGGTTAATCCGCTGATGCACATCGGCGAGCCGACGCCGCTGGATCAGCGGGTTGAGGACGTCGAACGGCAGATCATCACCGAAGCGCTGAATATCCACCAGGGACGTATTAATGAGGTGGCGGAGTATCTGCTGATACCGCGTAAAAAACTTTATCTCAGAATGAAGAAGTATGGTCTGAATAAAGAGCACTACAAAGGGGTTTAGGGCATCTTGTCAGACGATGGTTGAAAATTATGAGGACAGATACAGATTATAAATGCCTTCAAGTCAGCAGAGGCGATTTATGTTATTGTGACTGCTTAAATTTCCTTAAAAGGTGTGACTGTTGAACATGCGAATATTGACTGTGGTTGATTATGATGAGATGTGGCCGACTTTATTTGAGAACGAGCGTACTCTGTTGCAGATGACGCTTGGTAAAGTGATATCCCGGATTCATCATATTGGTAGCACCTCGGTGCCTGGATTATCAGCTAAGCCAGTAATAGATATATTAATCGAAGTTGCTAATCTTGAAGAACTGGACAGTCTGAATCAGGCAATGGAGGGTGTAGGATATACTGTGCGTGGTGAAAACGGCATTTTAAATCGTAGGTACTTTACAAAAGGTGGAAATCAGCGTAGTCATCATATCCATGCGTTTACCACCGGGGATGCTCAAATCATAAAACACCTGGCATTCCGTGATTACCTTATTAAACACAATGACGTAGCCATTCAGTACGCTTTAATGAAAAAAAGCGCGATGTTATTATGTGAAAATGACAGCCACCGATACAGCATTTATAAAGCGGATTTCATTCAGAAACATCTTCGTATGGCGCTTATTGATGCGGGTCACCTGGGCTAGCCTTCAAATAAACTACAACCCATGTTTTTTTTGTAATTTTTCACAGCGTTACCTCTTGTTTCTCCATTATTAGCAAACAGCACGCCTTGCAGACTCCCTGCGGCTTCCTGCAACTGAGCATTCTGAATAAGCGACGGGGCGATAAAGCCGATAACGCATCATTCAGTATGGAGGCACTATTTCACAACCCCAGCGGCCTGGCCTCCTGTATGAACTCAATCAGAAGGCGAAGCCCGGTCGGCAATTGCCGGCGGCTTGAATAATAGATATGAAAACCTTCCTCCAGTGGGGACCATTCCGTAAGCACCAGACGGAGCCGTCCATCCTTGACATAGGGTGCAACAAGAGGCTCCGGAAAATACATCAGGCCAGCCCCGCCCAATACGGCCACCAGACCCGTTTCGGCATGATTGACCGTCACTGAGCCTGGCACTGTCATTTGGTATGTTTCGCCGTCTCGCGCAAGTTCCCAGCGATAAACCCGATCGTCACCGAGACGATTGCTGATGCAGCGATGGTGTAATAAATCATCCGGATGTTCAGGCGTTCCGTAGCGTTCCAGGTAATCAGGGGAGGCCGCGATAACCCAGCGAATATCGGCAGATAAACGCCGGGCAACCATGTCCTCCGGGACGGTGCCACCATAGCGGATGCCGGCATCGAAGCCCGCATCAGTCACGTCAACCATTCGGTTGCTGGCCACAATATCGATTTCAATATCGGGATAGCGATCCATAAAAGCGGGCATGACCGGCGCAAGCAAAAGATTTGCCGCTTCAACGGCTGCATTGATGCGGATACGACCGGTAGGGGTATTGCGATACCGGTTAAGCGATTCAAGCGCGCCTTCTATGGTGTCGAAAGGCTGAAGAACAGACTGAACCAGTTCCTCACCAGCTGCCGTAGGGGTGACGCTCTTGGTCGTGCGATTAAGCAGGCGAACCCCGAGCCGGGTTTCCAGCCCCTTCAGGGCATGACTCAGCGCTGATGCACTGACGCCTAATTCAATTGCCGCACGGCTGAAGCTGCGATGACGTGCAATCGCCATGAAATAAATAAGATCGGCAACATCAGCTCTGCTTATTTGCATACAGAAAAGTTTTCCTTGTGCGGCGTTAAAACCCGAATGCGTTGATGAAGAAATGATATACACCTTAGACCGATTAGGGCTAATCCATTGCTGAATTTCTTTCACAAGTCCATTCATGCACGTCCACTCACTGTACACGTTGTGCTTCGTTATTCTTGAAAATCATGCGCTCTGGCTGGTAGGCCAGGGCGGGACACTCATCTAACGGAGCCGTTTATGAACTATACGCATCTTGGCCGCACCGGCCTGAAAGTCAGCCGCCTTTGTCTCGGAACCATGAATTTTGGTGACGTCACCGACGAGAAGACCAGCGCCCGCATTCTGGATGAGGCGCTTGAGGCGGGTATCAATTTCATTGATACAGCAGACGTGTATGGCACTGAACAATCTCCCGATATCCAGCAAGGCTCGGGGCTGTCCGAGGAAATTATTGGTCGCTGGCTTCAGCAGGGTGGCCGCCGTGAACGCATCGTTCTGGCGACAAAATCGATGCGGCGCTTGCCAAAATCCCATTGCAGGGCGGTCGCGCCGATCCGTTTACCGAAAGTCATTTAGCTACTACAACATGAGTGCGCATAATGTATATTATGTTAAATCGCCGATTGAGGGAATCTACGCCACATATCGCATCCACTCCTCTGTATCGCTCCTCTTCACGTGACTCGGTAAAACGCGCCTTACATCCCCGTCCATCTGGGCGGGGTTTTACGGCCCACCTGATATTTGATACCGCCTGAACTCCGCGCTAGAGAAGATTCTCTTCATCCAGAGAAATCACCTGAATGCCGGCATTACGATACGCCTGAACATCATCAGGCAGACGATCCACCACCACCGTGTCAATTCGATCTGCGGCGGTAAATTGGGCAAGCGAGGTGTTATTCAGCTTGCTGTAGTCGCAGACAATAATCACCTGACTGGCGTGTTCCACCATGCCTCGTTTCGTTTCTGCCAGCATGATATCGGCCACGCAGGCGCCGTGTTTCAGCGACAGCGAATTGGTGCCCATAAATGCTTTATCGACGTTTAGCGTGTCGAGAATGGAACGTCCGTTAATTGCCACCACGCAGTGGTATCCCTTCTTAACGATCCCCCCGAGCAGAATCGTTTGAATCGAAGGACTGGCCTCAAGCTCCCGGGCGATTTGGTAATCATTGGTAACCACCGTGACGTTCTGTCTGTCACGAATATTGCGCGCGATATGTAGCGTCGTGGTACCGGTATCCAGCACGATTATATCGCCATCCTCAACCAGCGCCGCCGCGCGCTGGCCGATCCGTTCTTTCGCGCTGAGATTGACAATTTCGCGGGCGTCCGATGCTTGTTCGAAGCTCGCTCGGGTACGAAGAACGGCTCCGCCATGCGTTCGGGTCAGCAACCCCTCCTCTTCCAGCTGGCGGAGATCGGCACGAATGGTAGCGCCAGATACATTAAAGACGTCACACATCTCAGAAACAGCAACTTTGCGTTTTTCCCTGAGAATACCGAGTAACTTCTCCTGTCTTTCTTCTGCAAACATTCTGCCTCTCTCTTTTTTACAGCTCGTTACGCGCGCAGCGGCGCTGGCTTACCTTTGCGTATCAGTCGGGTCCTACGCTGAGCGCATCCAGCCTGTCGTATAAGGCGGCGGATTGCCGGTACAGCGTATCAAAAAGCTCGCAGCAGGCGTGGTAATAATCCCGCAGACGGGGATCCGGTGAGATCAGTTTGTCGAACTGCACCGTTTGCCGCACGCCGCTGGCAAAATCGGCGTACAACCCTACGCCAACCCCGGCGATAATACCGCATCCGGTGACGCCATTCTCCTGATTACGCGTAGATAATATCGGCAGATTGTACGCTGCGGCTTTGATTTCAAGCCACAGCGAGCTGCGCGCGCCGCCGCCGGAAGCGATCATTTGTTGCGGATACTGCCCGCACTTCTGCAGCTGCCGAAGATTGCGCCAGGATGCAAAGGCCACCCCTTCCAGAACTGCGCGGAATAAATGACCGCGGCGATGCTTGCGCTGCAGGCCAAAAAACTGTGCCCGCGAGTTCGTGTGTTCGGCCAGACGTTCTCCCGTCAGATAGGGAAGAAACAGCAGCCCTTCTGCCCCCGCCGGCACCGCCGCCGCTTCCTGTAAAAGCTGTGGATGCGTAATCTGGTTATCGGCAAGTGCCAGCCGCGCCCAGCGAACGGCATCGCCGCCGGCGTCGAGGATCGTAAATCCGCCCCAGGCCGCGTTGGCAAGATGAAGATTATTAACCAGCGGATGGTGTAACGGCCGCGGCGACACCACCGTCATCAGCGTCGACGTGCCGGTTGAATCAGACGCCATCCCCGGTTCATACACACCCGAGCCCAGCAGAGAGGCCGCCATATCCGACGTCCCGGCAACCACCGGGATACCCGCCGGCAGGCCCGTCAGGTCGGCTGCGCGCTGCGTCACCTGGCCGATTATGTCGCTGGAAAGTTTAAGCTCCGGGAGCTGATCGACCCGCAGACCAAACGTTTCGCAGGCTTGCGAAGACCAGCTACGGGTTTCGCTGTCCATCAGGAAATAGCACGACGCTTCGCTATAATCGGTCGCCATGGCACCGGTCAGCATGAAATTAATATAGTCCTTCGGCATTAATACTTTGGCGAGCTGCGACCAGCGATCCGGATGATTTTCGCGCCACCAGGCTAACTTGAAAGCGGGCCATGCTGCCGCAGGCGGATTATTCAAATGCGCCAGCCACTTTTCCCAACCTTCGCGCGCGTTAAAGGCGTCAACTTGCGGCTGGCTGCGCTTATCATTCCACAGCAACGCCCTATCCTCCACCAGCTCGCCACGGTCGTCCAGAAGGACGGTGCCATGCATCTGTCCGCAAGCACCAATAACCGCAATTTGCGCTGCCGTTTCAGGATAGCGGTAAAGCACCTCGCGTATACAGTCGCAGGCGGCCTGCCACCATAAAGACGGGGCCTGTTCTGACCAACCTGCACGCGGCGTGGTTTGCTCATACTCTCTTTGCGCAAAGCCGATCATCGCGCCGTCAATGCGCACAATAGCGGCGCGGGTACTGCCAGTGCCAACATCAATCGTGAGTATTTTATCTTTCATCACTAACTCCGGTGACGTCTTAAGGCGGGCCACCAGGCCCGCGGTCTCTCAGTTTAATCGGCGTTCAGCTCGGGAAAACGTTCCGGGTGCTGCTCCAGTTCAGCCAGCACCTTGGTTACCGCGCCATGGCTCATGCCAAAGCGGCGCACGCCAAGCTGGTACAGCGCACGCACCGTGGCCAGATCGCGAATGCCCCCGGCGCCTTTGATATCGATTCGGCCTTTAAGCTGGTCGGCGATGATCCTGACTTTTTCCACCGTGGCGCCGGTGGGCGCCCAGCCGGTAGAGGTTTTGACCCACTTCATCCCCACCTCTACGGCAATTTCGCACACGCGACGAATCTGCTCCTCATTAAGATAGTGCGTTTCAAGGATCACTTTGGCCGGTACCGGGGCGGCGGCTTCCACCACGCGGCGCAAATCTTCGCGCACATAGTCATAATCGCCGGAGAGCACTTTGCCGATATTCACGACCATATCCACTTCCCGAGCGCCGTCGGCAATCAGCTGCCGCACTTCCTGAACCTTGGTATCGGTGGTATGCCCACCGCCGGGAAAGCCGACCGGACCGCCAATCATCACCTCTCCCGTACCCTGCTGCGGCAGCAACGTACTGAGAAAGCGCGTCCAGCAAGGCAGTACGTGGACGGAAATAATGTTGTATCTGGCAGCCAGCTCGGCGCAGGCGCGAACATCCGCTTCGGTACTGGTGGCCTGAACTGCGCTCAGATCAACTAAACGTGCAAAACGACGGGTTGTTTCATTCATGGTCTTATCCTGTCCTTTGTTTTTAATTGCTTTCATTTAATGCTGATATTTGGCTTAAATCCATTTAAAAACGCATTAAATGAAAATAACGTGATCAAATTAGCATTTTTTTATTTTCATTTGTTTTTAATTAGCAGCAGAAAATAAGCGTTAACCTTGCAGAGCAGGCGTAATCGGGCATAAATGGGCGCAAAAGCAATCTTGCATTTATTTTTGTTTGTTTTTGTTTATGCCTGAATCACGGGCGAAATAGCGCAAACCGCTGACGGAAGTGAAGCGAAATGCGTGCGCTATCACAGTGTTCGGCTGCGGATAGCTTGCCTTCGTGGGACATTCCCGAGGTCTCAACGCTCTGCGCAAGGGAAAGGTAATCTGATTATGTACTTCAGGAGAGAGCTATGTTGCCGCTGGAACGTCATCGTTTGATTGTTGAACTGCTGGGCCAACACGGCGTCATGCGGGTGAATGAGATTGCGCAAGCGACTCGGGTCTCCAGGGAAACGATTCGCCGCGATCTGAGCGAGCTGGAACGCAAAGGGATCTTAACCCGAAGCCACGGTGGAGCGCTGGCGGCGGAAAATCCGCTGCCGGCGACCCGGGCGGCGGCATCCGCCCTGCCAGTTGAAGATAGCCAGGGAAGCTTTCAGCACAGAACGCTGCTGCACAGCGAAGGCAAAATGCGCGTGGCCCGTAAAGCACTGCAGTTTCTCCAACCGGGACAGACCATTGTCCTGGACGGGAGTAGCACCAGCTGGTTTTTGGCCCGGCAGATGCCGGAGATGGCGTTGACGGTGATTACGCCCTCCATTCGCATCTTACAAACTCTGATGAGCCGACGCTCGTTGCATCTCGTCGGGCTGGGGGGCGATTTCTCCCCGACCGAAGAGTCGTTCTTCGGGGAAACCGCCTCACGAACGCTACGCGAATATGCCATTGATACGCTCTTTTTCTCCTGCCAGGGGCTGGAGCGCGATAGCGGCTTGTATGCGGGTACGCAAGCCCACGCCGCCCTGCTGAAACAGATGCTGCTGGCCGCCCGTCAGACTGTGGCTTTGGTCGACGGCAGCAAGCTGGGGCGAACAGGCGTCGCGCGTATCGGCGGACTGGGCGAGCTGGACTGTCTGGTGACTGAAAGGTTTGTCGATCCGCTGCTGGAAAAAGAGATGACCTGGCATAACGTCAGCCTGCAAATAGCCTGAGTACGCCGTCATGACGTGACGGTTAATACGCGCAATGTCGAAACGCTGCTTACCGCGGCAGGGCCAGACTTTGCCTGAATTCAGCCACCACCGGAATAAATGAGGCCTTATGCGTTATTACCTTTCTCCCTCGCTGATGTGTATGGACATGATGAAGCTGACGGAACAGCTGCGATTTCTAAACAGCAAAGCCGACAGGCTGCATGTCGACATCATGGACGGCCACTATGTCAAAAATCTGGCGTTGTCGGCCAGCTTTGTGGCGCAGATCCGTCCCTACACCTCGCTTCCTATCGATGTCCATCTGATGGTCGAAGCGCCCGCTTCGTTTATACCGGCGCTGTTAGACGCCGGCGCAGACGCCTTCTCACTGCATCCGGAGACCATCTGCCGCGAAGCGTTCCGGGTTATCAATATGCTTCGTCAGGCGGGGAAAGAGGTGGGAATGGTGCTCAATCCCGCCACACCGGTTGAGAGCATCCAGCACTATCTGCATCTGCTCGATAAGGTGACGGTGATGACCGTCGACCCAGGCTATGCCGGTCAGCCGTTTATTCCTGAAATGCTCGCCAAAATTACGCAGCTTCATCAGCTCAAAGAGACCGGCAGCCTCCGCTTCTTGCTGGAAGTCGATGGCTCCTGTAACCGCAACACCTACCGCGCGCTGCTGGGCGCCGGCGCACAGATATTAGTGATGGGCAGCAGCGGTTTATTCCGCGCTGATATGCCGCTCGAGCTGGCCTGGGAAACCATGTCCCGCGAACTGTCCGCCGCGCTGCACTCCCCCGAGCTGGTATAGAGGAGCGAATGATGTCAGGAAAAGTCTGTGTTTTTGGTTCATTCAATTTCGACATGGTCGCCAGGGTGGATCGCTTTCCGGTACCAGGTGAGTCGTTAGTGGCCTGCGGAAGTATGACCAGCGCCGGAGGTAAAGGGGCGAACCAGGCCACCGCCGCGCTAAAAGCGGGAGCAAATGTCCACTATATCGGCAAGATTGGCAATGACACCTTCGGCCATTTTGCCCGCCGTCATCTGAAAGGCGTGGGCTTCAATGCTGTGACGCTGCTGGTCGCCGAAGAGATCCCCACCGGCAATGCGCTGATTTATGTCGCCGGTAACGATGCCGAAAACATGATTGCCGTCGATCCCGGCGCGAATATGACGGTGACCGATGATGAAATCGCCGGCTGCATTCCCGCTATCGGCTGCGCGGATGTGGTTCTGGTTCAGCTGGAGAACAATCTTTCTGCTATTGAACAGGTCATAGACGCCGGCAAACAAGCCGGGGCCCTGGTAATACTCAATCCCGCGCCCTGGCAGCCCGTTGAGCACGCCGTTCTAAGCAAAGTGGATTTACTTACACCGAACGCCACGGAGGCCGGGTTAATGACCGGACGCAGGGTTGACAGTCTGACGGCCGCGGCTGAGGCCGCCGACGTGTTACATGCTCAGGGCGCGCGCAACGTCATTATCACTCTCGGCGCCAGCGGCGCCCTGCTGAGCGAGCTGGGAGTGAAATCTCGTGTTCCCTGCTTTCCTTCTCACCCCCGCGACACCACCGGTGCGGGCGATGCCTTCAACGGCGCGCTGGCGGCGCGGCTGGCCTGCGGGGAACCGCTACAGGCCGCAGCCCGATTCGCGGCGGCCTATGCCGCCGTCAGTGTCGAAAAGCAAGGCGCCTCATCTTTACCTGAGTACCTGGAGGCACAGGAACGGCTTCTCCGTGCCGCCGCTGATTATGAAATGGCATAAACCCTACTGTATAAAAAACATTAAGAGGATAGCTCAATGAGTACGCTAATCACGGATAAGGTCGATAACGCAGCGGTCCAAAAAGAAAAACTGGACACCAGTGCGTATTTACCCCATACCCCCTGGCTGCAATTTTTACTGGTCTGTTGCCTGTTTGCGCTATGGGGGATGGCGGGCAACCTGAATGATATTTTGATCGCCCAGTTTAAAAAGGGCTTCGATTTAACGGATACCCAGACAGCGCTGGTGCAGTCGATTTTTTTCCTCGGCTACTTTTTTGTCGCCCTGCCCGCGGCGGCGCTGATTAAGCGTTTCTCCTATAAAGCGGCGATTATTATTGGGCTGTGCCTGTACGCCCTCGGCTGCTTCCTGTTCGTTCCGGCCGCACAGATCATGACCTACGGCGCGTTCCTCGCCTGCCTCGGAGTGATCGCCTGCGGACTCTCTTTTCTGGAAACGTCGGCAAATACCTACTCCAGCCTGCTGGGTCCGATTCAATCCTCCACCCAGCGTATTAACTTTTCGCAGATCTTCAACTCGCTGGGCGTGATCTCCGGCGTATTGATTGGCCAGCTGATGGTCTTTGGCGAAAACGATCCGAGTCATGAACAACTGCTGGCGATGCCCGCCTCCGCTGCAGACATTGCCCGCCATCAGATGGTCAGTCAGGTGGTCGGGCCCTATCTGATTATCGGCTCCGTACTGGTGGTGCTGGCGCTGGTGTTCGTGTTTATTAAATTCCCGTCGTGCAAGGGCGCGCCCGCTCAACAGCAACAACTCCCGACGGAAAGCATGGGGCCAACGCTGAAACGCCTGTTTGCTATCCCGCGCTTTCGCCTCGGGATCCTGTCGCAGTTTTTGTACGTCGGCGCCCAGGTTGGCGTATGGAGCTTCACGATTCGCTTTGTGCAGCTCGTGCAGCAAGGCACCAGCGAGCACTCCGCGACTTACTGGCTGCTGGCTTCTCTGGTGATTTACGCCGTGGGAAAAACCGTGGCCACCTGGTTGATGAACCGTCTGAATCCGGCGATGCTGCTCGGAACGTTTGCCCTGGCCGCCACCGCCCTGTTACTGATTGCCGTTTTCAGCGGTTCAATGCTGGCGGTCTATGCGCTCATTCTGGTCAGCTTCTGTATGGCGCCATGCTGGCCGACGAACTTTGGTCTGGTGATCAAAGGGATGGGGAAAGATACCCAGACCGCAGGCTCGATCGTGGTGATGTCGATTATCGGCGGGGCCGTAATTCCGCTGGTGATGGGCATTATCTCGGATATGAACGGCGGCAATATGCAAATCGCCTTTATCGCTCCGCTCCTGTGCTTTGTGTATGTCGCTTTCTACGGCTTCTGGTGCGTGCGTAAGGGGGTATAACATGCGCGAACTTATCAACACGATTGCTCATATTGGCTATCAGGTCAGTGACTTAACGCGTTCGCTTGCCTTCTATGAACCGCTGGGCTTTCAGCGCCAGCAGCGGTTTAGCAAGCCATCGCCACAGGGCACTATTGAAGTTGCGTTCCTGGAAATGGCGGGCGCCGTCCTCGAGCTGTATCAGCTTCCCGCTGGAACGCCCTTTGACGCCCCTCGCTGCGGTATCGATCATCTGGCGCTGGAAGTCAGCGACCTGGATGCGGTGCAGCAGCGGCTGGCGGCGCTCGGTTATCCGCTCGATGAAGGGCCGATAGAAGAAGACAACGTGCGCTTCCTGCTTATTCGCGGCCCCGATGGCGAACGGCTCGAGTTCGATGCCTGTAAACGCTAAGCGGCAGGGCTGACCCCTTCACTCTTTTAGGCCCGGTTAACACGGGTCTAAAAGATAGCGTCCTCTGGCATTATTCACGTCGGTTTGATTCGCGGATATCTCTCCCCCACCCGGTCTCTCCTGCCCATTGTGCAATGTTACAAAATTGCTTCTGTTTTGTTGATTTTCTATTGTGAGCCATTCGGCAATTTCCTCTCCTGAATTTCCCCAGACTACTCCTACTCAATACGCGATATCAGGAGAGACACATGAACAGCACCTCCGCCGACTTCCAGAATCTGTACCAGGCCCTGAGCCACAGCGCCGCCCGCAGCCCGGATGCCCTGGCGCTGGCGTTTGAGGATCGGCGCTATCTGTACCGCGATTTTCATCTGCGGGTACAGCGGGCGATGGCGCAGCTTGATCGCGGCTGGTCGCTGCGCAAAGGCGACCGTATTCTGCTGGCCTGGGGCAATCACCCCGCTTTTTGCGAAGTCCTTTTTGCCGCGCTGGGTTTGGGCATCGAAGTGGTGCCTTTCAGCACCAAGCTTAAGCAGGCCGAAAGCGAGGCGCTGGTAGGCCATATCGCTCCCCGGGTTGTCCTGTTCGATGCGACCGTACAGGACTGGCTGAAAAACACCCCTGACGCGCGTGCGGTTTCACTCACCGAATGGCAGGCGCTCTGCCTTCCCGAACCGCTGACCCGCCCGCCGGTCCCGGTTAACCGCGACGATACGGCGGTGATGATGTTCACCTCCGGCACCACCGGAGAGCCTAAAGGGGCGATTATCACCCACAATAACCTGCTCTGCGCGATTGACGCCTATACGCAAAAACTGAATCTCACCGCCGCGGATAGCACCATCCTGGCGGTGCCTATCTATCACATCACCGGCCTGTCGGCGCTGCTGGCGCTGTTTATTAGCCTCGGCGCGAGCATCTGGCTGCAGCATCGGTTCAATGCCCCGCAGGTGATCACCACCCTGCGCGAGCAGAACATTACCTTTCTGCACGGCTCGCCCACCATTTTTATCCTTCTTTGCCAGGCTGCGCGTGAGCAGAGCGCCAGCCATCCCAGCGATTTTCCGGCATTGCGCACGATTGCCTGCGGCGCTGGCCACCTGAGCGATGGACTGATCAAGGAGTTAAAAACCCTGTTCCCGCATACCGCGATTCAGCCAATCTACGGCCTCACCGAAACGACCTCGCCTGCGACGATTTTTCCGGGCGACGTCTGGGGCAGCGATAAATGCGGCAGTTCAGGTCAGGCGATCCCGGGTCTCGCCATTACCATCCGCACCGATCGCCAGCAGCCCCTCCCCGCCGGACAAATCGGCCATATCTGGCTAAAAGGCGATGTGGTGATCCGCGAATACTGGCAGCACAGCGAGCGACGCCCGAGCTGCGATGCGCAGGGCTGGTTTTGTACCGGCGATCTGGGCTATCTCGACGACGAAGGCTGGCTGTACATCAAAGACCGCAGCAAGGACATGATCAATCGCGGCGGCGAGAAAATTTACTCACTGGAGCTGGAAAACATTCTCTCTACCTATCGGGGAGTACGGGAAGTTGCCGTCATCCCGACCCCCAGCCCGGTCTACGGCGAAGAGCCCGTGGCGTTTATCGTGCCGGATGGCCAGCATCACCTGACCAGCGAAGAGATCCTCGACTGGCTGAAGGTCAAAATCGCCCGTTTTAAGCTACCGGCGCGCATTATTTTCACCCGTGCTTTACCGCGTACCCACAACGGCAAAGTGAGCAAACAGCAGCTCAAAACGCGTCTCGCAGAATCCATCATCACGCTATCAACGGAGGATAAAAAGTGAGCAGCAAATTTATCGACGCCCATGAGGCGGCGCGGTGGGTCGCCAGCGGCGACACCGTCTGCACCGTCGGGATGACGCTTATCGGCGCGGCGGAGTCCATTTTAAGCGCCATCGAAGCGCGCTTTCTGACCGCGGGCGAACCGCGTGACCTGACGCTACTGCATGCCGCAGGGCAAAGCGATCGCCAGCGCGGTATCCAGCACTTCGCCCATCCGGGTATGGTGACCCGCCTTATCGGTTCGCACTGGGGCCTGGCGCCGCGCTGGATGGCGATGATCAACAACAACGAAGTGGAAGCCTGGTGCCTGCCGCAGGGGCAGATCGTTCATCTCTATAGCGCGATGGCCGCCGGACTGCCGGGGCGGCTTTCCCCCGTCGGTCTCGGTACCTTTGTCGATCCGCGCATAGAGGGCGGAAGGATGAACGCCCGCACCCGCGAACGACCCAATCTGATCGAGCACGTCACGTTTCGCGGCGACGAATATCTGTTTTATCCGGCTCTTCCTCTGGACGTGGTCATTGTGCGCGGCACCCATGCTGATGAAGACGGCAACCTCACGACCGATGAAGAGGTGATGAAGCTGGAAGTCCTGCACGCCGTTCTCGCCGCCAGACGCTACGGGGCGAAGGTGCTGGCGCAGGTGAAATATCGCGTAGCGAAAGGCTCGCTGCATCCGAAAAGCATCACCGTTCCCGGCAACCTGATCGACGCCATTGTGGTGTGCGAAGAGCCGCAGACGGATCACCGCCAGACTTCAAGCTGGGCCTTCGACCCAGCGCTGTGCGGCGATATCCAGCTGCCCGCCGCGCAGAATGCGCCGCTGCCGCTGGACCTGCGCAAGCTTATCGGGCGGATTGCCTGCCGCTATCTGACCCCCGGCTGCGTCATCAATCTCGGCACCGGTATTCCCAATGACGTGATTGGCGCCATCATTCACGAGGAACAGCTCGGCGAGCAGGTCACCATCACCGTCGAGTCAGGGATCTACGGCGGGCAGCAGGCGGGTGGCGTGGATTTTGGTATCGGCCGTAATCTGAGCGCGATGATTAGCCACCAGGATCAAATGCTCTACTACAACGGCGCAGGGGTCGACATCACCTTTATGGGCGCCGGCGAGATGGACCCGCACGGGCACGTCAATGCCACACGGCTCGGCGCATCCTGCCCCGGCGCGGGCGGTTTTATCGATATCACCCAGAATGCCCGCCACGTCGTGTTCTGCTCCTCTTTTACCGCCAAGGGGCTGGAGATCGCCTGTGAACACGGGGCGCTGCATATCCGCCGCGAAGGCGAGGTGCGTAAATTCGTCGCCGGGGTAAACCAGATTTCTTACAACGGCGAACTGGCCCGCGCCAAAGGACAAACCATGCATTATGTCACCGAACGGGCGGTTTTCGAACTGCGCCCGGAAGGACCGGTGCTGACGGAAATCGCCCCCGGTATCGATCTTGAGCGCGACATCCTGGCGCATATGGATTTTCATCCGGCGATCGCCGCGGATCTTCAGGTTATGGACAGCCGATTGTTCGCCCCGCCGCCCTGCGGTCTCGCGGAACATCTGTCCCGGAATTCATCCTCTGACTCATAAGGAACGTTGCTATGAAACTTGCCAGTAAAACCGCCATTGTCACCGGCGCCGCACGCGGTATCGGCTTTGGCATTGCCCAGGTGCTTGCGCGGGAAGGCGCGCGAGTGATTATCGCCGATCGTGATGCACACGGCGAAGCCGCCGCCGCTTCCCTGCGCGAATCGGGCGCACAGGCGCTGTTTATCAGCTGCAATATCGCTGAAAAAACGCAGGTCGAAGCCCTGTTTTCCCAGGCCGAAGAGGCGTTTGGCCCGGTAGACATTCTGGTGAATAACGCCGGAATCAACCGCGACGCCATGCTGCACAAATTAACGGAAGCGGACTGGGACACGGTTATCGACGTTAACCTGAAAGGCACTTTCCTCTGTATGCAGCAGGCCGCTATCCGCATGCGCGAGCGCGGTGCGGGCCGCATTATCAATATCGCTTCCGCCAGTTGGCTTGGCAACGTCGGGCAAACCAACTATTCGGCGTCAAAAGCCGGCGTGGTGGGAATGACCAAAACCGCCTGCCGCGAACTGGCGAAAAAAGGTGTCACAGTGAATGCCATCTGCCCGGGCTTCATCGATACCGACATGACGCGCGGCGTACCGGAAAACGTCTGGCAAATCATGGTCAGCAAAATTCCCGCGGGTTACGCCGGCGAGGCGAAAGACGTCGGCGAGTGTGTGGCGTTTCTGGCGTCCGATGGCGCGCGCTATATCAACGGTGAAGTGATTAACGTCGGCGGCGGCATGGTGCTGTAAGGAGAAAAACAATGACCCAGGCTAATGATATTGTGATTGTCAGCGGCGTCCGTACCGCTATTGGCACGTTTAACGGCAGTCTTAAACATACCCATCAGCATGACCTTGGGGCCGCCGTCATTCGCGAAGCGATCGCCCGCGCCGGGATTGCGCCGCAGGATATCGACGAAACGATCGTCGGCAACGTCGGGCAAATCGCCGAAAGCGGTTTTATCGCCCGCATCTGTCAGCTGCGCGCGGGGATCCCGCAGGAGAGCACCGCCTATTCCGTTAACCGCCAGTGCGGCTCCGGACTTCAGGCCCTGGCGGACGGCATGATGCAGCTGCAAAGCGGCCAGGCCGAGGTGGTCGTCGCCTGCGGCACTGAAAATATGACCCAGCTGCCCTACTACCTGCGTAAAGCGCGCGATGGCTATCGCATGGGCCACGGCGAGCTGGAAGATGGCCTGATCTCCATTCTCACCTGGCCGGAAGGCCCTTATCACAACGGCATCACCGCGGAAAACGTCGCGCAACGCTTCGGTATTACCCGCGAAGCGATGGACGATTTCGCCTGGTCGAGCCAGCAGAAGGCGCTGAAGGCGATCGCGGAAGGTCGCTTTCGCGAGCAGATCCTGGCCCTTGAGGTGCCGGACGGCAAAAAAGCGACCCGCCTGTTTGCGACCGATGAACACCCGCGCAACACCCCGCGTGAAAAGCTCGCCACGCTGCGTCCGGCGTTTAAAGCCGACGGCGTGGTGACGGCGGCCAACTCATCGGGCATTAACGACGGCGCGGCGGCGCTGGTGATGATGACCCGCCAGCAGGCGGAAAAACGCGGCTTAACCCCGCGCATGCGCATTCGCGGCTGGGCGGTCGCCGGCTGCGGGGCGGAGATTATGGGGTTTGGTCCCTCTCCCGCCACCCGACGCCTGATGGACCGTCTCAATATAGATGTGCAGTCCATTGATTTAATTGAACTCAACGAGGCCTTCGCCGCTCAGGCGCTGGCGGTGATGAACGATCTGCGTCTCGACCCGGCCCGCGTTAACGTCAACGGCGGCGCGATCGCCCTCGGCCACCCGGTAGGCGCCAGCGGTGCGATCCTGCCGGTCAAACTGATGTATGAAATGGCGCGCAGCGGCGCACGCACTGGTCTGGTCACCATGTGCATCGGCGGCGGCCAGGGGATTTCTATGCTGTTCGAGCGCGAAGGCGCTTAGCAAAAGACGGCCCGAAGTGGGGCTTCGGGCCGGGCGTCGTTCGGGTCAGCACCCGGCGACAACCTGTGAGCTGACGAACGGGATCGTCTCGATCCCGGCAAGGCTTCTGACCACGAATACGGGGAAATAATAACCATGTCCGCAATAAATGAAAAGGCGGTAAACGGGACGCAGCTGCAACGCACCCATAAAAAAATCTACCGCCATTTGATGCCGCTGCTTATCGTGGCGTACATCATCAGCTTTATTGATCGTACCAATATTGGCATGGCGAAAGCGACCATGTCGGTGGATATCGGCCTTTCCGCAACCGCATTCGGCCTCGGGGCCGGGTTGTTTTTTCTCACCTACGCAGTGCTGGAGATCCCCAGTAACCTGTTTCTCACCCGGATTGGCGCACGGCGCTGGATAGCTCGCATCATGATTACCTGGGGCATCCTCTCCTGCGGTATGGCGTTTGTCACCGGGCCTACGTCCTTTTACGTGATGCGCCTTCGGCTCGGCGCCGCCGAAGCGGGACTCTATCCGGGCATTATTTACTACCTCACCCTCTGGTTTGGCCGCGAAGAGCGCGCAAAAGCCACCGGCCTGTTCCTGCTGGGGGTCTGTCTGGCCAATATTATCGGCGCGCCGCTGGGCGGATTGTTATTAAGCCTTGATGGCATGTCCGGCTGGCACGGCTGGCAGTGGATGTTCTTTATCGAAGGGCTGCCTGCGATAGCGCTGGCGTTCGTCGTCTGGCGCAGACTGCCGGATAAACCAGCCGACGCCCGCTGGCTGGACAGCGACGATGTGCAAGCCATTAACGCGGTACTGGCGAAAGAAGCCGAGGAAACACGCCATACGCCGAGCCGTTTCTCCCTGAAAACCGCGCTGTCCACCCGAGTGTTTTTGTTGCTGGTGCTGATTTACTTTACCCACCAGTTTTCGGTTTACGGCCTGAGTTATTTCCTGCCGGGGATCATCGGTAGCTGGGGCCAGCTTACTCCGCTGCAGATTGGTCTGCTGACCGCCATCCCGTGGATTGCCGCCGCCGCGGGTGGGATCCTGCTGCCGCGATTCGCCCGCACGGAACAGCGTTCCCGCAGCATGCTGATGGCCGGATATCTGGTCATGGCGACCGGTATGGCGATTGGCGCCATTGCCGGCCACGGTGTGGCGCTGCTTGGCTTCTCGCTGGCCGCTTTCATGTTCTTCGCTATGCAATCCATCATCTTTAACTGGCTCCCGTCCATCATGAGCGGGCATATGCTGGCGGGCAGCTTCGGCCTGCTCAACTGCCTCGGGCTGTGCGGGGGCTTTCTCGGGCCGTTTATTCTCGGCGCGTTTGAGGACCGCACCGGTGCGGCAACGTCCGGCTTATGGTTCGCTGTCGCGCTACTGATTATCGGCGCGCTGGTGTCCCTGTTTCTCAAAAGTTCCTCATCCCCAGGTTCCGTATCGGCGAAACAGGCCCACGGCGAAAAAGTGTAATCAGGAGGCCATTATGCGCATTGAAGTGTTACTGGATTTAAAAACCCGACTCGGCGAAAGCCCGGTCTGGGATGTCGAACAGCAGCGTCTTTGGTGGGTGGACAGCCTCGACGGGCGCCTGTTCGCCTGCAACGCGCAGGGCGGCGCGATCAAGAGCTGGGACGTGCGACAGAAAATTGGCTCTTTCGCCCTGCGCCAGAGCGGCGAAGGCGCGGTGGTGGCGCTGCAGAATGGCGTTCATCTGCTCGACTTCGCCAGCGGCGAGCTGACGCTGTTGCACCATCCGGAAGCGGACCGACCCTTTAACCGGCTCAACGACGGCAAAGTCGATCGTCAGGGACGCTTTCTGTTCGGGTCAATGGATATGCGCGAAGAGGAACCGAGCGGCGCGCTATATCGCCTGGACCCCGATCTGTCCCTGCACGTGCTGAAGAAAGACATTATCGTCTCTAACGCCCCCTGCTGGAGCCCCTCCGGCGAGACCTTCTATTTTGCCGATACCTGGACGGGCGAAATCTGCGCCTGGGACTACAACACCGCGACCGGCGATCTTTCCGGCGAACGGGTCTTTTGCCATGTCGATCGCAGCGAAGGCGGCGCGGCGGACGGCGCCACCGTGGACAGCGAAGGCTATCTGTGGAACGCGCTGGTCTACGCGGGCAAGCTGGTGCGCTATACCCCGGAGGGCAAGGTCGATCGCATCATTGAGATGCCGGTGAAAAAAGTGACCAGCGTGATGTTCGGCGGCGAAAACCTTGATGTGCTGTACGTCACCTCCATGGCGCAGCCGCCCCTGCCGCGCTTCCCGGAAGATAATCAGCTGCGCGGCAGCCTGTTCGCCATTTACGACCTGGGCGTGACCGGCGTAGCGGAACGGCGCTTCGCCGGCTAAACGAACCACCGGCTCGCCGCGATAACAATAATACCCGGCGAACTGACTCTGACCCTGACACCAGGCGGCGCGCATCATGCTGTCGCGACGCCGCGGAGTAAACACGACTATGACAACAATCAATCACACACCTGCCGGTGAACAACGTGGCAAAAAGCGGCTGATACATCGCTTCTCCTGGGTTTCGCTACTGGTTTGCTGGCTAATCTGGGTGCTTAACGCCTACGATCGCGAGATGATCCTGCGCCTTGGCCCGGTCATCTCTAAGGAGTTCTCGCTCTCGCCGGAACAGTGGGGCAATATCGTCGCCCTGATCATGGTAGCCCTTGCGGTGCTGGATATTCCCGGCTCCATCTGGAGCGATCGCTACGGGTCTGGCTGGAAACGAGCGCGCTTTCAGGTACCGCTGGTGCTGGGCTATACCGCGCTGTCTTTTATTTCCGGGATTAAAGCGATCAGCCACGGGCTGACGGCCTTTGTGCTGCTGCGCGTGGGCGTCAACCTTGGGGCCGGCTGGGGCGAACCCGTCGGCGTCAGCAACACCGCGGAGTGGTGGCCGAAAGAGAAGCGTGGTTTTGCGCTGGGGGTGCATCATACCGGCTATCCGATTGGCGCGCTGCTGAGCGGCGTGGTGGCAAGCCTGGTGCTTGCCACGTTTGGCGAAGGCAGCTGGCGCTACTGCTTCCTGCTGGCGCTGCTCGTCGCCATCCCGCTAATGATCTTCTGGGCAAAATATTCTACCGCCGACCGCATCAACACGCTTTATCAGCATATCGACAGCCAGGGGTTGACGCGCCCGGCGACGCAGGAAAGCAGCCATGTCGCCAAAGGCGAAGGGATGAAGACCTTTTTACGCACCCTGCGCAACCGCAATATTTCGCTGACGGCGGGCAATACCCTGCTGACGCAAATCGTCTATATGGGCATTAACGTTGTACTGCCCCCGTATCTTTATCACGTCTCCGGCCTGTCGCTGGCGGCGTCCGCCGGGCTGAGTATTATCTTCACGCTTACCGGTACCCTGGGTCAGGTAATCTGGCCCTGGCTGTCGGATAGCTTTGGCCGTAAACGAACCCTGATCGTCTGCGGTCTGTGGATGAGTATCGGCATTGCGCTGTTCTATTTCGCCACCAATATGCCGCGCCTTATCGCCATTCAGCTATTTTTTGGCCTGGTGGCCAACGCCGTGTGGCCTATCTACTACGCCATGGCGTCGGACTCCGCCGAAGAACGCGCCACCTCTACCGCTAACGGAATCATCACCACGGCGATGTTTATCGGCGGCGGCATTTCGCCATTGCTTATGGGCTGGCTCATTCAGTTTGGCGGCGGCTGGGAAAATCCAGCGGGTTATATCTACGCCTTCTTTACCATGGCGGGATGTGCGCTGCTGGGGATGTTATTACAGCTCATGACCACCGATAAAACGCCGCGCAAAGCGCATTAACGCAGGAGAACGTATGAAGATTGTTATCGCGCTGGATTCGTTTAAAGGTAGCTGTAGCGCGCAGGCCGCTTGCGCAGCGGTAGCCCAGGGATTGCGCCGGGTTGACCAGACGCTGGAGCTGGTCGAAATGCCCGTGTCCGACGGCGGAGAGGGACTGCTGTCGACTCTGGCGGATAGTCCGTTGCTTGAGGGGGCGGTGTGGCAACAGCAGCGCTGTACCTCGCCTTATGGCCTCTCCCTGCAGGCGGATTTCCTGATCCTGCCCGGCGAGCGGGCCATTATCGAGATGGCGCAAAGCTGTGGGCTCGAACTCACGCCGCCAGCGCAGCGGGATGTGCGTCAGGCCAGCAGCTACGGGCTGGGCGAACAGGTAAAGGCGGCGCTGGACGCCGGGTGTCGGCATTTGATTATCGGCCAGGGCGGCAGCGCGACCAACGATGGCGGCATCGGTTTTGCCCAGGCGCTCGGCGCGCGCTTCTGGCGTAAGGACGGCACCCTGCTGCCGGCTCCCGCGGCAGGTCAGGACCTGGCGCATATTCAGCGCATCGATTTGAGCGGTCTGGACCCGCGTCTACAGCAAAGCGAAATACAGGCCTCCTGCGATGTCACTAACCCTCTGCTTGGCGAGCATGGCGCCACCTGGGTGTATGGGGCGCAGAAAGGCGCGGACGAGGCGGCGCTCAGCGAGCTGGAGGCGGGAATGGCGCATTATAGCCAGCTGCTTACGCAAACCCTCGGATTCGACGCCAGCGAGCGGCCCGGCGCCGGGGCCGCGGGCGGTATGGGGGCTGCGCTTATCGCCTATACCGGCGCCACGCTGCGTCCGGGCATTGACCTGGTGCTGGAGCTGCTTAACGCCGACGACCATCTTCGCGATGCCGCGCTGACGATCGTGGGTGAAGGCTGGCTCGATCGGCAGAGCGCCTTTGGTAAGGCCCCGGTGGGCGTGGCAGGCAAAGCCGCACGCCATGGCGTGCCGGTTGTGGCCCTTTGCGGCGGGCGTGATGAGAGCAGCCGGCAATTATATCAACACCATATTGACGCAATGTGGTCTATTTGCCAGCGCCCTATGGCGCTGGCAGAGTCGATGAACACATGCGAACCGCTCCTCGCCGACGCCGCGGAGAATGTTCTACGAACCTTTCTGAGCGGGTGGCGCGGAGAGGCACATAAGCGGATAACTGTATGATTATTACAACAGCGCTGGCTAATGAAATTGTCGCCCGGGCAATGGCGATAATTCATCATAACGTGAATGTGATTGACCATCATGGACAGATCATTGCCTCAGGTGAACGGCATCGTATCGGCGAACAGCATGAAGTCGCCCAAGAGGTAATACGCACCGGGAAACGCATTTGTATTAACAACGCCGCGGAAGCCGCGCGTTTTCACAACGTGCATCCTGGTATTAATCATCCCATTATCTATGACGATCGCGTGGTGATGGTGGTAGGCATCAGCGGCGATCCCGCGGCGATAAGCCGCTATGCTGAACTGGCGGTGCTCACCGCCGAACTGCTGGTCCGCCAGGCCATAGAGATGCGGGAAACCAACTGGCGGCAACGTCTGCGTGACACCTTGTTTTGTCAGTATCTTGAACAAGGGGCTACACCCGCCGGGCAAGAAGCGCTTCATCGCCTGCTGGAACTTGGTTTCGATTTTGATACACCGCGGGTTCCGATCGTAGTGACCGTGCAGGTCGAACAGCATCAGTTAAGCGACATACTGAGTACGCTGTTGCGGGAATTCTCGCAGCTCTCCGGCGTAAGTGACGTTATTTTGCTGGGCAGCCATGAAATATTGATCCTCAACGCGCTAAGCGAAGCCCAGGAAACCCTGCTGCGGGGCATTGAGTTTGTACTGAGTAATCAGATAAGCCATTACCATATCGGGATTGGCGTGCAGGCGGACAGCGCCCCGGACATTCGCGAGGCCATTCGGTTCGCCCGCTCGGTGATCGAAGTGGGTAGCAAAGTGCAGCCGCAGCGGCAGATCTACTACTTTCGCGAAATGGCAATGCTCTGCCTGTTCAGGGTGCTGGAAGACAGCTATATGGTCAATTTTTTTATCAATAATGTACGCCAGCTGCTTGAGCATGATTCCGGCGAAGTACTGCTGGATACCCTGAGCAGCTTTATTGCCAATAATGCCGAACCGGGCAAAACGTCGCTGCTGTTGGGGATTCATCGTAATACGCTCACCTATCGGCTGCAGCAAATTAAAAAGCACATACAGCTCGATCCGATGGTCTTCACCGACCTGACGCAGCTGGCGGTGTCGGTACACTGTTATCGCCGGCTGAATCCGCGCCAGAGCGAATGGATTGATAGCTTAAGCTAACGTACGATAGATTCGAATTGATGCCCCATCCGCCAGGATAAGTGGCCACCATGGCCACTTCTTTCCTGGCGTGGGTAGGAAACTACGCTTTTGACGACGGCGACAGCCACTGATATACCGCAGACAAATCCTCTCCGGCATATCCCGCGTCCGCCGCCTGCTGCCACAGTTCGGCGATGTTTTCCAGCCCCGGCATGGTGTGCGGCTCGGCCAGGGAAAGCGCCAGCCGGGCATCTTTCAGGGCATGCGCCAGCTGCATCTGCGGGGTAAACTGCTCGCTGGCGATGGCGTCCAGTTTCACTTTGACATAGGGCGCCGCCAGCGGGCCGCCTTCCAGGGCGCTCCACAGCTGGTCGGGGGTGAAGCCCAGCGTCTTCGCCAGCTGGGCGCTCTCCGCGATGCCCTGCATCATCGAAATCAGCCAGGCATTGAGGACCAGCTTCATTTTCTGGCTGTTGCCCGCCTCGCCAAACCACTGCGTCGCGCGGGAGATAGCCGCAAACACCGGTTCGGCAGCGGCGCCCTTTTCCCGATCTCCGCTGGCGAGCACCAGGATCTGTGCCTTCTCCGCTGGGGCTTTGGTCCCCGACACCGGGGCATCGATATAGGTCATCGCTGGCTGAAGTTCCCGCAACAACGCGATGGCCTGCCGGGTCTCCGGCAGGCCAATGGTGCCCATCTGGCAATAGATCGCCTGCGGCTGACAGGCGGGCGCGATTTGCGCCAGTACCTCGAGGGTGGCCTCGCCGTCGGCGAGCATACTGATGATCACCTCGGCATCGGCCACCGCCTGCTGCGGCGTGGCGTGCAGAGATAACCCATGCGCCTGTAAATCTTCGCCGCGGGCTGGCGAACGGTTCCAGCCGGCAACGGTAAAGCCGTTTTTCAGCAGGTTACTGGCAAAAGCGTGTCCCATGGCGCCGAGTCCCAGCACCGCGACCTTTGGTAATGTACTCATCTTGTCTGTCCTGATTCGCGTCTTAATAAAAACGGACCTCTACTATCGCATCTCTGGCACGGATGTCAGTAGCAATAACGGGCATGAAAAGTGACGCTGTCACTGATATTCTCAAGGCTGACGAAGCCATTCCAGTAAGCGGCGCATCGCTGGCGACAGGCTGGCGTCATCCTGGTAGCACAGGCACAAACGGCGCTGCGCCCAGCGGTCCTGTAACCCGATGACGGCAAACGAATAGCGCTGCCGGCAACGCTCGGCAATAACGCGCGGCAGGATCGCCCCGCCGGCGCCGTGCGCCACCATCTCGCAAAGCCCTGCAAAATGGCTCATCCTGACCCGAACGTTTAGCGCCTGGCCGAGTTCAGCTGCGTGCTGTTCGATATGCTGCTGTAGCGCACTGGTCTGATAGAGGGCGACCAACGGCTCGTTGAGCACCGCCGCAAACGCCACTTCCTCTTTTTCGGCCAGAGGGCGAGCTGGCGGCACGATCAGCACCAGCGGGTCGTCAGCGACGGGATCGAGGCGCAGCGGCCCGGGGTCGACCGCATCGGACCCCACTCCGGCCTGCGCCACGCCCGCCAGGATACAGCTGACGATATCCGCGCTGGTGCGTTCTTCGGTTTCGATCTGCACCGCCGGGTGCGCTGCCATCCAGGCGGCGAGCTTCCCCGGCAGAAAGGCCGACATCGCCGAGGTGTTGGCGAACAGGCGCAGCGTCCCCCGCTGACCGCAGGCGAAGGCGTGCATCGCCTGGCGCAGACGCTGCTGCTGCGCAAGAAGCGGGCGGGCATGGCGCGCCAGTACCTCCCCGGCCTCTGTCATCGTCACCCCGCGGGCATGACGGTGCAACAGCGGCACGCCGATCTCGGCCTCCATCTTGCGCAGCCTCTCACTGGCGGACGCCAGGGCCAGATGGGCATTCGCCGCTCCGCCGGTGATACTGCCGGTATCCACGATGGCGATAAATAGCCGCAGATCGGCCAGATCCAGTCGCATCAGGCCCTCCTTTCCCTTCGGTTTTTCCGTAGTCTATGGCCAACATACCGCATTGTGGCCCTCACGACCAGCTGTTTCAATGCCCCTTTCTACCCTGAAAAGTGAGCCATAATGTTCGATTTACACACGATCTCTTTCCTGTTGATCTTTATTGCCGCCGGGCTGGTCAAAGGGGTGACCGGCATGGGATTGCCCACCGTGGCGATGGGCCTGCTTGGCCTGCTGATGCCGCCGCAGGCCGCAGCGGCGCTGCTGGTGCTTCCCTCGCTGCTCACCAATCTCTGGCAGTTACTGGCAGGCCCGGCGCTGGCGCAGATTGTACGCCGTCTCTGGCTTATGATGACCGGGATTATTATTGGCACGTTGGCCGGGTCCTCACTGCTGATCGGCCTCAATCCTCGGTGGTCGGCGCTGGCGCTTGGCGCCGCATTGATAGTCTATGCCGGGTATGCGCTCTGCAGTCCGGTGTTTCAGGTTTCCGGCCGCGTGGAGAAGTGGCTGTCGCCGCTCATGGGCGGGCTGACCGGCGTTATCACCGGGGCGACCGGGGTATTTGTTATTCCGGCCGTTCCCTGGCTACAGGCGCTGGGCTTTCGTCGCGACGAGCTGGTGCAGGCCCTGGGGTTGTCGTTCACCCTTTCCACCCTGGCGTTGGCGGCTGGCCTCGCCCTGCACGATGGCTGGCATGATGATGCATGGCTATTGTCGACGCTGGCGCTGTTGCCGGCGCTGCTCGGCATGTGGCTGGGACAGCGGATCCGCTCGCGTCTCAGCCCGCAGCGCTTTCGTCAGGGCTTTCTGTTG
>ERZ831601.888-NODE-888-length-26860-cov-4.572244_pt1 | contig 26860 bp, 39 predicted proteins | sample MGYA00519578_ERZ831601 | MGnify/ENA primary metagenome ERZ831601 (study PRJEB31850, sample SAMEA3708717) | human gut metagenome | biome: human gut; feature: human-associated habitat; material: faeces | place: China | collected 2014 ... | reverse complement strand
TTTCTATCCATACCACCGGGGCGGCTGCCCCGGCAGGAACTTTTCTCTTATTATAACACCAATCTTGTGTAATCACAATTTATTCTTGTAGCCTGCCGCTGATACCGTCTGGATTGTGCTTTTCCTTTCTTTTTGTTCCCTTTAATTAGCCATAAACTGACTGATGCCCAAAAATACCGTATGCGCCTTGTCCGCGCACATATGGATTATATCACAGCCGAAATCAATGATGTTGATAAAATGATAGAAAATATGATTTCTTCTAACACTGATTTTGAAAATGCTGTCCAGTTCCTCTGTACCATTCCGGGTGTCAAACGTGATAGTGCAATCACTATCATCTCCGAAATTGGCACTGATATGTCTCAGTTCTCAAGTTCCAGACGTTTATGTTGCTGGGCTGGTTTAACACCTGGCAGCAATGAATCTGCTGGTAAGAAGAAATCTGTCCGGATTACACGTGCCGGAGTCTACCTCAAACCTGCATTAGTACAGTGTGCTCATGCAGCCGTAAAATCTGACAAATCTCCTTACTACAAAAAGAAATATGAATCTCTTGTTAAACGTCGTGGCAAGAAAAGAGCCATTATCGCTATTGCCCGTATGATTCTTACCGCCATCTACCAGATGCTGTCTACTGGTGAGCAGTGGAATCCGAGCGATCTTTACAAAATCGACATGCCTGTAGCTCTTGTTGAAAAACAAAAGGCGAAGGCTATCAAACAAGCCAAGAAACTATTGCAACGAGAAGGGTTACTTCCTCCTGATGAACCATTAGCTTCTTGAACTAATTTCCTAACTCTATAACACTTCAAAAAGTTGCCTGCTTTAGACAGCTTATTCAAGTGCGCCAATCTATGGCTTTCCTCTACTTTCTTTCACACTACCTCCTGAATTAATCTCAGCATACTTTTAATAGCAGCGCACATAATGAATGCCGGTTCCTGTCTAACAGGAAACCGGCATTGCCTTATATCTCTGAATTATTTTGCCGGATCAGCAGCAACCATCTTCTCATAGATTGCTTTCTGTTTATCGGATAATACCTCAAGCACACCAGAAACAGCTTTCTCCTTAAATGGAGTCTGGTCAACCTCAATGAAGGTCATCCCTTTCTCTTCAAGAGTGCTCTTTAACTGAGCTTCGTCCGCTAGGAACAGCTCATGCTCATAAGCAATGGCCTCAGAAGCACACTCCTGAATCATAGCCTGCGCTTCTGGAGAAAAACTTGAAAATCTTGCTTCGGAAATAGCCATATAAACCCACGCTCTCAGATGCTCTGTTTCAATAACATAATCCTGAACTTCGTACAGAGATGCGTCATAGATATTTGCAAGAGGATTCTCCTGTCCATGGATAACGCCCTGCTGTAAGGATGTGAAAATCTCAGAGAATGCCATCGGAGTTGGCTTTGCACCCATAGCTTCAAATGCTGCCATAGTCATTTTTGACTCTGGAGTACGAATAATAAAACCCTTCAAATCATCTGGGGTGTGAATTTCCTTATTAGAAGTAATGTTACGTGGTCCACGCTTAACAGCGCCTAAACTTCTAAGACCTGCCTTTAGCATCAGATCCTCCAGTTCTTTACCTACATCACCCTCCAGAACCGCATCCATATGTTCATCACTGGTAATAGCATATGGCATACCAATGATACCCAACTCTTCAACATAAGTCTGCATAGATTCGCCAGTCAGAACAATATCGCAATCCCCCATACCAGCAATTGCAGACTGTACTGTTTCAATCTCAGAACCAAGCTGGTTATTTGGATAAATAGTAACTGTAATATTTCCTCCCGATTTTTCTTCAATCAGTTCTTTGAATTTCTCAGCCATCTTATGCCAGGTATGAGTCTCTGCATTGATATGACTGAATACCAAATCGATTTTCTCCACCTCTGTTGATGCCGCTTCACCAGCAGGCTCTTTTTCCTTTTCTGCTTCTGCAGACACCGGAGCAGCATTTTCTTTTTGCGCTTCTGTTGCTGCCGATCCGGAACCTCCACATCCCGCCAACATGCTGGCCGCCATTACAGCTGCAGCACCAAGAGCCATAAATTTTTTCACCTTTCTCATAGTTGTAACTCCTCCTCTTTTTAATGTTTCTGTAGTCTTAACACGTTATTTGCAGATTTATATAAAATCTTAACGTATTATTAACACCCCGCTTGTATATTAGCACAAAAATACAGAATATTAAATACTCAATTTTATACGATTTTCTTCTATGTTTTTTGTTTATCTTTAACATAAGTACAAATTTTGCACAAAAAATATTGACAATAAAAAACTATATGTAATCCATCTTACATATCAGTTAATTAAAAATACAATTATTTTGTTTTTATTTCCAACAAAAATATGTATGTTTGATTGATTGAATTATTATATAGTCTTCCATATTTTTGTATATTATACAAAACCACCTGTTTGCAAACAAATATCCCCATCATGTCAAAACAGTTACAAATGCAGAGAAGTCCCGGTAAATGCCGGGACTTTTCCTGCAATTTGAATTTTTATACGTTTTAATCTCCGCAGCTATTTCTGTCTCTGCCATTCCGGCCCCAGACAGCATCATTCCAGCCCTGCCAGTACCCCCAGTTCCAGCCGTCGCGGTATCCCTGACGGTATGCCCGGCGTTCCCTGTCCGCTGCCTGTGTTCCGCCGCAGCCGCAGGAACCGGTCGTTCCGGTACCGCCAGACTCCGTATTGCAGTTTCGGCAGCCGCAGCAGCAGCCGGAAATCCTGCATCCGCAGCCGCATCTGTTTTGGCATCCGCAGCCACATCTGTTTTGACATCCACAGCCAGAGCCATTTCCATTCTGTTCTGCATTTCTGCATCCATTATTACAACAGCATAAAAGACAACACATAATCTCTACTCTCCTTTTTTAATTGGTTGTACCATATCATATGGGACAGTGAGACAAAGTGTTCCTGCGCAAAAACCGTCACCTGTTATGTATCTCTTCATAAAATAATAAAGAAAGAATAAAAAGGAGATTTCAAACAATGGAAGCATATATGGATGCAAAAGCTTCGACCTGCAGCTGCGGATGCGGATGCAGAAGCCGTGTCGTTCCCGGCGTATCAGACAGACCGGCCGCACAGCCGGAATATTCCGGACCATCCCCCCAGATGTGGCCCGGATGGGATATGAATCAGTCCCTTCCTTATGGAGAAGCCGGATATCCCCAGACAGGATATCCTCAGATAGGAACAAATATGAATCAGGGAAGTACCGTATGGCCCATCGTGAACTGCCCGGATACCACAGCCGGTTATCTGGAGCAGCATCACCCCGTAGCTATGGCCTATGTACCGTGGCAGCAGTGGCAGACTGCCTATGCGCCTGAACGCGGCCTCATGCAGGGAACCATCTTCCCTGACCTGGATCTTCCATTTAATTACGGGAGGTGCGGACGATGACAGAACATCTTCAGAACCCATCAAGAGGAGCCATGCTCCAGGCAGTAAACCAGACCAGCTTTGCCGTGGTGGAGGCCAATCTCTATCTGGACACTCATCCCTGTGATATGGAAGCTCTCTCCTATCTCAATCAGATGATGGAAGCCTACAAAAACGCAAAAGCCGCCTATGAGGCCCAGTTTGGCCCCTTAAATGCGGGCAATGTGACTGAAAATGCCTACTGGACCTGGGTCAGTGATCCCTGGCCATGGGAAGGAGGGAATTTATAATGTGGATTTATGAAAAACGTCTCCAGTTTCCGGTAAATATTAAGGAGCCGAATGCCAAACTGGCGCAGTTTATTATGAGTCAGTACGGCGGGCTAGAATGTCATAACTTATGAGGTTTCTTCCTATATAAAGGGCGGCTGCCAAAAACATAGAATCAAAAGATTTTCAGGAATATTGAATTTAACGGCTAATATTGGCTTATTATTATGATTTTCCCCTTGACAACAGGCTAATATTAGCCTATAATAATAGTATAAGATAAAACAAAGGGGAATACGAAAATGACAAAAGCAGAGGCTATCGAATATGTATTAAACAACATTGAAAACATACAAGATCAATATGATTATGACTACATCGGAGTTCGGACTCAGGAAAATGCTTTTACAAAGGGGGAAATTCTGGAAAACTCCTATGTTTGGTTTGATGGCGAAAGTACTGGTGAAGAGCTTAATGGAACCTGTGCATTGATGCTGAGTGATGCCAAGCAGGTAACTGGATATTGCGGAGAGCATGTAGCTATCATCGGTGGTTTTTATGGCGAATACGGTCAGGATCTTGGAGAGATTATCATCGAAGAGGCTGAAGTATTAGAAGTATTATCATAAGGAGGAGATAAAATGAAGCGCTATGATGATTGTGTGAGAGCTGATGGGTTGTGCGGAGTATGTTCCTTGTCAAGCAGGGGGCTGGACTGCCATAATAATAAAATACCTGGCCTGCTTTACGAAAGAAGCGTTTTAGGAATGTCAAAAAAAGAACTCTCTGAAAAATCTGGTGTCAATGTCCGACAGATACACCGATATGAGAGTTCTTCCAGCGACACAGGAAACATGACTCTAAAAAATGCCATTGCCCTTGCAAATGCCCTGGAATGTGACGTAAAAGATTTGTTGTAAAGGAGTAAACATGGCAAAAGCAGAGAATTTAATTGGTCAAACCTTTGGGTTTTTAGAGGTTATTGACGCTGCTGAGGATCGAGTTACCCCATCAGGTCAAAAGAAAAAACGTTGGTTTTGCAAGTGTACTCTTTGTGGTTCTCACAAGGTTGTTTGCGGGCAAGACCTAAAACGAGGAACAGTCAAAAGCTGTGGATGCTACCGTGCATACAAAGGGAAATTGCAGAGAAATATTAAAATCTGTGTTGAATGTGGAAAACCTTTTGAATGCCCTCCATCTGAAGAGACTGTAACATGTTCTAAAACCTGCCGCATAATCCATGCACAGAAAAGACAAAGCGGCGTAAAGAGAAGCGAACAAACGCGAAAAAAAATGAGCGTAAGCGCCCAGGGACGAGATATGTCAGCTCTCCAGGCAATCGGAACAAAAGCAGCAAAAGAAAGTCCTAATTCTGGCCGTTATGTTACCAATGTAAACGCCAAGGACTGGCATTTAATCAGCCCGGAAGGAAAACACTATACATTTCATTCCCTCAACTTTTGGTTGCGGGAAAACTGCCAGGAATTGTTTGGCTGCGAACCGGATAGTAAAGAGTATATAAACGCTCTCTCCGGTCTGAGAGGAGCGAAAAGAGCGTTTCTTGGGGGTTCCTATGGTTGCGTGACCTACAAAGGCTGGAGAGTGATACCAACTGACTCCGATTTAAAAAAGGGATAATTATAAATAAATGGGATATCAGCATGGGAAAAAAATTAGAAATAGAAGGGCGGACATTTGGCCATCTTAAAGCTATTCGGAACACGGGAGAAAAACAAAGATTAAAGGGGCGGTTTAACCAACCACCCCTTTTTTACGCTTGTTTACTATTCCGCCAGCCCTGGCCACCGCAGCGCCCCATCCTGATCCGGCGTAAGTGTCACTGGATATACAACCATCCGGCCCTGATCGTCCATGATGTACCACTTGCCGTCAATGGTCTGCTGGCCTGTTACCATGGCGCCGTCTGCTCCCAGATAGTACCAATGGTCTTTATACTTGTACCAGACATTGGACACCATCATGCCTGAGCCATCAAACCAGTACCACTTGTCCTCGTACCAGTACCAATCATTTCGGACTGGCTGACCGTTGCCGAGGTAGTAGCGCCAACCACCATCTTCCTGCTGCCAGCCAGATTTTTTAGCTGGTTCGGCCAGCGCCGCCTTAAAGTCTGTCCATAACTGCGGCTGATCCAGCATCTTACGGGGACAGTGCTTGCGCTTTGCGTCGTAGTGCCGGATTACATGATCGGCATCAATCTCCAACTCTGCCATGATCTGGCGTACAAGCTCTATACAATTAGCACGGGCCTGATCGTAATCGGAGTCTGGATTGACACAGATCTCAATGTTGATGCTGTTGGTATTGGTTACTCCCGGCACCAGAGGCGTACCGTACTGCTTACCTACAGCATAAGCACCGTCGCAGTAATACAGCGTCTGCACTGCTACCGTATCATCCACATACCAGTGGACTGAAGTGGACAGGTTGCCGTTTCGATGGGCCTGAGCGTGTTTAAGCGCACCTGCACCTTTTTTATAATTGTCCGTCTCGTGGATTACAATCCATGCAGGGCAGTTTTGACCTGCGTAACAGTTAATCTGTCTGATTTCTTTTTGTATCTCCATAATAATTCCCCCATCAAAAAAGCCCCAGAGAATTCCGGGGCCCGTCTGCGTTGCGATGTCGCAACATCTACTGGTTTTCTGGTTTCACTTCATCCGGATGCTCTGCGGCCCACTTGTCGCACTCTTCCTCAAAAGTGGTTCCAGGGAACGTATCCCAGCCGTGTCTCTTGCAGTAAGGGCAGTCATCCGGGTGGGAACCATTTTCTGTACCAGGGCCAAACTGTGCCATATGCTTATTATGCTTTGCTTCTTCCTCTGGGCTGTCAAATGTGAGTGTTCTGTTTTTGTAATCTTTCTTCATGGACTTTTCTCCTCATATAATTTAGTGTGGTAGCTTAGATTAATGTGTAATAAATTTCCCACCGTTTTTAATCAGCAGGGTTACAGTAACTTTTTTAATGGTGGGTCCCTGCATCTATTAATGTTTTTCATACTTATTCTTTTGTATAGTTTACTTAGCTAAATAGCAATATCGATAATGCTCTGTATTACAAGGGAATGCTTCCAAGTGATAACGCAAATAATGCTGATGCTAATGGTATATACAAATTCACACCTACAACAAATTTTGGTACATCAGGAATAGTTAATCAGGGTTATGGTGTCATAATTTGTTGGGGTACAGGAAAAATATCTGGCCAAGATGGTATTTGGTGTTGGCAACGCTGTTATTTTACCAGCAGTTTCACCGGGGCTTATCGAACACGAACAAATACCGATCAATGGTCTCCATGGATTGAGATTTAAAAGAGTTTAATGCTTGCGTCGGCAGTTTGATCTACAAGTATATACGATATCCCATTATTCCAGTTGACTTGTAGATACAGCTTTCCATCGTTACTATTCTTGTACAAGCATATAGTGCGTATGGTTGTTCCATTTCCTGTAAGCTGTGTTTTGTCCAGCTTATTATTTTGGATTCCGGTGATATTGCTATTTAGTTGAGTAATAGCCTCTACAACATTATTAGTGCTTACAGGCAAGTTTGATGTATCTCCAATCTTATCGTCTGTAGTTTTGAGTAAGGAAGACGCAGGTACAGTAATATCACTAGAGGATAGCGTAGTGGCAATATCACTCTTTTTAAGTAATTTAGTGCTCACGGCATCTGCAAGATAATCTATAAGACTTTGCGCTGATATTGTTTCTCCAGCACTTCCCAACAGTCCACTTGTATCAACAGCCGTTACTGCTGATAATGCCGTTGCATTAAATCCTTGAGCCATTAATATATAATTTATCCCATCATTAGATGGTGTAACTCCTGTTACTGTTTTGAGGGTGATATATGTACTGTTATCATACATTACCATTGTAAGTTGTTCGTAGACTGCTTCAGGGTTGTAATTCCCCCCGTTGGTTATCATCCATTTTCCGAGATCCGTTGTTGTCACTACGCCACCTCCACTATCACATGATTATTTTTGTCGATTGATACTGTCACGTTTTTTCCTTGTATACACCATAAATGTCCTGTAACGCTATTGATTTCAAATTCCGGAAACGTAAGTTCCGAATAAGATTCCGCGCGATCTGCCTCTTTTTTCGCGATCTGGCTGTAAAACATACTATTATCAGTATCTTCTCCGTCTCGGCTTGCCGTGCCGCCAACCGCCCAACTTCTTGAGGCTGTATAATACTGCCCTGCCGACGTAGCAGCCGTTTGCGCATCCAGCATATATTGCCTAAGCGTGGATATGACAGACTGCTCCAATTTATCCAAAGTAATTGATCCATCTATTACTTGTGCAGTTATTGCCCGATTTGTAATTTGCATAGATATTGTTGCTGTACTCGACACGCTATACACAAATCTGGTAAGATCAATAACTATCTGTTCTCCATCTGCCAATTCGAGTACAAGTTCGTTATTATCATTTATCGTGAAATTAACAACAACTTTTTCTATGGCTAAGTCATAAGTAGTTACGGTTCCATTCTTCAGGCTTACAGTCAAAATTCCTGTTTGCGCATCTAAAGCAACATTTTGCACCAATGTGTCCACTTCTGTTTTCTCAGCTTTATCTTGGCTAAGAGAAAGGATATATTGTGCGCACTGCAAAATTCCGTTATCCATATGCCGCAAGTTTTTTTGGCCTAACGGTGTAGATTTATCCGGGAAATTTAACCATCCAACCAATGTATAAAAAATTTCAGACAGTTTCATCTTGTTCCTTCTCCTGCGGCACTTTAACAATGCCTTTATCAATAATATCCGCTGCTAAGGAAATTAATTTTGCATTTTCAATTCCATGCACTTTTAAAGCATTTATACATGCTACCAACTGTTGGATATCTTCATACTGAAATATCACTGTTTTTCCCATCGCTCAACCTCTTTAAAATTTCTTGCATCCCGCCGATCAAAATTGCTATGTAATTTTTGTAAGCTATTGTATACATCTTATGTTTTTCTGAATAGTTTACTATTGCGTAATCAAGGTTCATTTCATCAGATATCTCGCTAACTTCTTGTGCTATAAAACCTGTCCCTCGAATTCCACTGTCAATTAGTGTATATGTTACAGGCCGTAATTTTTTTATAATATTCAAGCAAGTTTCCGGAGACAAATTCTCTATATCTCGTTTTTTTCTCCTATCGGAGATATATTGCCACTCTGCCCCATACACTGTACCGGTGCAATATATTTCTCCTGACATCAAGTCATCAATCGCCCCGTTTGTAGCTTCTACCCTATCTGCATCTATTGTTCCGTCACAAACTACACCATTGTGTGCATATATGATTCCGGTTGCGTTAAGTGTCGCAGCTGTTATTTTGGCATTTTTAGCTTCCACAATACCAGAAGAATTAACTATGAAATTTCCGTTGCCAATGTTAATGCTTCCACCATTAATAGTCGCTCCGGTTATACTTCCAGAAAAGTTGGCATTTCCATCACTGTCAACTGTCATGTTTTTTGCATTTATAGTAAAATGCCCCGTTGTAAGCGATATAGAATTTCCAGTAATTGCAAGTTCGGAATTAAGCTGAGACGCCACTTTTCCTATGCTCACTTTTAGCGATATCTGTTCAGCGGTTTGGGTAAATTTAGATGTTGTTTCTTTTTCAAAATCCGTAAGCTCATTGGATACTTCTTCGACTGTTCGTTTTAAAACAGCAGATAATCCCTTGATCTGGATTATTTCTGTCTCAATGCTAAAAACTTGTGTAAGCTCCTGACTTCCGGATGATTCATAAGCATCCATCATGCCTTGAGTTCCAGTTAAAGTTCGAGACATAATGATAGTGTTAATTACGCCATCTGATGTTTCCAAGGCCACCCTGTCTCCAATCTCTCTCCAAGGAGCTCCGTTAGTGGATATACTGGATGGGCAGTATGATAGTCCAGTAATCACTGACTTAATATTGTTTGCGATTTCTATCAGTTCTGATGTGGTTTTCCCATACACCAATGGATTACCTTCTATTATACAGATATTTTCTCCATCTCCTGTGCTTACTCCGCCTATATCCCCCTCTTGCTGTCGAATTTGTACTGTGTCTATTGTAGGTACGGTATATTCTTCGCTCTCAGCAGATTGATATATAGATATTTGATCTAAAACATTGTCTGTTTTTGGAATCTCTATGTAACGAAATTGACCATTACTATTGATATTTCCAAAAACTCCATTGATTTGACAAATATATCGCATTATATCACGTCCGTTTAACATAGTTGTATCTATAGTCTTATCTACAGCCATGTTATCATTGACAAGCGTAATATCCGTTTGGGTAATTCCAACAAATTCACAAAGCGAATCCCTGAACTCTTTTAAAGTAAGTGGAAAACTTAGTAGGTTATACCACCCTGATACGTCATTATCAAACCGTCTCATACGATCATAGGCAATTATTTTCCGGGTGTCCTTGTCCTGCAGTTTTGGTGTGGAATCAACAGTAAATAGCCCCAGTATTATTTCATAGCTCCCAAACTGCTGCGTGAGAAGAAATTCTTTTCCAGAAATATTTTTTGATAACCCAGATACAGTCAGTTCCATTTGAGAACACTCACAAGCACCGAAATCCAGATCTTGGTTCGTTGTTATACTTGACGTGATGACAAGAGTATCTGCTTGTATTAGATCATCTGTTATTTCAAAGTCAACCGAATCCTTTGACATCTCTGCTGGATATAACTGTTCTGATGGAAATAAAGTTTCAGAGGGATACAGAACATGGTAATCATCTTTGTAAAAGATCAGCCTGAGTTTCTTATAACCGAACGAATCATACAAATCTTTGTAAGCCTTATCGACACTTAACACACTAATACCTCACCGTAATTAATACTGTATCATTTCCAATGTAAATGCTTCGTAATACATTTCTCCGGTATTGTTATCAGCGATATGATTAATTGCATATTCTGTATCCGGTATGTAAAATTCAGCCGATGTATACAATCCTGTTTCGAGATTCCAATATTCAACAGAGTATTTTCTCTGAGTGATATCTAATAGTCCATTCGCCTTAATAGATTCAAACAGATCTTTTTCTGCTTGCGATAGGGGCCTGATCTCCAGGTTAAGCGTAGTTTTATAATTCGGCGAAGTAACACGCTGCAAATACTCTGTGTTATCTCTCCACGCTTTCTTTTCGATTCTCTGGTTAGGGGTAGACACATAGCGAGTTAAAAAAGAGTTTGGGAGCTGGTAGCTTCCAAAAGCCACCAGATACCCCTTATAGTCCTTCTGCATATCACATCACCTATACCAACAGGGGATTTTTCCCTGTACGTTTCTTTTCCCGTCGGACAAACTCAACATTAGAGCGCCCCAGTTCTTTTCCATCAAGGTAAATATATCCGACAATATCGCCGCCGCTTACTCCATACATCTCTTTTAATACCTCTCTAACTGCCTGTTTCATGGTTGGTAACGGGGATACAATCTCCGTTTCCCGCTTATTATCTCCCAGGATAGCCGCAAACTCTCCAGCACGGGGTGGGATTACGGTTCCAGTGGCAAGCTGGGGGATACGAGGAAGAGAGAATTCCTGTAAATTAAACCCAAATGTACTACCACCTATTTCCGGAATCCAGTCTGGTACATCAAAAGAAATTTTATTTGTACCTCTTATAACATAATTCAGACCTTTTTCCACTGCGCCAATCATCTCATTGATTGACCCGATAATTGATTTTATAGGGCTTTTAATAAAACCTGGCATGGCATCCCAAATTTCTTTGAATACCTGTTTAATACCTTCCCAAGCTTTTTTCCAATCTCCTGAAAATACATCAGTCAGGAAAATTACAATACCTCTAATATCAGTTATAAAACTGTCAATATCTCTTCCGATTTGTTCAAACACATCTAAAAACGCATTTCCCAATGCCTCTAAAACCGGCGAAACTACAGGCATAATTTTTTGTGCGATCCAATCAATAACAGGTTGCAAAACATTTTCCCATACAGTTTTGATAAAATCGGCTACATCACCAAATAGATCAATAAAATTATTTAGTAATGGCTGTATGGTTCCCTGCCATACTTTGGTAAAGCGTGTTGATAAACGCTCTAGTACTGGGGCTATATACTTATTGTACCCATCTAACAGACTGACAATAATTTCCGATAATCCATCTTTGATTGAATCAAACAAAGGCTTCAGGTGCTCATCATACATCTTATTGATTTTCTCAAAAGTATCTGATATGCTGATCGCCAATGTCCCCAATATCTCTTGCAAAGGCGCAATAGTATTAGAAAGAGCTTCTTTAAATCCATCTGCGTTTTCTGTGATTGGACTCAGGATAATATCAAGTACATCGCGCCCTAACTTGGCTGCTAACTCCGTCACACCCATAAACGCTGAGGCAAATATATTAATCACATCCGCCGTCAACTGTTTGGCAGTATTGCTACGAAAAACACTGAAAATATCGGCTAATGCTACTGCAAAGTTAGCGGCTATCGTGCTTGTATCAGCAGTAATATCAAACAAGGAAATAAGGTAGTCCTTGATTTTCCGCTTGTTCTGGCTTAAAAACTTCTCAAATCCGCCTAGAATATTGTCTCCTACCGTTAAACCGACAGAAACAAACGCCCCCAAAATCCTACCTGAATCATAGACCAGTGTATTAACCATAGATGAAAAAGCATCGGTCACGCTACCATCAGTAAAGATATTTACAAGACTGTCTCTTATGCCTGCTAGGCTAGATTGTATAGATTCCAATACAGATAAATCCCCGGCCCCTGCAAAAAAACCGTTCTTAAATATCCCCGCAAGCTCCAGCATTTTTGTTTTAATCACATCCAAAGCCTGGGTTAATGCGTTGTCTACGGGGACTGTTTCAAACATTTCCTCAGGGGATAGATCACCACCGCCCCCGCCGCCTGATGAATTATCTTGGGTGACATTTAACCTGTCAAACGAGGCTAACGCTCCCTCTGCTTCTTCTGCGGCTCCCGCCGTTCCCTCCAATGAAGCTGCGTAGTCCTGTTGCACCTTTGTTGCCTTAACAAATGTATTCTTACCTGTCAATACTGCCATAAGATGTGCAACTGCAGTGGCAGCCGTTGTAAGTAGTCCAATTAGATAATTTAATGCCGGAGCAATAGCGGTTAAAATAGGCGAAAAGGCCGTCGCAAAGGCATTTTTAAGCCTGATAAGTGATGACGATAAACCTGAGAGTGCGGAGTTAGTTTCGCCAGAATACTGTGCAAGATTGTCCATGCCCTCTTTCACACCATTCATAACTGCGCTAATAGCTTGAAACACAAAGCTAAAAAGGATAGAAGTTCCGAGCATTTTCGCCATGCTCATTCCACTGTTTTTAGTAGCCTTGTCTAATGATTTCCCTGACTTTTCTGCCTGTTTCTGACCATTACTTGCTTCTTGTATTTCCTCTTGATAATCGGAAATCTTTTGTTTCAGAGATCTGTAAGAGGTTCCCAAACGATTATTGATATCCTCTAATTTAGATTCCTCTTGAGCCAATTTCTCCATATCCCGCTGTGCAGCTTCGATGTTGGTTCCAAAAGTAAACGCCTTACCCGAAGTTTCTAAGTCAGCCAATTCCCCGTTCGCATAACGTATTGTGTTAGCTAATTCGTCTATATCATATTGCATAGACTTATATGTTTTACTATTACGGTTTCCGCCCATATCCAAAAACTTCTGTTGCTTTTGGATTAAGGAATTCATTTTCTTACTTGCCGCATCTATCTGCTGCTGAATTTCTTTATATTCCTGTGTAGGTATTTTTTGGTTCTTATATCCAGCAACTTTTTTCTTTAATTCATCAACCTTTTTCGCCTGCTGCGCATACTGGGTATTTAGTTTCGAGAAAGAATCTACCTGCTTTTGTAAGGCGATCTTGGCCTTATCGCTTATACCATCCACAGTCTTCGCCATACGGCGCATAGCCAGTTCTAAATCCTTTGTGCCGGCAACAAGTCCATCTTCATTTATGCTTGTATCAATTAGTATTGTTCCATCCGCCTGCATGACTCACCTTCTCACAACCACTTTTCAATGTTGTTTATCTCTTGCTGCTGTTCCTCGCTATATACTTTTTTTAGATTCACTAATTCTGGGTTACTGCGTTCAAACTCTTTTTCCCATTTCTCCAGTTTTTTTCCATTAGCTTTTTTTTGCCTGATAGCCCAAACCTGAGAGGCCACGCCATCTTCAATTTCCATGAAATATCCTAAAAATGTCCACCAGTGTAAGTATGGCAGTTCCCTGACCTCTTTTCCGGCAACCCTATTGACCGCTGGAATAATAATAGCCCCATCCTGTTTCCAGTCCATTGTTTTAGGCTTCGGCTTACCTGGAGGCAGATTGTAATCAATAAACTCAACTGCCTTTTGATAAGCCTCTGCCCTATCCTGTGACGGTATTCGTTCATAATCCGGATACATAATCCGAAACATAACCTCTTGCTTTTCGTAAATATTCAAGTCCGGATCAGACATGGCAATCAAAATATCAATAATCACTCGGTAATCACTTTCGATTGCATAATCCTGTCCGGCAATCGAAAGCGATTTCGGCAGGCCATAGACGTTCATCGTCCATATTTCTCCGTGTATCTCTTGATTCTGGCAGCACTCTTTTTCATGCGTGTCCCCATCTCTGTTTCAATAAAACTTACCACTGTATCCAAAACATATTCAGCAAAAAAGGTTCCATTAGGGAGTGGTGTAAACGGGTTGGAATACTTAAATAATTCATCTGCGGCATTGTCATTTTGCAGCAGGTAATTAAACTGCTTTTTTACTTCTTCAGAAAGCACAAAAATATCTGCGTTATCATCGACACCCACGTTGTTAAAGTAGTCAATGACTTTTTTAGCACGTTTCACGATATCTAAATCAGATGGATTCCAATAAAAACCACCGACCACTTCTTTGTTTTTGTTAATAATCTCAATCCATTCCTGACTGTCTAAAACAAGCTGTCTTGCCATAATCAACCTCCAAGCAGCGCGCCCGCTACAGAAAATTTCTTCGTAGATAAGGTAAAAGTCCCTTTGACTCTATTTCCAGCTTTATATAAGGTAAAGGGTGTCTGAATTCCAGAAGTGTCGCCACCTACACTGTTCGGGATCAAATACACGTCTTCGCGATAAGCCCATACCACCGTTGGTTCTGCTTTTTCTGTTGATCCTGGTTTCAACAGCACATCCACCATACTGGTCTTACATTTATCTCCGGTTGCTCTTTCATTAGCCAATGTCATGATCTTTTCAGACAATGCATCATCATAATTCTCATAATAGTATGGATCGACATCTGCCTGAACCTCATAACCAGAATGCTGTACAGATTGTTCACCCATGATATTGTGAGTAATTTCCACATCCGGGTTTAATTCCTCACTATATTCTTCCAAATTTTTTCCTAGCCTAACATAATTCGTTTCTTCATACTTTGTATCAAACGCAGCATCCACATAATGCGCCAGATATTTTCTCTCAATCATAAAAAATCCTTTCTGCCTGCAAAGACGTATATATTTTTTAAATTAAAACGGCTCAATATCATTTACATACTGCACTGTCACAGGTAATAACCAGTCCTGCACGCCGTTCTCCTGTGGGGCTACCCCATAGGAATTATCCCGAACTATTTTCGTGATCTTTCTGTTTCCTGATAACTCCGGATAGCGGTTTAACTTGTATGTACTTTCCTCTATAGTCACTGGCTCCCGACAGACCCATTTTCCCAGAGTGTCAAGAAACTCCTGTATGCTCATTTTCTGCCGCTCCTTAGCGCTCCCAGCGGCCCTGTAAATGACATAAAAAGGATACTGGCAAGTTTGGTGCACGCCGCCCAAAATGTCCTCTGTCTCAGCGTACACAAGCGCTCCGGTGTCATTTGAGAAGGCAATACCGCTTTCCTCTCCCAGTTCCTCAAACATTACTTCTTCGTCCGGGTACAGGCCCGGGAACTGGTTTAAGAGCGACTTAATCGCCGCTGTAAGGACATCATATCCCCCGGCATCCTTCCCGATAGGTTTTAGTTCTCTATCCACGCTTACCACCTCCCGCCGTTTTCTTTACATTTTTAATCCAGGTCTTTCCATCTTTTTCTTTTGCCGCGTCAAACCAGTGGGATTGTGCCTTGGGATGCGCCTGCTTTGTGTAAGATAACAGTTCCTTCGCTCTTGTTTTACCGCTATACTGACTAACAAGTACTTTCTTTTCTCCTTTTTTTGCCCATGTACTTCCTGTCGAGGGGCTTACCATTGTCTTTCCTTCGTAGAGGAAGCGGCCTTGCGGGCCATAAGCAGCATATACCTCTCCTGAGCCCTGTGCAGCGGCACTGGCGGCCCGTGTGGCGTTTATAAAAGAACCTGTCACCATAGGCATAAACGGGACCATACTGTTCATTACTGCCCCGTCAAGTTGATACTGCGCCCGCCGGAACTGCTCTTCAAATCGGCTCATGTCCAGCGTTACCCGGATATCTCCGTCAACCACGGAAAAACCCTTGAAATGCTTAATCTTGCTTCTCGCCATATCATCACTTCCCCAGAATTTCAAAGTGTGGAATCACCTTGTACGGGCCGCCCACGGATGAAATCAGATAAACAAAATCCTTTTCGGCGTTCATGAAGGCGTAAAATCCCTCATATCTTCGGTCTGTATAATCCGCATCATCAACAGGGCCTTCTCCGTCCCATGCACCTGCCATAAAAAAATCCGTGGTGGGGTTGAATGTGATACTGTCGTCCAACAGGTCATTCACCTGTTTCCGCCATTCCTTTGGCGGCAGCCACGGCAGTTCCTTCCCGGATGCATCAACCACCACTCTTTTCCTATCTTTATCCACAAACGGGATATGTAACTGTGCATTATCGGTGCTGTCGGGGCCGTACAGTTTCATGATCCGCCCCCGGTCGGTTTCCAGATGCACCCCAGAAAGAACATGAGGATACCAGATAGCTGCGGTATTGGATTCATAAAAATTGAAAATTGTCACAGTGTCACTATGCATGGCGAACCTCCCTGGGTTTATCTTCTCCGCTTACGTCTTGCAGCTCTATCTGCCAGCCTGCTTGCACGTGCCGCCTTCCGGTTGTCCTCATTTCCCCGCGGAGTTCCTAGACCGTGCTCATAATCCGGCTTGTTTCTCCGCTTCTCGTGCATGGCTGCTATGTCTGCCTTTGAAAGTTCTTTGTACCCTTCTTTGCCCTTGACAGCATCTTTCAACTTATCATAATCATATTTGCTTACGGCTCCATCAATTAAAGCCTTACCTGCGGCTGTTCTTTGTATTGTCCGTGTCATTCCACCAGGAAATTTATATTGAAACCCGCCACTGACGCCCCTGCTACCCATTCCGCTGCTTCCGCCTCTACCACCCATTACACAGAGCCTCCTTAAATTTATCTGTAAACGCCCGGATCCTCACGATATTCCCCATGCACTCCTCCGGCACGGAGCCATAAAAGATAATGGTTTCTGGGTGTAACCTCCTCACCATCTCCTCATATCCCGCCAGAAACAGAGCCTTCTTTTCCTTGCTGTTCATGCAGCCGACAGAAGACACCGCCACGACGGCGTTCTCCGGCTCTCCGTCAAAGCACCAGTCGAATGAATTCGGTGTACTCCATGAGATTGTCGGAATAACCTGAATTCCTGCCTCTTGCATGTATGCGCCTACCCAATGCTTGCGGTAATGGTTGTATATCTGCATGACCTTAGGAAAATCTGTGTAAGTGGAGAAATCCGGCGACATTACATAGCGAAACCTTTGAAGCACCGGGATATACCGGTCTATGTTTGTCCATAAGCGGTTAAACTGATAATCATCCAAAAAGAAATGAACACCTTTCCCCGCAGGCTCCTTGCAGGATTTGGCATAGTTGAACCCGATCCAATCACAGCCACCCTCATATAGTGTAGGTTCTATCTGTGGTATGCCATATTCTCCCACACCGTCAAATATCCGGCGTTCGAGATTGTCATAATTGCAGTTGTTGCGATAGTTTATGTACTACTCCACTCCTTTAAATCTATTCCATAATTCTGCAAATTTCTCCCAGCCATACATCGCCACGAAAGCGACCAGAAATCCCGCCAAAATTGCCGCCAGAATCATGTACCACAAAATCGTCTGCTGTATGTATTGCATATACGCCACAAAGGCGGTCGCTGTCATTCCGATGGACAGGACAAACACCAGGATGTCTGTTGGGATCTTGGCAAGCACGCCTACACCCTTAAACACCTGTGTAATGACCGACACCATGAATGCTAAAGCACCAATAACCGCCAGAATTGCGGTCATGTTCGCAAATAATGTTTCCATATCTACCTCGTTCCTGCGTACAGTAATGGTACGCCATCATCGTTCTTTACTCCCGTTAAATACAGCCTTGCCGTATCCTCTAGGTTTTTGTTACTTACCTGTGCATCCCCGGCCGCCTGGTAGACCGCGCTCCATGCCTTTGCGCCGTTTGCCATTTCGGATGGGGAGGCGTAGGAAATTGATTCGGAGCCAGCAGAGCGGGAGATTATCACTCCCGACGTTGCACCGCCGGACCCGCCAGAAGATATTCCTCCAGAGGCGGCAGATAGTGCCTGTTTATCCGCTAGCTCCAGTTGATATAGTTTGTCACAGACCGCACACACGGCCTTCTGTACCTTTGTTGCCGCCCTTTCATTAGACGGTAAGCCGTCAGCCAATCGGTCAAAGGTTATAGTGTCCAGAAAGTCACTGGCGCGGTCTGCAATACGGTCAAAGTCGGATTCCGGCACAGCGCTGCCGCCATATTTTACTGTGTAAAATTCAAAATCGGTGTACGCCATGCCGGAACCTCCTCATCATGATTTAGACGTTACATCGTCATTGCCGGACTTCAACGCTTTATAGGTATTGTCACACTCAACTACTGTGATATGATGTCCGGTTGTGGCCTTGATATCCGTTTTTCCGTCCCACGCCGTCCAGTTCTTGACGCTTTGGCCGTACTTCACCGCGGGAGCGGAATCTGCCGCCACCTTGTACTTATACATGTGCCCGGTTCCAAGGGAAGGTTCAACCGTTACCTTCGTCTCCCCACTCTTTGTCCCCTGCGCCGACGTAACCGTCAGCCTTCCGAGCGTGGTATCATCTGTAATCGTTACAACGGAGATAGCGTCAATGTACTCCGCGAACAGGGTCAGACCCATGATTGCGAACGCCTCGGAAACCGCCGTGTTATAGTTGCCCTGGGTATGGAAGCCAATGAGATTTGTCTCACCGGCGCTTACCGTGTATACCAGACCAGCGCGGACAAAATCGCTGTCGTTTGGGTCAACGTAATACAGTACAATGTTTTCAACAGGCGTAGCAATAACCCGTCCTCTCTGGATTTCTCCCTCTGCCAGAAGGAAAATTGTGTTAAATCCCATGAAGTTCTTGATATACTGGAAGCCAAACTGATTCTGAATAGTAATATCAGCCGCCCCCAGATATTCATACACGTCAAGAATGTTCACAAATCCAACCGTCCCCGTGGCCGTTCTGTGCATGGTCTTGAACTTGTTTTCTACAAGCCCCTTTGCCATAGCTAATGCCATCTGGAATGTGGTTTCTGTTGCGGTCAGTGTTCCTGTATTCAGATATTTGTAGAATCTGCCTGTTACATCGGTCTGAAGCTGAAACAAAAATTCATCGTCTGTCATCTGTACGGCGTTGTCGTAGCCGTGGTCTTTAATGCTCTCAATGGAAACGGCTTTTGCGTACTTCTCAATCGTAATATCCGCATAGTCCTTTTCCTTTACGATGAATTTGCTGTAGGGGATTTCCTCGCCTTCGCCTACGTTTCCGCTTTTAAGCGTCCCCTCCGCATATTTGCTTTTCAGCTTCGTGTTGGGCTGCTTTTTGATGGGGCGCATAATCCCCAGAATGTCCCGCAGATGCTGCCAGTTGCGCTCGAATCTGGTTACAAAATCTAGTTCTCTGGCAGTCACCTGGACATCCGCTGTTTTAATTAAATTTTCCTTTGCCGGCATAATAGCCCTCCTTAACTAAACAAACTCATGTTTGCAGCAATGGCAGCCTGCCGCTCAGAAGCGTCCTTGATGCTCATGATCTGATCTTTAGTCATAGCTCCGCCCTGGTTCTGCTTTCCTATAGGCTGAGTAAACCTTGCTGCATTCTGCTGTGCTTTCTGCTGCTCCTCATCAATAAACGCTGATGCGTCTTTCTCTTTCATCTGGGAAATGAGGTCACTTAAGCCTAAGATTTTACCGTCTTTCAATTTTAATCCGGCTTCTTTTACCTCTGCCATGATCGCCCGTTTTGCCGCTTCGCTGGAAAACTTAATTCCGTAAAACTCTTTTTTCAGAGCATCCGTAAAGTCTCTTTCATAAAGCTGCTGCTTGGCGTTCTTCTCAGCGTCCTCGGCCTTTTTCTTCCAGTCAGCTAAATCCCGCTGCATGGTTTCAAGGTCAACACCCTCAAAGCCTTTTAATGTGGCTTCTGCTGTTTCAGCCTTTTCTTTCCAAGTATCACGTTCTGTTTCTAATTTTGAAACAACTTTGCTGTACTCCCCTGCATTTTTGTAATGCTCAGAAAGTGCCTTTTTTACATCAGCCTGCTTGTCTGCCGGAATCTCAATCCCAAATGATTTCAGTGTTTCGATAAGTTTCTGCATACTAATCCTCCTTGGCCGTGTTTATTGACCTGCCGCCGCAGGTATGGATTAAGCCCGATAGACCACGGGCGGGGTAATCGAAAAGGCAGGACTTGAACCTGCGACACACGACTTATAAGGCCGCTGCTCTAACCCACTGAGCTACTTTCCGTAAATGCACACGCCGGAAATTGCATCCGCTTTTCAACCTCCGGCTCTTATGTGGCCGTTTCTATTAAGGACGTGTGCAAAGAAAGGAGGCAAATCAAATATAAGAAAAGAGCCGGCGACCTGTCAGAAATTCTGAACAGTTCACTGGCTCTGCGACTGGCGACTGGCACTATGATAATTTAATCTTATTTTTTTCTATATCTACCACGGATTCATTTTTGCATACAGGGCAAAATACAATTAAGTTTTTCGCGACTGTATCCGGGCGAATTTTTGTCCGTGTTTTATTATTACATATCGGGCAATATACCCAATTACTTCTTACCATTCCCCTCACCTACATTAATCATTGCTTGTTTTTATGTATCTATTTTATCACATTGTCCTCGGGCTATCCATCCCCACATTTTCAAAAAGCGGTAGGGAAAACCCACCGCCTGTTTGTGATTACAGCATATTTCTTAGTTTTTCTACATACCTCGAAATTGTTTCCCGGGCTTCTCGGCATTCAGCGTCTTTGGACATATCTCCTACCTCCTGTGTAAGTTCGTCCATGTGTTCCTCTAAAGCTGCCAGCATTTTGCGTTTACATTCTTCAGACTTCCCGGAACGATAAGACTGCTTATTATCCATATACTCTGTATACGCATCTCTGCCATCATTTCGGCTGTAATGCCCCCTAACATAATGCTCGCCTCTCCGAGCATAGGAGGAATCACGATCATAATTTCCCATCATACGCCCATCAGCAGAACTGTATCGTCCGTCACTATTGCGTCCTCTCCGTCGACTATATCCTTCATCTCTCGAATACGCATTTTCACTGTATCCAGAATCCATTTCAGATAGTACAGACATATAATATTCTGCCTTTTTGTCCCAATACTCTGTATTTTTGATATCTTTGTACATATCAATAAGTTTGTAAGCAGTTTCCAGGTTTGCAGTGTTTAAACCCTTCTCGGCAATTTTTCCAATTTCGTCCTCGACAATTGCACATAAATCCTTGATATCCCTCATTTCTTTCCCTCCTCTCAACCGCATACCCGGACAGCTGTTATATTGGGGTTGTCTACCAGAACCGGAATCGTCCCGGCGTTTTTAACGGAAACATTTTCACAGCATCCACAGAACACGTCAACATATGTCTGGGACGATACATTAAAATACTGTTCTACGGCTGCCGGAGTAGCTCGCATGACCGTCCCACCGAGAATTTCCCCATCTCTGGCGATTCCAAGTGCCACTTCTCCTGCTGTTTCTCCGGTGGGTACCGCAACATTGCCGGAAAATGTAACCAGATATCTACCAGGCTTTGCAAGCGTAACCTGTGCACTCCCGGCCCGGTGTCTTTCAGCGCATCCTCCCTTTGTAGCTACTATAGAAAATGGAATTGACTGCCCTACCGGTACTGTGACCGGCGCTGTATTTACTAACTCAATCATAATATTCTCCCTTCTGCGCAAAAAGGACAGACTTTTACGGCCTGTCCCATCTGCGTAATAACGGCATCAGCCGAACATCCAGAATCATTTTGTTGAGGTCAACAAGACGATCCGAAAGAAACTCCATATGCAGTTTTAGCATCCGCATCCTGCGTTGCATCCACATCCGCCGCCAAAGCTAAAGCCTGTCGGATTGATGATGGATGTATACGGGGACATTACCGGATAAGAGGGTACTGGTGTAGGTCTCAGCGCGTTGATAATGCTGTTGGTCTGTGCATTATTGGACAGCTGAAGCTGTGCGGACTGTAACTCAGTCTGTAAGGACTGGATCTTGTCCTGTGTAAACAGATCAATGATGCGCTGCGTTCCGGCATTCTGCGCCTCGATCACATCACGGAATCCGTTGTTTACGGTATTCTGAAGGATGTTGGTCTGGGCTGCCATGTTGTAGTTTACGCCAGCGATTGCCTCTCTGGTGTCGCAGCAACACTGCTGCATCTGATAACCCAGATTGGACAGATTCGCATTTACACCAGCAAGGCCGTTGCAAAGCTGACCGGAAAGGTTCTGGATACCGTTTTCGATTCCCTGTGTGGACAGTGCCGCGTCGATATCAGCGCGGGTTGCATAGCCCTGGAATGCCGGAGAGTTTGCACCTCCACCATTTCCGCCCCAGCCGCCGAAGCCGCCCCAGCCAAACATACCGAAAATTAAAAAAAGGATGATCCAGGCTCCCCAATCTCCACCGAAGCCGTCATTTCTCCCTGTGCCGCCAGTTAAAACGGCAACATCAGAAGCAGTTAATCCGTCTGTCATAGTAATAATCTCCTCCGATTATGATATTTACAAACCGTGTGCACCCGGTTATGTACTATTTAAAAAAGCCTTTGAACATGCCCTGCATCTGCTGGGCCATCTGCTGGGCCTTGTTAAGTTGCTGCTGGCTTATCCGGCCAGACTGTAACAGTTTATTGATCTCTTCATTGGGGTTCTTGCCCTCCATTTCTTTCCGAAAGCGCTGGAACTGTTCTATCATTCCAGATGGGCCCCCACCATTCAAAGCGTTAAACAATGGATTCGCCATGCTTACCTCCTTCTGGCTTTGTTGCCGATTCAAGATAGCTGTATAATTCCTCGTATTTGCCCCGTAAATCGTCATATTCCTGTCTGGTGACATATTTATCGTCAAGGTTTATTTCTGCCTGTTTCTGCGGCTCCTGCGAGTCCAAAACAACCTCTTTATAAGCAAACGTCCGGAGCGTCGGCATCCCGGCGGCATCTGTGGTCTTTATGTAAAAATTGGAAGTTTCGGAATCCATCAGAAGGACGCTTGTGTTTGGAGCCACAAGATACGACTTGGCCCCCGCCTCGCCCTGCACCCACAAAATCCCTTGATTTACCTGTTGAGCTTGCTGGGGCTGCTGATATTGGGCTTGCATCTGCGCCAGCCTGTCCATTTGCGGCTGTAATGGATTCATTTGCCCAAACTGATACGGATTGTACCCATATCCAGGTGTATATGGTAATGCCATGCCTGTCCCTCCTATGACTAAATCAATGACTTTGTATAACTAAATTATGGCATAAAAAATAAGCCCCTGACAGTTCATCAAAGGCTTATAAAAGTATCAGCATACCCTTATTATCTTGCTATTCACCCGGCGGCTCATGCGTTTTACAGTTGACACGCTTACATTCATTAACTCCGCGCACCTTTCCAGAGGGACATTCCGCGCCCTTAGCTCGAATAATTGGCGCTCATCCAATGTGAAATTGCAATATGTACGGAAATAATTCAATTCTATCACCGTAAAATCATATATTTTCAAGAAAATTCTCCTTACTGATTCTGCGCAAGATAAGAAATAAGCTTGTCTCTCGTTTTTTTTAGCTGCTCAATATTGTTTCCTGAAATTTGACTGTTTATCATCGTCACAAGTGTTTCCATAATCAGACTGTCCCGCTCTCGTATCTCCTTAAGCGCTTCGAAGTCTTTTTTATCATGATCTTCCAGCGTTTTTACTCTCTCATTTAACTTAAAGGCTGGGGCAATCCACTTGTGAATCACTGCAGCCGCTCCTCCAATGATTGAAATTCCCCCACAAATAGAAAGAATTGCCTGTATCGTTTCCACTTTTTTACCTCTCCCAGTAATAAATTGGTACTTCCTCGCCACTGTCCCAAGTATCGTAGTAATATCCGTCCTTCACGCATACCACATGACCATCAATTCCGAGAATATACGTTCCTTTTGGAAGATCCCGGCAAAAGTCATTGACCGTATATACATATTGTCCGTGATCGTCCACAATATTTCGTCGGAATCCGCATTCTTTAAGATATGCTCCCCAAACAACATTGGCGGAAGGCATATCTGACAGTTGACAAGCTTTGACCATAACTCCGGAAAATGCTGTCTCCCAATCAATGTCAAGGGCCTTGCATATCGCCCGGATAACACAGTCACCTACACGCTGAGCGCGGGGATTTGGGTTGAATTGTTTCCATCTGCTCATAGTACAGCCTCATAGGTTTTCTCAAAAATATCCGGTTTGCATGGATATAACTCTCCGTTCACACCCTGAATGATAAAATCACCAACAGAAACATGATGATGTCCTTCAAGCGTTACGATATACAACTCTATAGGTGGTTCTACCGGATTTTCCTGTGCATAATAAGCAATGCCGTTTTCGACGGCTCTTACCATCCATTCCGGGACATAATATTTCCCGTCCGAGCCCTTCAAGTCTCCGTCATACTGGAACGCCTCAATTATAACTGGTTTTTTTCTATACTTCATATTCATACTCCTTTCGCGTTCTGATATCGCCTCGCCGCCCCTCTGGCTTTTGCAGCCTGTTCACGGTTCCAGCGGGCAATCTGCAATCTTTCGTTGAGCGGTCGCAGATCGTTTGCCTTACAAAATTCGCTGTATGCCCTATTCTGCTTAGATAGCAAATAGGATTTCCGGTCAAGCGTCTGCTGAAGCTCAAACTTTGCCGCCTCGTCCTGGCATTTCTCCACGGCCTCTTGCAGCCCCATAACTTCGCGCTTGGTTTTTCGGACACGACGCTCAAGGGCGCGCTGGCGTTGCTCCAGTTTCTCCACGCGGACATTATCAGCGGTCTGTATGTCGGCATACGGATTATTCACGCCGTCCCCAGACCCAAACGAATGCCTACATCCCCAGCCGCATAATCCCTCGCCAGTTCCGTAACCTGTCGTAGATACAAAATCGGGAAACCTCTTATCTCTTCCGGTTCTACTATAAAACGCGGATTGCCAATATAAATGGTTTCCTGGGTTCTGCCCTCCGTTTCCCGTGCGGGCACCTATGTGACCACTAACCAATATGCAGTCCCAATCCATTTCCTCCATGCGCTTGATTGATATGTCCCCAGCGGCCTGGGCTATCCCGGTACGCACGGCCCGCGCTGTGGCGACCTCTATGGTATCTCGGTGACCGGAAGGGTAGTCCACATATACTCCGCCGCTTGCAACGCTCTCCACGGCCTCTCTGACGGCCTGTGAGTAGCTTGTGGCCCCGCTCATGACTTTATTATAGGAAAAATCACATTCGTTCAGAAAAAGCTTCTGTGCGGCTTCTGCGGTGCTGCGGGCCATGTTCCGCCATTCCCCCAGAGTGGCGTTGTAGTTTCGTTCCATGAGCCGGATCAGCGCCGGGGATTGTGTCAGCGGCATGGGAGACAGCCCGGCGGCCTGGTATATCTTGTCATCGTATTCCAGAGCCTTGACTCCGGCCTCTTCCATAGCCACCTTGATTTCTTTCTCCTGCCGCTTCGTGTACTTCGCCAGCTCTGCCGTGATATCCTGCAAAAGGTATCCGCTGTCCTGCAAGACCTGTATGCGCCACGCGTCAGAGGAGGTAAGGAGATAATCGTCCCCTCGCCCGATGCGTATCATCATTCGGTCAATTATTTGCCGTATAATGTATGTATGAAGCTGAGAAGCTATTTCTTCGCTCCCCTCTGCAATTTTTGAAAGATATTCGGGACTTAACATTTACTTTTACCTTTCCACCACATACGCCACTTCCATTCCGGTTCCTGCATCATTTGTAATCACAGTAGTCGGGCCATATGTCCGCAGGGCCTTGTAGGCGGCAATCTCTTCTGGGGTGAGATCACGCTCGATGGGGGTAGCTAACTCGCCTACAACCACCACAGGAAATGAGAGTGAATTAAGCTTTGCATTGAGTTCTTCTGCTGTTATTTCCGCACCTTTCGGGGGCGAAAAATAAATGACTTTCTTATTTAATGCAAATGCATATATATCATTCGTAGGTGCTCCCCAACTAACAAAATTCGCAATGTTACAGACCGCTGTTTTGACTGCGGTTTGAAAAACATTAGTCAATCTGGACTGAAAAAACCTTCCTGATATATCTGGTGAAGGTTTCAATTCCCAACCACCATTATTTTTTTCAATTGCAACCCTCTGCACATACTTCCCCCTCTTCAGATCAATCTCATCGCACACCCACTGCTGACCGTCTGCATCTGTGTAGTTGCCGTCTTTGCTGACTGGTACACCGGGGAGTCCATTAAGAGTGGATAGGGTAAGAGATTGGCAGGTATAAGGTTCGTAGCGAGTTGGCGTATTACCATATTCCAACTGGATGTTAGTATACCTGCCCGAAGTAACATATGAGCTTCGATAATAATAAGCAATAATAGGATTGTCTGCGGAAACTTTGATTTTTGGATTTAATAACATTTTTCCTGTCGAAATGTGAGCTGCTTCCCCGTTTTTAAAGTCCAACCGAATGAGCCATACGTCTTTTTCAGATATAACATTTTCAGAAATACAACTAAAAACCACATCGCCATATATATTACACTTCTTTTGTGTATCT
>ERZ831601.863-NODE-863-length-27375-cov-16.932211_pt1 | contig 27375 bp, 23 predicted proteins | sample MGYA00519578_ERZ831601 | MGnify/ENA primary metagenome ERZ831601 (study PRJEB31850, sample SAMEA3708717) | human gut metagenome | biome: human gut; feature: human-associated habitat; material: faeces | place: China | collected 2014 ... | reverse complement strand
GCTGCACGCTTTTGCTTATTGTTTGTTATCTGTTTACTTATCGGAATCATTTCACTTCCTCAAAAGTAACATACACTGTAAATCAATTAGTTATGCGTATCTTGGTACAAATATGGGCATTTTATAACGATGCTTTTTAGAGCTAAGAATAGGAATAAAAAGCCCCAAAAAAAGATAGAGCAATTATACGAAAAAAAAATCGTTTCTTGGCTTACACTTCCATTGAATAATCATCAGTTCGTAAATTTATAAGCAATGCATAATTTTCAAGTACAACTATATGCTGGGATAAAGAATATAATACCTTCAAGACAATTATAAACCTTGACTACGAAACTCGGTAATTAATGCTTGACGTAAATTCTGATCCTATTCATCAAACATTAAGTTTATATCCGGATCATCGAATTGAAGTTTGTAAAGGTGAAATAAAATTTATATTGTATTTAGGAAAAATCAGAACAAAGAATCTATTCTTTCGAGAAATAGAATGTAAAGCTGCAAACATTTATATGGAGTTGCAAGAACAAAAGGTCACTGTTTTCTAGAATAACCTTGGAGTTAAAAATAATCTTTTTATGTCACAAATATGATTATTCCCGATAATGGGGTTATTCTTACATATTACATAAATCATAATAATGTTTGGAATAAAAAATACCACGCGCGGCCCTCTATATAATTCAGTTTAATTTAGTACCTATATATAAGGAAAATAAACTAAACTAAATCGTTTTTTCTTTCAAAAAGGGAATATATAAATTTCATACTCCTACGATTAAGAATGAGTCATACAAAAAAGGAGTTTATTTGGGCAAAAAAAATTGCGCTAGGTATATTTATATTTTTTTAACCAACCGTTTTTTATTTTCATTAGCTTTCATTTTTGAGATTTTATTTGCAGTTATTTGGTTCTTCTTTTCACAACTCGCTACAAATCAAAATATTACAATTTTTCAGATAGTCGTTATCTTTCTTTATTTATGGAAAACTATTATATCTTTGTCACATCAATAAATAAAAATAGATATGAACCAAAAACGAAACCTACTCTGGTCATTAACAGTACAAGCCATAACAATACTGTTGGCATCAATGTTTGCATTCCAGGCATGTAATCTGTTTGGTGCAAAACTCATCTTACTGCCTGTATTTATTGTGTCCATCTATATTCCACTAAAGCTTATCTTCCATTACTTTATATATATGTTCAAAGAACTGGAATCAACACCTTTCACAGATGGAGTAAATGGGGATACTTCTCAAGATGTTACTCTGAAAGAGAATGATCTGATTCTATTGAAAAAAAGAATGGAACTATTTCATTATGAATATCAGCAAGAGCATCAACAGTACATTTCACAAAAGGAAAAAGAAGAAAACGAGAAGCTGTGCGCCGTATTAAAATATACACGTGATACATTTCAGCAATTGGGATTTGACGAGTCAGAAATCTTTCAAATAAATGAATGCGTCCGTTATTTTGTTACCAATCGTAAGGTTCTTTCCATTAAGGGCATTCACATAAAAAAACGAATGTCGGTAACCCAAATTTCCTTGAAAAACTTTGCCTGGAATATTGCTTTTCAATATGGTCTCAGTAGCGAAGCGACAGCTACGTTTGTAATAGAGACATTCAGCGAATGGTTTGTGAATACATCATTTGAAACCGTCAGGAAAAATTTACGAACAACTACAGGGAAACACAAAATAGAAATAAACGAGTCCATAACCCGGTTTTGATTAAAGATTAATATTATTTTAATTTATTTTCTGACAAATCTATATTTTTAATATATAAATCATATAAATTTATTAAGCCGTCAAAATTCAAAATAATTAAACAGTTTTATTCGTTAACTAAATTCTCTATTATTCAAAGAATTAGAGTAGATTTCGCTCTTAATATCAGGATGTGCTCCATGATTGATTTTAAGGAAAATTTTGTTTCTTATTTGTTTCCTTTTATCAATTTTAATCATTAACTTTGTTATATAAGCGTGCGACAAGAAGTCGTACAAGTAATTGTTCAGCATGATGTCTGAACCTGTTGTTCCGTCAACAGTAGCCTAAAGAGGCGTGCTTTACGAGTAATTGTTTGGTGCGAAGCCCTCTTGACAATATGGTTCTATGCAGAAATATCCAATGCATAGACTGTTAGGCTGACCGATATGAGTAACTGATGTGAACCGCTGCACCATCGTAACAAAGAAATAGCTTACGGATATTTATAAGCTATAGCCAAAAGGCATGCAGTCAGGATAGTTCTCTGCTTATTAGGACTACACGGATGTAGTACTGCCGGTGGATGGGTGGACTCTAAGTCGGTCGTCAGTTACTTGTACGGAACTTGGTAAGCCCGTATCTTTCCTGCCTTTATTGAGTAGGTAAGCCAATCGCAAGAGAAGCCGAATGAGGTGCGGGTAAAGGATTGCGGAGAAAGCGAACGCTTCCGTGTAATGCGGAGGATAGAGGTTTAAACGTCACCTCATGCGAAAGCAGGCAGACTTCCGCAGGGTAATTCTTTGTGAAACGATTGTAGAACTTTAACGAAATGAAGAAACAGCAAAGGAACGAGGTGAAAGCCGAGTGTGCATCTTCAGCCAAGTATAACACTACATGGAAAGACATTGACTTTCATAAGTGTGAATGCAAGGTCAGAAAGCTGCAAGTCCGAATAGCAAAGGCTCATACAGGAAAGAGGTATAACAAGGTGAAAGCCTTGCAGCACCTCCTTGTCACTTCGTTCGAAGCCAAGGCATTGGCGGTAAGAAAAGTGACATCCAATAAAGGCAAGCGCACGGCAGGGGTTGACCACATAAAGTGGGACACCGATGCCAGGAAAATAGAAGCTATACGTTCTTTGACACGGAGAGGGTATAAAGCTCTCCCACTGAAAAGGGTTAACATACCCAAGGCAAACGGCAAGACAAGACCTTTGGGAATACCAACCATGAAAGACAGAGCCATGCAGGCACTGTACCTTATGGCATTGGAACCCATAACGGAGAGTGAAGCGGATGCAAACTCTTACGGATTTAGAAAGTTCAGAAGTACGGCAGATGCGATAGACGCACTCCACAGATGGCTAAGCAGGGATTGCTCTCCCGAATGGATATTGGAGGGGGACATAAAAGGCTGTTTCGACCATATCAGCCATGAATGGCTTCTCGATAACGTACGAATCGACAGGCATATATTAAGGAAATGGCTGAAAAGTGGAGTTGTATTCAACAAGTTGCTTCAACCGACACTTGAAGGGACACCGCAGGGTGGTATCATATCACCGACACTTGCAAATGCAACTCTTGACGGCATGGAAAGGATGCTCAAAGAGAAATACAAGGCAGGTTATGTCAATGGAAAACTTTACTGCCCCAAAGTCAATCTCGTAAGATACGCGGACGACTTCATTGTCACAGCCGATAAAAGGGAAACATTACTTGAAATAAAGGAAATGCTGACAGCCTTTTTAAAGGAAAGAGGACTTACACTATCCGAGGAGAAGACACTGATAACACATATCAGTGACGGATTTGACTTCTTGGGCTTCAATGTACGGAAGTACAACGGAACATTGTTAATAAAGCCGTCAAAGAAAAGTCAGAAACGTTTCACTGACAAGCTGCACGAGGTTGTGCTGACCAAAGGTAAGGCACTATCCCAGCAGGAACTGATAGAGAAACTCAATCCTATAATAAGGGGATGGGGTAACTACTACAGACATGTGGTATCAAAGGAGGTGTTCTGCCGATGTGACCATATCTTAATAAACCAACTTAAAAGATGGTCATATCGCAGACATACCAACAAGTCAAGGGAATGGATAAGGAGGAAATATTTTATCCATGAAAGTAGCAGAAAGTGGATTTTCGGTTTTGAATATGTATGTGGAGGAATAAAGGAGAGGTTCACATCAGATAAACTGACTGATATTCCAATCAAGCGACACATAAAGATAAGATGCGAAGCCAATCCGTTCGACCCATTATGGGACGAATACTTCGAAAAACGGAAACTTAAAAGTGCCCGTCAACGTGCGTGAAGAAAACTTTATCGGAAACAAGTCATCAAAAGATGATTATGAGCCGATTTAATTTTATGAGAATTAAATTTAGAATTATCGGAGCTGTATGCGGTGAAAGTCGCACGTACAGTTCTTAATGGGGAAAGCGGCAGCAATGCCGCCGACCTACATAACAATAGGAATGCGCGGAAAAGAAGTTGGAGAATATCTCCAAATAAAACGTCATTACATCATAAGTCATGAAATCAGGATGAAACTTGGTATAGATGAGCATGAAACCAATATAGGTCTTTATATTCGCAGGCTGATGAAAAATTGTGAAGAGTAGCCTAAAGGTTCTTCCCTCACTAACAAAAATAGTTGTGCCGTCCTTAACTATGAGGATGGCATTTTTTATTGAATGACTGATAAGCGCAATACCAATCATTAATATTCCATTTATATTTTAGGATTATTGAATCAATCCTAAAACCTGTCTATAATAAAATTCATGGAGTATAGGTGTTTAGATTATGTACGTAGAGCACTATAGTGTAAAATATCCATTTGTGGATTGCCTGTAAAATTTTTAATATATCTGTAAAACTTCAGCAATTACATTCCTTTCAACTTATTGATTATTAGCAATATAAAAATGTATACGTAAAACTTTTGGTATTGGCTAAAAACTTTTTTATCTATAATTTTACTTTGATTTAAGAACAAATTATAAATAAAAATGAAAAAGTTGATAATCTTAGCTGGGTTACTATTAGCGATGGCACATACTGCTTTTGCAGAACAACGCGGAGTTCTCATGGAATTCCATCTTAAAAGTAATCCCGAAAAAAATTCGGAAGTTAATCGTTCTTCTATGTTTTTATTAATTGAAGTTATTTATGATTCAGATGAACATAAAATAGAAGTAATTGGGGACAAGCCAATAGAAGCTGAAGTGTTTCTTTATAAAGCGAACGGTGCTCTTGAAGCTTACTCCTCAACATTGAATACTGATTTTATAGTTTTAAACTCTGGTATCTACATTATCCAAATACAAGGAGATGGATGGTACGCAGAAGGAAAAATCGATGTGTAATCATCAAAATATGAAAGATTAAAGTCGACAATAATCCCACAGACCAAACTGAATAAAAAGCGCGGAATCCGAAAAGCGAAACGAGTAGGTATTAACATAATGATAATCAATATGAAAGATTTGAAATTATTCTCAATTGAAGAAATGTCGGTGTTAGAAGCACTTAATGTTAAAGGTGGAATAGCTGAACTTGCAGTTACCCAGAACGGTTGTTCAAACAATACAACAGGTTGTGCTTGCGATATTGTTATCGTGACCCCAAAGCCTACAGTTCCTACAATTCCAACAATTATTAGATAACCGAGATTGCTGAACATCCGAGGGTGTTGCTGAGTTTCAGAATTACCATTGCTATAAAATTTTCTGATAGATTATCACCCATTTATAAAACGAATGTCTGAAAAATCAAAGTTTGGCAACACCCTCTTGTAAAAACAATAGTATGAAGGCGAGTAAATATAATTACATAATTGAGCGAACAGATATCGCTTATTGGTATAATGGAATAGAGCATAAATATTTTAGCTTACCTATTGATTTAAGTCGCAAAATTGAGACAATGATCAATATCTCGAATAAAATAGCGTTTTTGCCAGATATACTTATAGATAAACTTACATCCGGTGGATTTCTCATCCCTGATGAGACAGACGAATTGGATATTATCAGAAGAAGAAATGAAGAGCGAATCAATAGGAAAGATTATATGTTAACAATCCTTCCTACATTAAACTGTAATTATAAATGTTGGTATTGCATACAAGATCATATCCCGTCACGAATGTCACCTGAGACTATTGAGTCTGTGAAAACACACATTAATCATATGGTCAATGTAGAAAAAATTACCTCTTTGCAATTAGAATGGTTTGGTGGGGAACCATTTATGTACTTCAATCAAATTATTAAACCTATATGTGAATATGCCAAACATATTTGTACCGAGAATGATATCCCATATTCAACAAGTGCAACCACTAATGGATATTTTCTTTTTCCGGAGAAAGTTAATGACATTATAAAATTAGGATTTACTAGATTTCAAATAACACTGGATGGTCCAAAACAAGACCACGATAAAGTGAAATTCCAACATAATTGTGCATCTACATTCGAACATGTTTTAGGCAATATTGAGAATATTCTCAATAATTCGAAAGATATACAGATTCTCTTAAGAATAAATTATACTGAAGAAAATCTCAACTATCAAATAGTAGATGATGTGAATAAGTTAATTTCTCCTTCAAATAGGCACAGAATTCAAATCAATCCTAAGAAAGTTTGGCAAGAAACAGTCAAAAAGGAACGATATAATAGTGTTAGTACATTATTGAACTTGTTTGAGACGTCTGGGTATAAAGTCAACAGATTAGATTTTATCTGGGACTTTGTTCCTTGTTATGCAAACAGGAAATACTATAATGCCATTAACTACAATGGTGATGTAGTTAAATGCACTGCATGTAATGATTTGTATGACAAACAAACTCATGGAACTATAAACGATAATGGTTCAATAACGTGGGATAGTACTTTCATTGAAAAATACAAAGCTAAGTCTTTTGAAAATGCAGAATGTCTTATCTGCAGATATTTACCAATTTGTATGGGAATTTGTCCACGCGATTATGGTACCATATCATATTGTAAATTTAATGGAATGGACATAAAGATAGAGGATGCTTTAGTAAATTATATTACTTCTATGTGCAAAACTGACAAATAATATCTAATTTTACAGTATAATATTGATTAATTAAAACAATATGTAAGGATTATACACTTTAATATTAAGAACGATGAGAAATCTCAGATTCATCCTTTGGATAGCTATGTTGCTTAGTTGTGGTCAAACTATAAATGCGCAAATTCGTATATACGGTAAAATCATAGATACCGACCAAGAGCCTATTGCGGGAGTAAGTTGTGTACTTTTGAATCTTCCCGATTCCATGCAAATTGCCGGAACAGCCAGTGATTTGGAAGGACGTTTTGAATTGGAAGCGCAAGAGGATAAAGAATATATCCTGAAATTATCATTTATTGGATATGAGAAGAAAAGCCAAATCTGTAAATCCGGTAATTTGGGAAATATAATGCTTAACGAAGATGCAATGCTTCTTGACGAAGTGGTTATTACTCCGCAAATCCTGAATACTTTCGGAAACAAAAATCAATTGACACTGAGCGAAACTGCCAAGAAAGTAGGCAACAATGCTCTGGATGCTATCAGTAGCCTGCCGCAATTCAAGACAGACATCAGTAGTGATGCTCTGGTGACAGTAGACAATAAAAGTATTCTTGTGCTGATAGATGGCATGAGACGTTCTTCACGTGAACTGAAAATGCTCAAAGCTGATGAAATCAAGAATATTCAATATTACAGCAATCCTCCTGCAAGGTATGCACATGAAAACATTGGTGCCGTCATTGATGTGAAAACAAAGAAAAAAGTCGATAAACTATATAGTCTATATCTTGACACAAAGAATGGAATAACAACGGGATATGGTACAAATATGCTCTCAATGGCATATGTGGACTCTTTGAATATGGTTACGGCAGCGTATTTCATAGACTATCGTGCACTGAACGACAATAGGATGAACAATACCTATTCGTATGCAGGAAAAACAAATGAATATAGAGGACTACCTGGTAGCTATAACGGGCAATATCATATTGGTCAGCTCGCCTATCAGCGTTACCAAGGCAAGAATCTTTTCAATGCCAAAGTTGAATACCGCAAATCACCCGGCAAACAAGAATACAAACAAGAGCTGGTGGGGCAAAACGATAATTCTACAACCAACAGCCGTAGTCTCCAAAGCGACTATTCATCTGTTTCTGCCGACCTCTACTACATGTATATGTTCAATCAGAACAGAAATTTATCCGTAAATGTATTGAACACTTACTATCATTCAAACTCGGATAATATTTTGGCAAGCAACGAAGGCGGATACTCTTTTGAGAACCATATAGACAACAAATCCTATTCTTTAATAGCGGAAGTTCTGTATAGCGATAAATTATGGAACGGTGATTTTAATTTGGGAGCCTATTACCAATATAAAAATCTGGATCAAAAATACAATCTAACTGAAAACACAACAATTGACACACATAAAGAATATGTATATACCGATTATAGTAATGCTATAGGCAAATTTTCATATAACATTGGTCTTGGATTGGAAAACAATCATTATAAGACTGCGACAAACGATAATTTCAATTATTTGGTATTCCGTCCCTCATTGGTCTTGAATGTTCAATATAACAAACACTCAGCAATGAGGCTTACTGCCTCCATTAACTCATCTGTTCCTAATGTCGGAGATTTGACCAATAGTATTTTTACAATTGATGAACATTTCTATTCACAAGGAAATACGACACTTAAACCATATTATTACTATTACACAAACCTTAATTACCAATATGCTTCTGACGATGGGAAATTTTATATCACCCCATCAGTAACCTATTCGTATTATCCGAATAAGAATATGCCGGTATTGTTTACCGACGGTGACGATATTATTCTCAAGGTAGCAAATATTGATGATATTCACAGCATAGGAGCATCTTTGTCGTTAAACTACAAGCCCGTCAATTGGTTTGTCATCCAGCCATTCTATAACTATGAATACTCAACATACAAGACATATAATCAAATAGTAAACCATAACCTACATAATGCAGGTATCAGTATTCAGTTCCTGCCCAAAAACTGGCAGATTATATGGAACGGCAACATTCCTATGACATTGGTCGATGGTGATATATATACTCGTATGGGATTCAATATGAGTGCTTCAGTGCTTTACAAATTCAAGTCCATGTCAGTGGGAATGGAATATATTTACAATCCGTATCCATCAAAAATCTATGCAGACATAAAAGGATTCAGCTACGCGGAAGAAACCAGATGGAACAATTTCAAAAATCTTGTATCTCTGAAGTTCACCTATTATTTCTCCAAAGGCAAATCCCGTGGTCATGCAGGAAAGCGAATCAGTAATTCAGACAAAGATTCTGGACTAATAAATATTAATACTGCAAAATAATTTAACGTGAGATTTCATTTTGTTAAACAACTAGATGCGATGCAATGCGGAGTTGCCTGTTTGGCTATGATTTGCAAATATTACAAAAAAGCCTATAGCATTGAAACACTTTCTAAAATATGCGGTGTTTCAACTGAGGGAGTTTCGTTACTCGCAATAAAATCAGCGGCTGAAAAATTAGGCTTTCATTCTATCTATGGAAAAGCTTCAATAGAACAATTAGCCAACATATCTCAGCCATGTATATTACATTGGAATCAAAACCATTTTATTGTTTTGTATAAAGTAAAGAAACAAAAAAAGTTTTATATCGCAGATCCCGGTAAAGGATTATTATGTTATTCAATTAAAGAATTCAAGAAACATTGGATTAGCTCTGTTTCAAATGGAGAAGAAAAAGGTATAGTAATGTTTCTTGAACCCGCAGAAACTTTTTTTAAAGCAAATACCTTGGATGAACAAGTCAAGAAACGTTCATTCAACTTTTTGTTAGGCTATATATTACAATATAGAAAATATTTCATCCAAATAATTTTAGGCCTGTTACTGGGGTGTTTGCTTCAGCTCATCATGCCTTTTTTAACCCAGGCAATCGTTGACATTGGGATAAAGCATAATGACATAAAATTCATTTGGCTTGTCTTATTGGGAGAACTGATGATTGTCATTGGACGTACTGCAACCGATTTTATACGCCGGTGGCTGCTACTTCATATCTCCATGCGAATAAATATTTCTTTGGTAAGTGATTTCTTTATCAAGTTGCTAAAGTTACCGATGGCATTTTTTGACACAAAACTCATGGGCGACTTATTACAACGTATTGAAGATCATTCGCGCGTACAAAACTTCCTTACGGGACAGGTTCTGAATGTAGTTTTCACATTTCTAAGTTTCATTATATTCGGTGTTGTCCTGTTTATTTACAATAAGATAATATTCGGTGTTTTTATTATAGGAAGCATTATTTACGGATTATGGATTTCTTCATTCTTACGCCGTCGCAAAGTTCTTGATTATGAAATATTTGAGCAACAAGCGATTAACCAAAACAAGACATACCAATTCATCACGTCTATGCAGGAGATAAAGTTACAAGACTGTGAACAACGCAGGCGGTGGGAATGGGAAGATACTCAAGCTGACTTATTCGGTGTCCAAATGAAATCGCTTAAATTGCAACAGACACAGGAAGCCGGCTCTATATTCATTAACGAGGTCAAGAATATACTAATTACAGTTCTTGCGGCAACTGCAGTGATAAACGGTCAGATAACACTCGGTGCCATGCTTGCCATCCAGTATATCGTGGGACAACTTAACTCTCCAGTAGAGCAGTTTATGTCATTCATATACTCTTTACAAGATGTGAAGATTTCCCTTGAACGAATCAACGAGATTCACGAAGGTAAGAACGAAGAATCCACAGAGAATCAGGCTAAACAATTTGCCGCTGAAAAGGTAATTAAAATTGAAAACATTGATTTCAAATACGACATCCATGCTTTGAAGAAAACGCTTGATAGTGTATCATTCAACATTCCAGAAGGTAAAGTGACTGCCATAGTAGGAGCATCTGGTAGTGGAAAAACCACATTAATTAAACTTATGCTTGGTTATTATCCGGTTATGTCCGGTTCTATCACTATAGCAGGGCGAAATATTAACGAATATAACCTCAAATGGTGGAGACGTCATTGTGGAGTGGTAATGCAAGATGGAGTAATATTTTCTGAGTCTATAGCAAGAAACATTGCTGTAGATGATGGTGATGTTGATGTAATGAGGCTTGAAAGAGCAGCCCGAATTGCAAATATTCATGACTATGTGATGGGGCTTCCTCTAAAATATAATACCATAATTGGCAGAGACGGTATAGGTTTAAGCCAAGGGCAGAAACAGCGTATTCTTATAGCTCGTGCTGTTTATAAAAATCCAGATTTCATATTTTTGGATGAAGCCACAAATGCTCTTGATGCCAAAAATGAAAAGACAATAGTAGAAAATCTGGATAAGTTCTACCAGGGGCGTACAGTCGTTGTTGTAGCACATCGTTTATCAACAGTAAAAAATGCAGACCAAATTATTGTTGTTGATGGAGGAAAGATAGTTGAAACCGGCAATCATGCATCTCTCATCAAAAAGAGAGGCGCATACTTTAATTTGGTAAAGAATCAACTTGAATTAGGAACATAATTGTTGAATAATGGTATAAAATAGAATTTTGAACCTAATAATGCGTACAATATATATGATTAGCTCTAACAGAAAGAAATCATCTGAAGAAATAGAGTTACGTTCTGAAAAAGTTCGTAATCTTTTAGGAGAAATACCTCCATCCTTTATAAGATGGGGTACAGTAATAATTGTTGCCATATTTTTGATATTACTATTGGTAGTCTGCTTTATGCCTTTCCCTTATTCTAATGGAGAAAGTATACTTCAACATATCTTGTTTAATAATCAACTCGGTATAAACAATAATATCATAAACATATAAACAAAACATTTATTATTCGTAAAGCTTTATAATGTGCTTATAATTAATAGATTTGACAAGGAGGTAATACGACTGTAACAGAGATTTACCTCCTGCTTTTATATTTACAGACTTTCCACATTTCCAGATATATTGTTGGTATATTGTGGTTTCAAACCATCGCATCTTACGATGTGTCGCAATTTGTGTTAGCCATTTCTTTGAGCGATATAATTCTCTGAATAATAGACTACTTATTTTGAGCCAGGCTAAATCAACTTACTTTTTATTTCCGTAATGAAAAACTATATAAAAACAAACACAGACCAGGTTAATTATGAAAGCTATATGTCACATAAATCAATAAATCAGAATAATATCCACTTCCGATTTATTGATTTATGATTTATCACTTTAAGAAATCTTATCATAATTATTTGCCTGTAAAGAGAATCACGCCTTGTGCAGAACAGAATTTATCGTATTCATCCTTATCAGTACCGCTTTCAATATGCCGATCAATAATTTCTCCCAGTTCATCGAAGCAGACTTCATCACTAATGCAGCTGGTTCCTTCCTCATTCTGAAGATACACTTCATAATAATCTGAACCGTTCAGACAAATCAAGACATACCCCTGAAAGAGATGTCCGTTGACACGGAACTTCAGTCCAGGCAAATCCTTATATACCGTTGCCATAAATTCATGAATTCCCCATGACATAAGGATTGCTGTGTCGGTCATTGATACCAGCTGTTCGCGGATTGTTCCAGCTATACGCATAACATAATCTTTATCCATAATGCTAAAGTATTTAATGATTACATACTAATTATTCAAACCACTCACGATTATCCTTCTTCAGTTCTTCGATAAACTGCTCCTCGGGTAAAGCAAGAGTTTCCGCATCCGTGAAGAAAAAAATCTCGTCATAAATATATTCGGCTTCCTTTTTGGCAAAGCCTTCATTTTCATCTTCAAAACTACCGGGTTGGATGACATCCAATAAAGCGGTAGGTGCGATAATAAGTTCTTCGCCATCGTTGGCTTGAACTATACGACATACATAAGTATTGCCGCCCCAATAATATTCCTTTGTTTTCATAATTCAATTATTTAAGAGGTATATTACGTCCATATTTATTAAGGTATTCCATCATGCATTTTGCTTCCTCATGCGAAGCCATATTACGGTCATCGTAGTAACGGGTATCATCTGCCATAACCTTAATGCATTCCTTGATCAGTTTGTACAGGCTCTGTTGCAGCGTGGGGTGCATTGTAGGAATTGCAGCTGCAAAGCGTTTCGGATTGAAAGAAAAACTGTTCACCGCCATTTCCAAATCCTTGGCAAGGCGGAATTCTTTAGATTCCTGAATGTTTTTGTCCATAGTTGATTCTATTATTAAATTTGAAAACTCGTTTATTTTTCCCCTTAGTTCGGCTTCCTTATTACCGGAGCCGCTTCGGGTTTTATGGTGCGAGAATTGTCTGCCGTAAAAGCCTATTCCGACGTTTTTTCTTGGTAAAATACTCTTGCTCCGCAAGGAAGATTTTCCCAAGAAATGCATTTCAAAACGAGAGGAGCAGGCGCGGCTGACTAAATTTGCACCTGATAAAACCAATGCGGTGACAAAGGAAGGGCGAAAGAAAAAAACAAAATCCAGTAACTTCTATATAAAAGGGAAAAATATAATAGGACAAGGGTGGCGGCGGGGCAATGTGACGGATGGTGTATAAATGGAGAATTTATAAAGGTTCCCGGAGCGGCCGATGGCAGAAGACTGCTCGTGCCGGATTCCGTCATCAGCCATAGATCCGGACCTGGTATCTCCTGTAGTCAAAGGCTACCGGAGAAAAAGCAGGTAGATAAAAAAGAACAATCCACACATAAAACAGGGAATGATATAAAAGGCTCCCGGGACGGCCGATGACGGATGACTGTTTGTGCCGTCAGTAGGAATCAGCCAAATTCCCGGAGTGTATTGTTTCAGCAGCCAAAAGCTGCCGAAAAACAAGAAGCCGGTAAAAAAGGACAGCCAGAACACTGGCGTATATACAAGAGGAGCTATTATAAAGGTTCCCGGAGCGGCCGATGGCAGAAGACTGCTCGTGCCGGATTCCGTCATCAGCCATAGATCCGGACCTGGTATCTCCTGTAGTCAAAGGCTACCGGAGAAAAAGCAGGTAGATAAAAAAGTGATTCGGGCAGTAACAGGAGAAACAGGTACAAAAAATACAGGACGGATTTCTCAGTCCTGCATCTGAAACAAATTATGAATTATGTCAGGCAGCAGCCTCTTGAGACTGAGGCTGTTGTTCGGTAGTATCACTTTCAGAATGTTCTGTCTCCTGCTTTGCCTGTTCCTGTACCTGCAGGACAGCTTTCTTTTCCTCGATACGCTGGTGGCGTTTTTCGTACACCTCGTCATGCGTACCCTTAATTTCTGCCAATGCTTGGGGCATGTGCTTCTGTGCAAATTCAAGCAACAGGTCGGCTACGGCATTATTTCCGTATGCGTTACTCTTGAAATTGGCTATCAGATAATCCCTGCGGATAACAGCCTTTGCCTTTGGAGTAAGATTGGCTATGATATTCAGTTTATTCTCGTCTGACAAATACCGAATGTCTTCATTCTCTATGCCAACTGTTGCGAAATGCTCTTTGCGAAGCGATGAAAGCAGGAAGAAATATATCATTTTGTCTTCTTCTGCTCCAAATTTAGCTTCTGTCACGTCAACTTCGAAAATCCGTCTCTTGGTATCTTCTATGGTCTTTTCACGTGCAATTTCCTTGTTGCGCTTGTCCTGCTTGTCCAATTTTTGTATTGGTGACAGCTGCTCCTGCCCTGCAGTCTGTCCGCTGACTGAACTTTGTGTTGCCACTTCCACATAGCACATGGAAATATCTTTCTGACCTATCTGGGCGTACAGGCTTATCTCTCCCTCTTCGTTTCTGCGAACCAGTTCCTTGCATTCTTCCATATAGTCGTTAACTTCCTGGTCGTACTCCAGCTTGGCTTCTCTGAACGCATCTTCCGTTTCATAGTCAGAGGACTGCGGTTCTTCCGGCAATTCGGGGTATTGGTAACATCTGCCTGAAAGTTCAGTGACTTCATATCCCAACTCTTTAAGGCGGTTTACTGCGTCTGCATCATAGCAGTATGGATTGTACCCAAGAGAAAGTAGCGGATGGGCACTTAACGCCTGAACAGACTTTTCTACAATGAATGCCGTATTCATTTCAGCAAGACAACTGCGCTTTGCACAATTTCCACAACCACCCTCACAAAAGAGTGTCATGTTGTTCGTATTGTGAGGACATGACAGACAAAGTGTTTTGTCAAAATTGTAGCGGTCAAGGTCGGACGTAAAGTCACGTTCTATGTTTTTCGCAACTTCGGTAGCTTTCATGCCTCGCCAACTGCCATACATGATGCCCTCTTTCAGATGTTTATCGAAAACTTCTCTCTGAATGTCTTCGCCATAACGGCAGATTTCACTCGCTACACTGATTGTCAGCTCGTCCTTTTCCAGAAGTTCCGCAATTTCGGGGATAAGGGCGGTAAACTTCAAGCGAGTGCGTATATAGGTTTCGTTCTTACCGAACTGCACGGCCAAAGACTGAATGTCGTGCCTACCGCTCTCAATAAGTTTCTGATATGCGTTTGCTTCCTCAATGGGTGTAACATCCTGTCTTTGCAGGTTCTCCGTTACCGCCATTTCCTCTGCCACCTCGTCCGACACGTTCAGTATGACCGCCGGAATTTCCGTCATTTCCGCCATAAGGGAAGCACGGTATCTGCGTTCTCCGAAAACTATTTCAAATTTTCCGCTTTCATCAATCGGGCGTACTCCGATAGGTTGCAATACTCCTTGCTGACGGATGCTGTTTGCCAGTTCCGCAAGGCTCGCCTCGTCAAAATGCTTGCGTGGGTTGTAACTGCTCGGCTGAATGTCTGCCAATGCTACCATACTGATGTTCATTTCTTCTACTGACTGCATACCTGTTTTTTCCATAATTCATTGAATTTTATTGTTAATAATATTTTTATTTTCCCTCTGGTCGATTCCTTTTTGCCTGACCGCCTTGGGGTTTTATGGTGCATTACAAGGATGTCGGTACAGCCCATTCGACGTTTTTTTGAAGCAAAATACTCTTGCCAGGCAAGGAAGATTTTCCTTCAAAATGCACTTCAAAACGGAAGAATCAGGCGCGACAGCCTACATTCGCACCCGATAAAACCTATGCGGTGGCAGACAAGGAATGACAGCAGGCAATAATCGCAAATAGAAATGGAATTGGCCATCGGCCTGTATAAAAGGCATCTGATAAAAGGACTGACGGCTTGGGCGGGTAAAAGAAACGGTCTGCCGGGCAAACAAAAAGGGGACTCTTTCTGATTGTGACATGCCGGAGGCACGACGGACGGCACAAGCAGAATGTGTCACCGTTTGCCCATGACGCCGTCGGCCCAGAAAGGAAAGCTGCGGACAAAAGGCGAAATGTGCCGGAGCAACAACCAGGCAGGATGCCCATATAGCGGAATACCGGTTGTTTCGACAGGTCGAAGCTCCGGCATGAAGCGGTATGATGCAGACTGCCGTTGATCGGGCACAGCCTTCCGTACCTTGGAGTGGAGGGCGGACAGCGGCACAGACAGCATACCTTAATTTCGGGTGGGGAAAGCCGGATAGAAAAGGGAGGAAATACCGGAAAGGTATCCATATAAAAGGACACTGGCTGGCAAGGCCATGAAGGCAGTCCCGTATGACCGCCTTCTCCTGCCTGTCAATCAACAAAGTTGAAATACCTGTCGCAAAGCTCTTTCTGCTGCATGAAGCGTTCGCTCTGATAAAAATCCACCTCGGGATACTTGCAGAAACCCGAAACGGCGTATCTGCCGGTAGGGGTACATAATCCGTAAAGCATGAGCCAGTCGAGAACTTCTTCCCCGTTGTTGTTCGTGTCGATGAACTGGCACCCGGCACTGCGTTCCGCACCAGGCAGGTTGACCGTGATGATGGTTTCCGACTCAAATTCGTTACTGTCTTCTACATACGCCAGCAATGCCAGACAAAGCGGTGTTCCGAGTCCATGCTGGTAATATGTGACAAGGGGGAAAACCCATTTACCGTCCTTATGAAGCAGTGTCAAGGTCATGCCGTCCACTTCCACGCTTCTCTCTCTGATTTCATTTTCCATAATGCTATCGTTTTTTTTAAGTTTACTTTTTTCTTTCCCTGCTTTCGGTCCTTAAAGACCTTCGCCGGATTTATTTTTCCGCACCACGAAAGTGATAATGGCAACCGGACAAATCTGGCGACAGAAATACGCTTCTCCCCGAGAAGGAAGATTTCCGTCGGCCACCGCAGGCCGTGAGGATTTGCAAGGTGCAGCTGTTATCCGTTACTTTCGCGGAACAATAAGCCGGAAGGTCGGGACGGACTGCAAGGACAAAGATATAAAAGGATTGAAAGACAGATATAAAGGGAGGCGATAAAAAGGGAAAAGGAGGATAAAAAAGGCAGATGCCAGCCTACAAAAGCCAGCCGGCCCCGGCAGGACGAAACACAGGAAAACCTGCCCGATCATCACGACCGGACAGGCAAAAGGTTAAATCAATGAATCACGGTCAGGCAGCCCTGACAGTATTTTCTTCTTCGGGAACTTCGGACTGCGGACGCTCGGCTTCCTTGAGTGCCTCGTCAATCCGCTGCTGCAAGTCCTTACATTCCTGCTTCAAGCGTTCCAGTTCTTCCGCCTTGCTCCACTTCCGGGCGGTGATTTCCTGCAAGGTCGGTATTTCGTGCTGCAGCATGGCTATCTGTTTCTGCTGCTTCTCTATCAAAGACGGCATCCTTTCAAGCGCAGCCTGCGGGTATCGTGCCGATTCGGCAAATCCCAACGGCAAGGCTCCCGACACGCCACAGCGGTATTTCAGTCCACTTACTCCCTCTACAAAGAAAGCGTTACGGTCGAACGAACCGGAAAGGGTGTACTCGCTGCGGACAAGCAGATTCAGCCCCATATAGCTGCCAATGGTACGGTAAGCCTCGCCCCTGTATGTCTTGGCTATGCGGTGCAGTTCACGGCCTGTCTCTTCCCGGGTAGCCTGCGGCAGATTGAGCAACAGCGTTTCCCTGTTGCCGCTATAGGATGCGATATACTCCATGTCCTGCTCGACCTGCGCCACGATGCGCTCTGCCTTGCCGACAGCTTCCGTGTTGGCCGCAATCTTGCGCTCCGCACGGATGCGCTCTTTCTTGAATATGGCCTGTTCTTTATCCAACTGCATGATTTTGTTGTCGAGCTTGGCCTTGTTCAAAAGGTCGGTATTTCCTGAAAGGATAGCCACGAACTCGGCAAAGTTCATGCCGCTGTCTTCGTCCATGCTGTCCTCGTCAATGCGGCGCACGGCAATAGTGCCGTTGTTAATCTGGTTAATGAACATCTGCTTGTTTTTGAGCAGGTTGAACTTGTAGGCATCGAGCGTCTTTTCCGTTCCGTAGATTACAATATCCACCACGTTACCGCCCCAGAGTTTCACGGTGTTGCCCTTGCGTACCGCACGACCGTTGCGTTGCTCCATGTCGGCAGGTCTCCACGGTATCTCCAGATGATGCACCGCCACAGCCCGCTGCTGGGCGTTGACCCCAGTACCGAGCATGGATGTCGAGCCGAAGAGGACACGCACCCTGCCGCTGTTCATGTCTTCAAAGAGGCGTTTCCTTGCCCTCTCCGTGGTGGCACACTGAATAAACTGGATTTCATCAGCCGGGATGCCGAGGCGTACCAGCTTCTCCTTGATGTCGGTATAGATGTTCCACTCGTTCGGCTTGTAAGTGGAAAGGTCACTGAAGACAAACTGCGTACCCTTATTGGCCGCCGAGCGTACATAATAGTCATAGATGGTTCGGGCGCAGATGGAAGCCTTGTTACCTGCATCATCGCTGAACTTCTCACCCAAAAGGCGCATGTCGAGAGCCATCTTGCGTGCCACATTGGTAGCAATGAGCATCTTTGCCTTGTCGAGGTTGTCCGGCTCGATCGTGTCAAGCCCGAGGTCTTCCCAGTTTCCACTACCGGCAAAGGAAACGAGGCGTCCGATCATTTCTTCCTGCTCGATTGTCGGCGCATGAGAGAGGAAGCGGACATTTTTCTCCGGCACATCAAGATGTATCATGTCGGCTGTACGGTAGTCGGTGATTTCACGCAGGAACATCGCCAGTTCCGGCACTTTGATATAAGTGCGGAAACGCTCCTTGCGCTTGATTGCCCCTGTCACGTTCAGCTCATAGTCGGCTGTCTTTTTGGTAAATATGGCCGCCCAGGCATCGAAACAGCTAATCTGCTGACGCTTGAGTTCACGTGGGCGCAAATACTTGAACATCACATAAAGCTCTGTCAGCGCATTTACCACCACCGTACCGGACAAAAAAGTCGCTCCAAGGTCACGGCCTGTTCGGTGCTGGATGTCACGGATGGCAAACAGCAGGTTCATCGCCCTTTGCGAGCCTTTTGTATTGCCGATACCTGCCACCCTGTTGTGGCGTGTCTGGAACATGAGGTTCTTGAACATGTGGCATTCATCGACAAAGATGTGGTCTATACCCATTGAATGAAAGTCCACGGTATCATCCTTGCGGTCGTCCAGTTTTTTACGAAGCTCGGACAGCTTCGCCTTCAAATTTTCCTGTCTCACTTCCAGCCCTTTCTGCATCTTGCGGCTACGGTAGCGCATGGTGGACTGTTCCAACACTTCAAGGCTTCGCTCCACATCGTAAAGCTCTTCTGTGAATATCTCTATCATGGTTTCCTCGGACTGCGGTATCTTGGAGAATTGCTCGTGCGTCAGGATGATGCAATCCCAGTTGTTGTTCTTGATTTTGGAAAATACCTCTCTGCGGTTGGCCGGTGTGAAATCTTCCTTGCCCGGGTACAGGACTTTTGCGTTCGGGTATGCCTTGCGGAACGTGTCGGCAATTTCGTGTACATTCGCTTTCAGGCCGATAATCAGAGGCTTCTGTACCAATCCCAGACGCTTCATTTCATAGGCCGAGACGCACATAATCATGGTCTTGCCTGTGCCTACTTCGTGCCAGCAGATACCACCACCGTTCTGCTTAATCATCCAGATTGCGTCTTTCTGCGACGGGTAGAGTTCGTTGTACGGGAACTGCTCGAAGGAAAGCTGCGGAAAGGTCTGTGCCGAACCGTCATAGGCCGGACGGACATAGCAGTTGAAACGCTCGTTGTATGTGCGTACCAGTTCATCCCTGACTTCCAGAGGACGGGCATCGAGCCACTGGTTGAAATTGCTGCGGATTTCCTGTATCTTGGTGGCCGCTTCCTGAATGGCTTCCTCGTCGGGCACACGTACCTTGTCGCCGTTGCGATACACTTCTTTGGTTATCTCCGGCACTGTGTCATGCAAGGCATGGACAAACAGGTCTTCACCGTTGAAATTACGCACGGAATAGGTGTTGTATGCTGCCGGGGAGTAACCTTTCAGACGCACTACATAGGTATCGTTGACATCAAAGTACATCACTTCGGCTTCCACCCCGAAAAGTTCTGCCGCAAAGTCGGCGTAAAGCTGCGGGTCAATCCAACGCTCGCCCATATTGATATCCAACTCTTCATAAGGTATCGGTTCGGGCGTTGCGTTCTCCAGTGCCTTGACGGATATTTCCGTCCATTGCTGCTGCCTTTCCGAAAGGTCGGGAATACAGGAAACAAATTCCGTGCATTTAGCTATCACGTTGCCTGCAATGAACTTGCCTTTGTGTTCCCATTCATCCGTAACAGGATTGTAGAATATCTCGCCCTGCAACGCTGCGATTACATCTTCATCAGACAGGCCGGTAGAGCGCATGATGTAGTCCATATCCACCTTGCCGTAGAAATTGAGGCTGCTTGCCAGCGCTTCCGACGGCTGTAGAATACGGTCTGTCGCAATCTTCGTGAAAGCCACAGGCTCACGCATGATGTCGGCCTTGACTATATCGCCGCCAAGCTGCATTTCGATAGTGAACACCTCGACACCGAGGCTGTCAAGCATGATAAACTCCTTGTTGTCGTTCTCATGGAAAAATCCCCATTTGGCTACAAAGGCATCATACAGCGTGTTCAGCCGCTCACGTATTGCCGTCTGTTCGGTCTGCAGATCCCGTTCCCTGACAGAAAGCATGAAATACGCTTCACGGACAGGGAAATAGTCGGCTGCACGCTCCATATTGACCTTTCCCTCGTCCACCGGAACGAAATCTACGGCCACATCGGCATAGTGGCTTGATTTGCGGAACACGACCGTACCAATCTGCCCCTCGAACATTACCAATGTACCGCTTTTCATCCAGTCCTCGAGTTTTTCCGTGTAGGCTCTCCGTCCTCTATTAACAGAGAGTGCGGTCGTCTCCTGCATCCCGAACAGCGACATCTGCACGGACGCTTCGCCCTGCTGTCCGAAAAGTATTTTGTGGAAATACCGGTCAAAGTCGTATTTGAGCAAAGCGGAAAGGTATTGTGCCATGGCCGCATCAGAGCCGAGCCACTGGTGTTTGCGTACATATTTGCCGTGCTGGTTCATCACGATACGGCTGTCGGTCGCCAGTACGGTCTTCGGCATGGAAAACAGCCTGTTGGCGTTTTCGGTCATCGTTCCGCTCATATCGTACATTTCTTTGCCCACCTGCAAAAACATCTGTTCACGTGCGGAGAGTGCCGCCTTATTGGTATGTTTCTGGAATATGAGCAGGTCGCTGCCTACCTCGATACCGCTTGTCTGCATGAAAAGAGCGTCAGGCAAACGTACTGCGCTGACAAGGTCGGCATGGTTCACCAGATATTCACGTACAAACCTGTTTCCTGCCGTGTCGGCCACACCTCTTGAAGTGACGAAAGCCAGCAGTCCGCCATCGGAAAGCAGTTCCATAGCCTTGACAAAAAAATAGTTGTGAATGGTCTTTGTGGCCTGTTCATAGATACCGCCCTTTTTCCACAGGTCGGCATCGAAGACACGGAAATTGCCGAAAGGAATGTTTGAGGCAATGACATCGAATTTCCGATGTTCCAGCTCCTGTGTGCCTATCGTTTCAAAGCCTGCCGTTACGGTGGTTACGTCCTCATGCAGCAGCGAAAGTACAAGTCCTGTAATGGTATCTTTCTCAAAAGCATAGCTGCGTGTGCCGGGCATGGCTACAGGCAGGAAACCGCCGATACCTGCGCTCGGTTCAAGAAAGCTGTGCATCTGCAAGCCGTTAGCAGAAAAGGTCTTGTGTATCTGTGCCGCCACTGCGTCAATCAGGAATTGCGGCGTGTAGAACGCTGTCAGAACTGAAGACTTGATGCTTTCAACAAGCGAACGGCAAGCTGCCTCGTCACCCCCTGTAAGTGTCCTTAACGCATCCAGCAGACGGTTCAAAAGCCCAGAAACCTCTTTGTCAAGCGGTTTGTCCGTACCCAAGTCCAGCACGTCCTTGATACCGCCGAAACCTGAATACTGCGCCAATATCTGTTTTTCCTCTTGTGTAGCCGTCCTGCCCTGTATGCGAATAGCTACTGCTGTCTCTATGGCCTTGATGTTGGCCGATAATGATGTCAATTTGTTGTAACCCATGATTTAACCTATTTTTTTATTTCCCTTTTTTCGGCCCGTTTGCGGCCGCAGGGATTATTTTTCTGCCTTGAAAGGTGGCGGTGGCCATCCGCCATGGCCGGTAAGGAAAAATACGCTCGACAGCCGGAGAGGAAGATTTTTCCGAGACCCCACGGGCAGAATGCCGGCATTGGCAGGAATGGAAACCGGCGGTTACCTTTGCTGAAAAATCCAATCCCCCGAGGTCGCACGGCGGAGAACGGAAGAGCAGCTACAAGAGGGATGGATAGAAAAGGATTGAAAACAGGCGGATGGAAAAATAGAAAAGGAAGATCTGAGGTAAAAAAGGGACGGCGCATGGCCATGCCGTCGATAAAAAGGGACTATGCCGTCGGCAGACCGAAGCCGGAACAGACCCTGCCGGGCCCCGGTAAGGTCTGTCCGTGGATTATCAGTCAATATCGTAACCAATCACAAACTCGTCATTGATTAGCAGATAGTAATAGCCGTTGCCGCAATTCCGGTACTCCTTGCTGAATCCGGCAGCCATGTCACCGTTTTCCCGCGGCTCGCACCAAAGCGTACCGTCATAACCGCAAAAGTCAAAACGAAGCGTCGAGAATTTCTCCTTATTCTTCATGGCCTGGCGGAACCTCTGCATGTCCCAGCTTCCGCAATACTTCTCAATCGTGGAGAGCCGAATACACTTTCCGTCAATAGCCGTTCCCGTGGTGATACGGTTTTCGTACAGGGACTTCTCAAGGTCTGCTGCTGCAATCTTGCGGAGCCAGTCATTGGTATGCGTGGCAAGGCGTGCGAGTTTCTGGTATTTGAGAATCATTTTCCTGTCCATATCCTTTTCGTCCACCTTTTCCTGTGACGGGTAATAGATTTTTTCGATGCTGTTCCAGTCTGAAAAGATGTAGCCATGTTTGCGTTTCCCTTTCGCAATAATACCGATGATGTTCTCCCCGCCACGGTTGATAAACAATTTCCTGCGTTCCCCGTAAATCCTGACATACAAGACCGGTGGGTTCTGTTCATTACGGAGATAGGCTTCTGCCGGATGCATTGTTGCTGTTGTTGTGTCCATACCTGTATTTTTTTAGTTGTTAATTTCCCTTGGTTCGAGCCGCTTCGGACTCTCATGCCGGGATTGGAGTTTTCAAGCAATGAAGACTGGGAAAGCGGACGACAAAAGCAGGTAAAGCGGCTGCGGATTTTACGGAATACCCCAATCTCCGATTTGCGGAAGGCTGCCGTCAAATCCGTACCCGGTTAGCATAGCGGTACCTGCCGGTTCGGACCGACCAGTAAATTCGCGAAGAAAATCAATGCCGGTGAGGAGTACCGTATGTGAGGCGTAACAGGAAATGAATCGGAACATGTGACGGTACAAAAGGAAGCCGCCCTGCGGGTAAAAAGGGAAAATCCGGCAACGGAGGAATATAAAAGTGATACGGGGCTTCAAAAAACAGACGGATATGCTGTCTGCATATCCGCCCTGACTGTGTTTCAAAGTTCGGGAAGTGTGCCTGTCCTGACTTTCTTCCCGTCGCAATAGAGTTCGATTGTACCAGGTATGAACCCCATTTCGCCGAAAGCTATGTTTCTGACATAGTCCCGGTACTCCTTTCCCGAGAAATTCTTACCGCTAAGGTTGTTGAAAAACATGCGGATGCTGAATCCGTCTTCACTTGACAGTATTGTCCTTCCGTCCTGTCTGATTTCTTCTTTCATTTCTTTTAGCTTTAATAGTTTGAAAATCCGTTTTTCTTATTTCCCTGTTTTGGGTTGCAGGGCCGTATTCACTACTTTTTGAGGCATGAAAGGACAAAGCAGGCCGCATAATAAACCAAGTGCGGACAGGAAACCGGCCGAAAGGTTCTGTTTCCGCCATCCGAATACAATGTCGCTTGGCGATTATGCGCTTTGTCCTACATTCGCCGATCAATAAAGTGTGAAGTACACAAGCCCCTGCGGTAGAACAAGTGCAACAGCGAGAAAGTAGGCAAAAAAATCAGTGCAAAATATTGTCCTTCAATAAATTGATATAATCTGGTAAATTTATTATATTTGCACTGCGTAAAAATACGCACTCCACTGCGTAAAATGTAAGACTATGTATAAAAGAGCTGAATATCAGATAATTAAAAACAGAGTTGAAGAACCGAGAAAGTTCATTCAGGTCGTGATGGGTGCCCGTCAAATCGGGAAATCGACGGTAGTAAAACAGGTATTGAAGGATATATCCATTCCGTACCAGCTGTTTTCAGCAGACAACGTACCGGCTACGAACAGTGCATGGATAACCAACTGCTGGGAGGCAGTGCGCAGCCTTAAAGAAAACAACGGATGGGAAGAGGCCGTCCTGGTGATAGACGAAATACAGAAGATATCCAACTGGAGCGAGGCCGTAAAAAAGGAATGGGACGATGACACATTTCATGACCGCAACATCAAGGTGCTGCTTTTGGGCAGCAGCCGCGTGCTGTTGGAAAAGGGTCTGTCGGAATCTCTTGCCGGAAGATTCGAAGAGATACGCATGAGCCACTGGAGCTATACGGAAATGAGGGACAGTTTCGGTTTCTCAATCGATCAATATCTCTATTACGGAGGCTATCCCGGCGCGGCTTCACTTATCGGTGACGAAGACCGTTTCCAGCAATACATACAGTCCGCCATTATCGAGGCGACCATCAACAAAGACATCCTGATGGACACTCCCATCAGCAAGCCGGCGCTGCTGCGGCAGACTTTTGAACTGGGTGCGGCCTACTCAGGCAACCTGCTGTCGCTGAACAAGATGCTCGGCTCCCTTCAGGACGCCGGCAACACGGCCACACTGGCCGGTTACATCAACCTGCTGGAAGAGAGCGGACTGCTATGCGGATTACAGAAGTACAGCATTGATACGGCCAGAAGAAAAGCCAGCATTCCGAAGTTCCAGGTGTTCAACAATGCACTGAAAACGGTGTACAACCCTATATCATTCGAACAAGCCCTGCTTGACCGCCGGGCATGGGGACATATATTTGAATCCGGTATCGGAGCCTACCTTGTAAGTCAGGGTTTCGTCCACCGGTTTGAGGTATTCTACTGGAGAGAGCGAAATGATGAAGTGGACTTTGTCATTCACAAGAAAGGCATAACGATAGCCATCGAGGTAAAGAGCAATGCCGAAAAAAGGACGGACGGTCTGGATAAATTCAGGGAACTGTTCGCACCACAGGCATCGTTCATTGTCGGCGACGGCGGCATCAGCGTAGAAAAATTCCTCTCGATGGATATCAGGAAACTATTCCAAAGCTCCCGATAAAACAGGTATGCTTGCGAAATCCGTATTCACGCTTCTATGTGCGCTGGTGTGCATCCTGTTTTACGTCATAGGATTCTGGCGGAGGAAAGCCGGCGAGGCGGCGTTTGCCGCCGCACGGGCCGCCACGGACGAGAAAGAGCGTGAGCGGTATTGCCGGCTGTCCGTGCTGGCCGGAAACAGGAATGCGTGCCGCATGTTCTGCTTTTCGCATCCGGACATCTACGAGAGCCGCCAACCGCTGAAACCGTACAGCTTCCAGGGGATGAAAGTGACCTTCTACGGCTACTATTACCCGACGCGCCATGAGAAACTGCTAAGCAGCAGGCAACAGATGTTCTGCCATGCGTTGTTCAGATTCAAGGACGGTGAAATCCACGGAGTGAGATTCTTCAAATCCTGCATGGAAGCCCTGCATCTGGAAGAGGGGAACCTGCATGTCATGTTCATGCCGTGCAGCAGCCGTGAGAAATACATCCGCCGCTTCAGACGGCTGGACGAGTACATATCCACGCATTGCCCGCAGATGACCTCGGGGCTGAACGATGTGGTGATAACCGGAACACGCGAAAGCCTGCACAAGATGAAAGGCGGCAAAAAACGTATTCTCAAACGGAACTATAGCATCACCGGCGATGTAGAAGGGAAAGACATCGTCATCGTGGACGACGTGATGACCACCGGGCAGAGTGTATCCGAGTATAAGAAAGAGATAGAACGGCACGGTGGACGGGTAACAGCCGCCATCTTCTATGGGAAGACGGTGGAAGTTCCACCACTTTTTTTACTGAGAATGCACGTCTGGTATATTCAGGTAAAATGCCTGCTGAAAACGAGGAAAAGATGAAACAGCGGCATAAGCATGAAGCCTTAAAATGCCATTACAGGTCTCTCAAAGCCCTTACACATTCATCCTTAATATTTTTGATGTGACGGAAAAGAATCCGCGGGTCGATACTTTTTCCGTTAAGCTTGCACGTAACGTGTAGATGTTCGCCCGTACTGCGCCCCGTAGAACCGGTTATTCCGACTGGTTCTGCGGGGCTTACTTGTTTTCCTTTACCCACCAGAATCCGTGAAAGATGGCAATAACTGACCAGATAATTTCCATGACGCAGAACAACATATTTTCCAGAAGCATTATCCTGCCCGACTTTAACTACTATTCCTGGCATCATAGCCAGAACCTTCTCATTTCTGGCATGGAGATCAAGCCCTCCATGGAATCTTTTCTTTCCGGTGAAGGGATCAGTACGATAACCGTAAGGTGATGTCACCTTCAATGCCTTCAACGGAAGGCTTACACTCAAATATCTTTCTGTCCAAAACATTCTTGCCTCGTCCGCTTTTCCCGACATTTCAATATTATCATGATCAACATTCCCTAACGATTCGACAGCATCAGTATTGTCCGTTGTCATCAATATATCTGATTTATAGGAATCATCCATCATCACAAGTGGACATGCTTGTGCATAAACAGACTCAGTAAAAATCGAAATTCCTATCAGACCAATCAATATAAATTTTCTCATGAAGCAAAGATAATGGAGATAAAATAACAGCTCCAATTTCAGCAAAACTATCTGATTAAAATATGATTATTTTAATATTAGAATATGATTACAAGGATAAAATCATACTTAAATCATAAAAAAGATATAATATAATCCTTTATATATCTGATAGTTTACCGCAATTATAGAATCATAATATATTTGCAGAGTATAATTATAATATGATATTAAAATAAACACCTAACGGAATAGCAAATTTGAGTAAAGCGTAGCGAACAGACTG
>ERZ831601.859-NODE-859-length-27493-cov-10.969677_pt1 | contig 27493 bp, 22 predicted proteins | sample MGYA00519578_ERZ831601 | MGnify/ENA primary metagenome ERZ831601 (study PRJEB31850, sample SAMEA3708717) | human gut metagenome | biome: human gut; feature: human-associated habitat; material: faeces | place: China | collected 2014 ... | reverse complement strand
ATATCGTGTTCAACCGCATAGACAATAACGGCAAGACCATTTCGGACAGGAACGATATGTACCGTAACGAACAGGTATGCAAGAAGCTGAAAGCCAAACACGGGCTTTATTTCGCCGGTGGAAAAGAACAGGTAAAGCAGCACCGACTGAAAGAGCCGGACAAGTCGAAATACGAGATTTACACGGCTGTGAAGAACGAAATCGGCAAATCCCGTAACTGGCAGCAATTACAGGAGCGGTTAGCAGAAAAGGGTATTACCGTCCGGTTCAAACGAAAGGGACAGACCGACGAGATACAGGGCATATCCTTTTCCAAAGGTGAATACACGTTCAAGGGTTCGGAGATAGACCGGAGTTTCAGTTTTTCCAAACTGGACAAATGTTTAGGGTATGCAGGAATGAATGTTGCCGGAAGCCAACGGCAAACAACTTTCGCGCCCGTTCGGGAGCAAGCACTTGCACCGGGCAAGGCTGACAGTCCGTTGATAACAGGTTCGCTCGGTCTGTTTTCCGCTTCTTCTCCCCCAGTGGATGAAGAACCTAATTTTAATTTGAGAAAGAAGAAGAAAAAGAAAAAACAACTTAAACAGTAAAGACATGGAAGATAATTTGATTTTAGAGGGGCTTCTCTCTATGGTTACGGAACTGAAAGGGAAGCAGGAAGCACAGGTAACGCCAGCCAGCCGGGAGGAAACTCTCGAACGGTTGGGAGCAATCGAGCAGGCATTATCGGAACTCCACAGTAGCCCGGCTGTTCCCGAAAAGGAATTGCAGGCTATCCAAAGCCAACTTGCCGACATAAGGAATGCGGAACAGGAGCAGCAGCAATCCATCGGAGAAGTGAGGAAATTTGTAACGGCTACCTACCGTTGTCTGAAAGAAATGCTGGATGCGTTGGATTCTTACCGTAAGGAGCGCACAACTGAAAAAGCGGAAACCGAACCTGCATCGTTGTCCCGGAGGATAAGCGGTTTGTTACACCCGAAACTTTTTGTTTTTTTGGCAGGGCTGGTTGTCTGTTTCGTTTCCATATTCTTGAATGTCCGTTTGGCTGAACGTATGCAGCAGTTGCAGGACAACGATATGAAATACCGCTATTTGCTGATGCAAGGACAGGCAGACGGGGAAGTCTTTGATATACTGGAAACCAAATTCAATTGGCAGAGGGATAACGGTTTTATCCAAAGTCTAACCGATTCTGTGATAGATTTTGAGTATCGCAGCAGGAAGCAGGCGGAAGCGTTGGAGCGTGCAAGGCTACTCAATGAACAAGCCGAGCTGTTGAGAAAGGAAGCCGATAAACTAGGTAAGCCATAAGTGGAGTAAAGCCGGAGTGATGAATCATGTTTATCGCCCGGCTTTTCAAATTCATTTATTTTTCTTCGGACAGCATGTCGTTAGGTATTCAGAAGAATAATTTATAACAAAGTATGCCCAATAAAAATAATCCTAAAAGGCATATTGCAAAAATTATATATGCCTTGAATAGATAAATTTGGTCTGACTGTTCTTTTGCTATGGTATTTTTACGGATTTCCTCTATCGTTTCAATGGAAATGTTGGATAAATTAATATTTTTTCCCTTGTTTACGAGGTATTTATGATGTTCTTTCATCCTTTCTTTATTCAATTTGCGAAGCTCACGGTTCTCTTTGTCCCGTTGTAGCATATCATTTATACAGCCTAATGTTCCCATTTTTTAGTTTAAATTTAATTTCTGTTTTGATAATTCAATTATAATCACGATGTTCATTCAAGGATTTACCGATTATCATTTTTAAATAAAACAGGTACAGTCCAAACGGAGTTGTGATATTCACCTTTCCCGTAATAATTGATGGTAGGAGTCCACCGTGGCATACCTTTTATGATTTGCAATACTTGCTTATCCCATTCAGGTATGCCACAACTTCGTAAGGTTTCTACCTTTATTATTTCTCCGTAAGAATCAATTCGTATCGTATAAATCCCTTTGGCTTCTTTTTTGCCGTTCAATAGCTTGGGGTCGTATGTTAGGCGTTCATTGATGTAGTTGGTAACTGCATACGGATTTGCTTTTTCAAAATAAGACACAGTTTCCCATTCCACAAAACTTTGTTTCAATTCTTCCTCTGCAATGCTGTCCGATTTTACTCTATCTCTATAATGTTGTGGTAAGAATGGTACATATACTGTATGGAAGCATTCTATTCGTTTACCGTTCTTATCCCTGCAAGGCAGACAGTGTGGAAGTTCTTTTGTTAATCTAATTATTTCTTTGTCAAACTCTTTATGGATAGTAGTCAGAATATTGATTTCACGAGGTAAACCCAGTGTGTCGATGGAAAACATCACAACAGAATGACCTGCCACATTCTTTTTCAGTAACTCTTTGGGGTATTTCATTTGAGAAACGAAATACTTTTCCAAGTCATAATCCCATACAGCCCATCGGGGATATTCTTTGATAGCCTGAGTTTTATTGATAGGAGCAGTACCCTTGTTCCAAATATCTTCTTTGCGCCAAATACTATCCAATCGTTTTTCGTTCTCTCGTAGCCCTTGAATACTGTTATCTGTTGTACATCTGACAGGCGCAACTCCGATTGTCAAACTTTCCGGTAGATAAAGGAATGTCAGAGTACTATCTGTAAGTTCTTGAATGATACAATTTTTACCCGATTCAAAAACTTTGATAGTATCTCCATGCAAAGAATAGGAATAAAATGTTTTGGTTTGTTTTTCATCATATAGAAACGTAGTTCTCCATCCGGCACTACGAAATTCCATTTCCATTGCATATTGTTTGTCTTTAGGAAGTTGCACTTTCCATATTTTGTTCTCTAATAAAGCAGACATATCTGCACAATTCTTGTCTTGTGCTAAAAGTGGGCTGACAAGATTGAAAGAAAATATAAATAATATGGGTAGAAAATGTTTCATAACCAGTTATATAAACAACACTCAAATATAGGGAAAGTTAATAATAGAACAGCTTGTTAAGCTATTTTTTTCTTATTAAGTTTGAACAAATTAACTTTTAATATTCAAGAAAAGGCTTTCCTATACATTGCAAGTTTAGTTTATCCCTTTGTCTATATATCCAAAACGAACTAAACCTACTTTTATAGACAGCAAAATATATATACAGGCGAAAAGAAAAACAGTATTCTTCTTTTCGCCTGTATCATGTCTATTTTTCACTGAAAAACGAGGGAAAACAGATATAAAAACATCTCCTACCACATTTACCCATTAACAACAAATATCCTTTTCTGTTTTCTTATAACCACTCTATTTGTATGCAAATTGCATGTTTGTAAAATGTTAATATTGATATATTCTACGCTATAAATCCATGATATTCAGTATTAAATAGATAGAAAATTATACACATTAATTATAGCCAACCGCAACAAGTTCATACTTGGACCGAGTGGTAGCGGCAAGTCATTTTTTACCAACCACATGGTGCGCCAGTATTACGAACAAAATGCGCACGTGCTGTTGGTTGATACCGGAAACAGTTATTTGGGGCTGTGTGAAATGATTAACCGGAAAACGCACGGGGAAGATGGGATTTACTTTACCTATACCACTGAAAACCCGATAGCGTTTAATCCTTTCTATGTTGAAGACGGGGTATTTGACATCGAGAAAAAGGAAAGTATCAAAACGCTTATCCTGACCCTGTGGAAAAGGGATGATGAAGCACCCACACGGGCGGAAGAAGTGGCTTTGTCAAATGCTGTAAGTTCCTATATCGAACTGATTACTAAGGACAGTTCAGTTACTCCCTGCTTCAATACGTTCTACGAGTATGTGAAAACCGATTACCGGGCGCACCTGCAAGAAAAGAACGTCCGGGAAAAGGATTTCGATATAGATAACTTCCTGAATGTATTAGAACCTTACTACAAAGGGGGCGAATATGATTACCTGCTGAACTCCGACAAAGAGCTTGATTTATTACATAAACGCTTCATTGTCTTTGAGTTGGATAATATCAAAGACCACAAAATCCTGTTCCCGATTACTACGATTATCATCATGGAAGTATTTATTTCCAAAATGCGTAAACTAAAGGGTATCAGAAAATTAATATTGATAGAAGAAGCGTGGCTGCGACATGTAAGTCTTGTATATGATTGTTTAACATTCCATTCCACGCGCTGGAAATAGAACGATTAAACCTGTTGTTTCGTCAACAGTAGCCTATGGGAACGTGCGATAGTAAGCAATGAGGTCGTGCGATAGCAGAACCAACAATGAAGCCCTTCCGAAAGGAGAAGTCAGAACCGCGAGGGAACGACAACTGCCGTTAGTATCGAGTGGCAGGGGAGCTAGGCTGAATGGTATGAATAACGTAATGTGAACCGTTGATAAACGTCGTAACTTCGAATGAGCTGTTAATGATACTGGGCTCTAACCCAAAAGGGACGCAGTCGGATAACCTTCTTCATGCTAAGGTTACACGAACATGATGACTGCCGGCGGATAGACGGATTCTAACCCATTCGTTTGTCATATACAAGAAACATGGTAAACCCGTATTTCTCCTGTATAACAGCAGGTAAGCAAACCGTAAGGAAAGCCGAATGAAATGCGGGCAGAGGAATGTGGAAAAAGCGAATGCCATTCTGTAATGGAGCGGATAGAGGTTGAAACATCACCTCACACGAAAGTGGGCTGACTTCCGCAAGGTGACTTTTTACAAGAAACTTTTAGAACTTATTTAAAGGAGAAAAGCAAATGAACGAAAGTAAGACATCGTGTGCATCTACTGACCAAAAGTGGAGCACTTGGGAAAGCATAGACTGGAACAAGTGCGAAATAGCGGTTAATAAGCTACAAGCACGTATTGTAAAAGCTCAGAAAGCAGGCAAACACGGCAGGGTGAAAGCTTTGCAGTGGATGCTGACGCATTCGTTTTACGCTAAAGCTTTAGCGGTAAAACGTGTTACATCGAACAGAGGCAGTAAAACTGCGGGTGTTGATAAAGCTGTGTGGGCAACTTCCAACAGTAAATTCAAGGCCATCAGCGAGCTAAGAAGAAGAGGCTATACCCCTCAACCTCTAAGAAGGATACATATTAAAAAGAGTAACGGGAAGTTGCGTCCATTAGGGATTCCGACGATGAAAGACAGGGCAATGCAGGCATTGTATCTGCTCGCATTGGAACCTGTGTCAGAAACAACTGCTGACAGCAACTCCTACGGATTCCGTAAAGAGAGAAGTGCTGGCGATGCAAGAGAACAATGTTTTTGCGTCCTTGCCAAGACAGCTTCTCCCGAATGGATTTTAGAAGGAGACATCAAAGGTTGTTTTGACCATATCAGTCATGACTGGCTGTTGGAAAATATTCCAATGGATAAAGTCATGCTGAAAAAATGGCTCAAATGCGGTTTCGTTTTCAACAAGGAATTATTCCCTACGGAAGAAGGAACTCCACAGGGTGGAATTATCTCGCCAACTCTTGCCAATATGACATTGGACGGTCTGCAAGCAATGCTCGCAGAAAAGTATTATAGGAAATCCGTTAAGGGACAAGTATATTATCCAAAGGTTCACATGGTTCGATACGCGGATGATTTTATCATTACGGGAAGGACTAGGGAAGCATTGGAGGAAATAAAGCCGTTAGTGGAGAACTTCCTTGAAAGTCGGGGACTTACTCTATCAGAAGAAAAGACAAAGATAACCCATATTGAAGAGGGCTTTGATTTTCTCGGGTACAATATCCGTAAATACAATGGAATACTTCTAATAAAGCCGTCCAAAAAGAGTCTGAAGGGATTCATGGAGAAAATCAGAGGAATCATTGATTCCAATAAAGGTAGTAAACAGGAATCTCTTATAAGACTTTTGAATCCGGTAATAGTCGGTTGGGTGAATTACTACAAGAATTGCGTGGCTTCGGACACATTCAGAAAAGCTGATTACTTGATATTTGAAAAGCTATGGCAATGGGCCAAGAGACGACATCCCAAGAAAGGTAAATATTGGATTGCCAGCAGATACTTTACACGAATAAAGAATCGTAACTGGTGCTTTGTGGCGAACTTCAAAAGGGGTAAAGCGGATGATAAGATTGCCCTCAAAAGACTGTACGACACGAAAATCACCCGATACGTAAAAGTGAAAGGTGAAGCCAATCCTCTCGACCCTGAATGGAAAGAATATTTTGAAAAGCGCAAGACTTACAAGATGCTCAAGTCGCTTAATGGTAGAAAATCATTGCTGTATATGTGGGAAAAACAAAATCATTTATGCCCCATATGCGGAGAACCCATAGACAAAGAACACTCGTGGGGAACTAATGAAAGAATTGTCAATGGAAAGAAAGTTAATTTCTTGGTACATGACAGTTGCAGAAGAAAAGTCATTCAACTTAAATAGATGTAACAATGAGCTGGTTTCTATTAGATAGAAATTTAAAGTTGCTTGAGCCGTATGATTGGAAACTTTCACGTACGGTTCTTAGGGGGGAAAGGGGCAGTAATGCCCCCGACCTACCCGGCAAAGCGATTGCATCGGCGAACATGGCGGACTACATAAAATATTTATACAAAACCGTTAGAAAGTATTTCGGCGAAGCGATTGTAGTTACGCAAGAGGTCGAAGATATTATATCTTCTCCCATTGTAAAAGAGAGCATTATAAACAATTCGGATTGTAAAATCTTGCTCGACCAACGGAAGTACCTTAATAAATTCGATAGCATACAGAACCTTTTGGGACTGACCGATAAGGAACGTTCACAGGTGCTTTCCATCAACCTTGCCAATCATCCGAACCGGAAATACAAGGAAGTTTGGATAGGCTTAGGCGGTACACAATCAGCCGTATATGCTACCGAAGTGAGTTTGGAAGAATATTACACGTTCACAACGGAAGAAACGGAAAAGATGGAACTTTTCGCCTTGTCCGAAAAGTTGGGCGGAAATCTCGAACTGGCTATCAAACGGCTTGCCGAAAGCAAGCGCAATCCCGAAAAATAATCAATTAACAATTTAATAATCAATCAGTATGAAACATTTAAAATTCTTGTTTCCGGTGCTGTTATGCACCTTGTTACTGGGGCTTTCCTCCTGTAAGGAAACGAACGCCGACCGTCTTAGGGCGATGCGTGGTGACTGGGAAAGCGTGAAAAACCGTCCGGCGTTTACTCTCTTTGAGGAAAACGGGCATTACAAGGTAACGACCCGCAAAATGACCTATCGGGGGACTATCCAAACGGAAACCTATCAGATTTCAGAACAGGACGGAAACCTGTTCATCGAAACGGGGCTTTCCGTCCTGCTGACCTACGACAAGGAGAACGACCGGATTCTGCTTTCACCCGGCGGAGAATACAAACGGAATAAACAACCCATAAAGAAGTAAACGTATGAGAACAAAGATTATAATGCTGCTCGTAGTATGCAGCCTGTTTGCCGGAAAGGTAAACGCACAATGGGTGGTGAGTGACCCCGGCAACTTGGCGCAAGGGATTATCAATGCGTCAAAGAACATCGTGCAGACATCATCCACAGCCCAAACAATGATAAAGAGCTTTCAGGAAACCGTAAAGATTTATCAACAGGGTAAGGAATACTACGACAGGCTTAAATCAGTGCATAACCTTGTGAAAGATGCCCGCAAGGTGCAGAAGTCCATCCTGCTTATCGGGGAGATTTCCGACATCTACGTGAACAGTTTTCAGAAGATGCTTTCGGATGAAAACTATACGCCGGACGAACTTTCAGCCATTGCCTACGGATATACCCAACTGTTGCAGGAAAGTTCCGATGTGCTGGAAGAAATGAAAAGCGTGGTGAACATCAACGGGCTTTCCATGTCGGATAAAGAACGGATGGACGTTATCGACCGGACGTATAACTCTATCAGGAACTACCGGGACTTGGTGAGCTACTATACCCGCAAGAATATTTCTGTTTCCTACCTGCGGGCGAAAAAGAAAAAGGACACCGACCGGGTAATGGCTCTTTACGGCTCGGCAGATGAACGTTACTGGTAACTTCTAAAAATAAGTAGTATGTTATTAGCAATCGAATTTGATAACCTGCATCAGATTTTACGAAGTCTGTACACGGATATGATGCCGTTATGCGGGAACATGGCGGGGATAGCCAAAGGAATAGCGGGACTGGGGGCACTCTTTTATGTGGCTGCCAAAGTATGGCAGTCGCTCGCCAGTGCCGAACCGATAGACGTTTACCCTTTGCTCCGTCCCTTTGTAATAGGCTTCTGTATTATGTTCTTCCCCACATTCGTACTGGGTACGATTAACAGCGTGATGTCGCCAGTAGTCAAGGGGTGTAACAATATGCTCGAAACGCAAACTTTCGATATGAACGCCTACCGGGAACAAAAGGACAAACTGGAATATGAAGCGATGGTGCGCAATCCGGAAACGGCTTACCTTGTTTCGGATGAAGCGTTTGATAAACAGATTGACGAATTGGGATGGTCTGCCAAAGATATTGCCACAATGGGCGGTATGTACATGGATAGGGCAGCCCACAATATCAAGAAATCTGTCCGGGACTGGTTCAGGGAATTGTTGGAACTGCTCTTTCAATCGGCAGCCCTCGTGATAGACACTATCCGAACCTTTTTCTTGATTGTCCTTGCCATACTGGGTCCGATAGCCTTTGCCATCAGTGTATATGATGGCTTTCAGGCGACACTGACCCAATGGATAACAAGGTATATTTCCGTTTACCTATGGCTACCTGTTTCAGACCTGTTCAGTTCCATACTTGCCCGAATACAGGTGCTTATGTTGCAGAAAGATATTCAGGAGCTATCAGACCCCAATTTTGTACCGGACGGGAGCAATTCTGTGTACATAATTTTTATGATAATCGGTATCATCGGTTACTTCACAATTCCCACCGTATCGAACTGGATTATTCAGGCGGGCGGAATGGGTAACATGAGCCGGAATATAAACAGTGCAGCCAATAAAACGGGTAGTGGCGTTGGTGCGGTAGCCGGAGCAGCAACCGGAAACGCTGGTGGCAGGGTCGGCGGTAAACTAATCAAAAGCAATCAATAATTAAAAATCAAGATGGAATTTAAAAGTTTAAAGAATATTGAAACCAGTTTCAAACAGATACGGCTTTTCGGTATCGTGTTTGTCGTTATGTGTACCCTGATAACGGGTTATGCTGTTTGGAACTCCTACACGTTTGCCGAAGCACAACGGCAAAAGATTTATGTATTGGACGGCGGTAAAAGTTTAATGCTTGCGCTTTCGCAAGACCTGACACAAAACCGTCCGGTTGAAGCAAGGGAACACGTAAAGCGTTTTCACGAACTCTTTTTCACGTTGTCACCGGATAAGAACGCTATCGAAAGCAATATCAAACGGTCGCTGTTCCTCGCCGACAAGAGCGCATTTAACTATTACCGTGACCTCTCGGAAAAGGGATATTACAACCGTATCATTTCAGGCAATATCAGCCAGACCATACAGATAGACAGCGTTTCTTGCAATTTCGATGTGTACCCGTATGCGGTGGCTACCTATGCCCGCCAAATGATTATCCGTGAAAGCAGCGTGACGGAAAGAAGCCTTGTCACCCGTTGCCGGTTATTGAACGCTGTGCGCTCGGATAATAACCCGCACGGCTTTATGATGGAAAGTTTCGAGATAACGGAAAACAAGGACTTGAACACCATAAAGCGGTAAGCCATGATACGGAAAATTCTCTCTCCGGTGAATCAGGCAATTACCCATGTGCAGGACTGGGCGGATGAAAAACTCCGCCGCCTGTGCGGGCGAATGACACCGGGAATAAGGCTGGCGGTAATCCTGCTTATGCTCCTGTTCTTCGGCGGGCTATCCATCTACTTTACGGTATCATCCATTTACCGGATAGGAAAAGAGGATGGCGAAACCATACGGATAGAACACATCAGGCTGTTGCAGTTACAAAGTAAAGACAGTACGAACATTTTTAATCAGTCAGACAATGGAAGAAAAAGAAGTGAAGAATGAAGTTCCCACACCGGAAACGGCAAAGGGAAAAGAACCTGAAAAACAGGGAAAGGAAAAAAAGGAACTGACCCCACAGCAGATACAGCAACGAAAAAAGATGCTGGTTTACCCGCTTATGGGACTGGTTTTCTTGGGGTCTATGTACCTGATTTTCGCACCGTCCGATAAGGACGAAGCAAAGGTGGAAAACGTGGGCGGATTTAATGCCGATATTCCGCAACCCAAAGGGGACGGGATAATCAGCGATAAAAAGGCAGCCTACGAACAGGAACAAATGGAGAACAAACAAGCAGACAAGATGCGCTCCTTGCAGGATTTTGCCTTTTCTCTCGGAGAGGAAAACGGGAACGGGGAAGATTTGACCCTGATAGATGATGCTCCGGCAGAAAAACCGAAAACCAATGTAATAGACTTCGGGGCGGGTGCGCCGAACAATAGCCGTTCCTCTATCCAGTCTTCGGCGGCAGCTTACCGGGACATGAATCGACAGTTAGGCAGTTTCTACGAAACGCCAAAAGAGGACAAGGAAAAAGAGGAACTCAAACGTCAGGTGGAAGAACTCACAGCCCGGCTCGATGCGAAAGAAAACGGTGCGGGCAGCATGGATGAACAGGTGGCTCTTATGGAAAAGTCATACGAACTGGCGGCAAAGTATATGAACGGCGGACAGCAGGAACAAGTAGCGCAAGTGATACCTACCGCACCCATTCAGGAAAAAGGAAATGCCACACCTGTAAAAGCGGTATCGGACAGGACGGTTTCAGGATTGCAGCAGCCCATGAGCAACGCCGAATTTATCGCCGAATACAGTAAGCCACGCAATTACGGGTTTAATACGGCGGTCGGCAGTGATTATTCAATGGGAAAGAACACTATCCGGGCGTGTGTGCATAACGACCAAACACTTACGGACGGGCAGACCGTCAAACTGCGGCTGTTAGAACCGTTACAGGCGGGGAACGTGATTGTCCCGAAAAACAGCCTTGTTTCAGGAAGTGCCAAAGTGCAGGGGGAACGGCTCGACATACTGGTTTCCTCGCTCGAATATGCGGGTAACATCATTCCGGTGGAGCTTGCCGTGTACGACAGTGACGGGCAAAAGGGGCTTTCCGTCCCCTCGTCACTGGAACAGGAAGCAGCCAAAGAAGCGATGGCGAACATCGGTGCGGGACTGGGTATGAGCATTTCCTTTGCGCAAAGTGCCGGGCAGCAGGTCACAATGGATATTACAAGAGGCTTGATGCAGGGCGGTTCGCAATATCTTGCTAAGAATTTCAGAACGGTAAAAGTACACCTGAAAGCGAATTATCAGGTGATGCTTTACGCCAAACAACAGTAATTTATCAACCATAAAAATTTCAATCCAAAATGAAAAAGTTAATGATTTTATTCGCTCTTATTATGGGCGTGGTTTCAATGAAAGCACAAAGTAACGATTTGTATCAAGGCATTACTAAAAAGCTGCCTTACCGCCAAATGGTGACACCTTACGGCGTACAGGTGACGTTTGCAAAAACGGTACATATCATTTTCCCGTCTGCCGTTAAATACGTGGACTTAGGCAGTAACTACATCATTGTCGGAAAAGCGGACGGGGCGGAAAATGTTGTCAGGGTTAAGGCTACGACAGAGGGCTTTCCCGGTGAAACCAATTTCAGTGTGATTTGTGAGGATGGCAGCTTTTATTCCTTTAATGCGAAATACGCACACGAACCGGAAATGCTGAACATCGAAATGAAAGACTTCTTGGAGAATGAGGACACAACGGATTTTAGCCATACCCGGATGAACATCTATTTCCGTGAACTGGTCAGCGAAAGCCCGCTTTTGGTAAAGCTGATTATGCAGTCCATCTACAAGAACAATGACCGGGAAATAAAGCATTTGGGATGCAAGCGTTTCGGGGTGCAATTCTTGGTAAAGGGGATTTATTCACATAACGGGCTTTTTTACTTCCACACACAAGTAAAGAACAGTTCAAACGTGCCGTTTGATACCGATTTCATCCGCTTCAAGATTGTGGATAAAAAGGTAGCCAAAAGAACGGCTATTCAGGAAACCGTTATCGACCCGGTGCGGAGTTATAACGAGATACTGGTTATCGGTGGCAAAAGTACCGTCCGCACCGTGTACACCGTCCCACAGTTCACTATCCCTGACGATAAGATATTAGTTATTGAACTGGTGGAAAAGAACGGTGGTAGACACCAAACTATCCGGGTGGAGAACTCGGATATAGTGGCAGCCAAAGTAATTAACGAACTTAAAATCAAATGAACATGAAAAGGATATGCTGTATTATATCCCTTTTTGCGCTGTGCCTGACTTTTAACCAGGCACATGCACAAAGATGTCTGCCGGGAATGAAAGGTTTGCAGGTTACGGGCGGCATGGCGGACGGTGTTCACTGGAACAGTAAAAGCAATTTCGCTTATTACTTCGGGGCTGCCATGAGTACCTATACCAAAAACGGGAACAGGTGGGTTATCGGCGGGGAATACCTCGAAAAGCATTACCCCTATAAGGATTTGCAGATACCCGTAAGCCAGTTCACAGGTGAGGGCGGTTACTATATGAACTTCCTTTCAGACCGGAAGAAAACCTTTTTCCTTTCGCTCGGATTGTCTGCCCTTGCCGGGTATGAAACAAGTAACTGGAGCGACAAGCTGCTGCCGGATGGTTCGACCCTGACCGATAAGGACGGTTTTGTCTATGGCGGTGCGCTGACGCTGGAACTGGAAAGTTACATTACCGACCGGGTGGTGTTCCTTATTAACGCACGGGAAAGATGCCTGTTCGGTTCTTCAGTCGGAAAGTTCCACACACAGTTTGGTGTGGGGCTGAAATTTATAATGTGATAAACTAACCTATTATTATAATGTATATGATAAAGATGTTAAGCCGTATTTTGATGGGCTGCTATGTAATGACCGCCATCTTATTTGTGGATGCGTGTAATGACGATGTGGATATACAGCAGTCTTACCCGTTCCGTATCGAAACGATGCCTATACCGAAGAAATTAAAGGTGGGTGAAACGGCGGAAATCAGGTGCCAGCTTCACCGGGATGGACGCTATGAGGAAACAAAGTATTTCATCCGCTATTTCCAGCCGGACGGAGCGGGAACGCTGAAAATGTCCGATGGGACAATTTTACTGCCGAATGACCTGTACCCGCTTCCGGGTGAAACATTCCGGCTTTATTATACTTCCGCATCAACCGACCAACAGACGGTAGATGTGTATTTTCAGGATAGCTTCGGGCAGTTGGTACAACTTACGTTTTCATTTAACAATGATAACAGTAAGGTAGAATAATCTACTTTGAATAAATATGTTAAGAAGCATCAGAGTTTTTTTTTTTCTGATGCTTTGTTTTTATTAATTTTGCATTATAGTATAATAAGATTAATGAATATAGATATGCCTATTAATCAAATTGTCCAGTTTTGCAGAAATTTATATCAAAGAAATGGTAAGTGTACGAACTGTCCAAACACATGCTCTAACTGCAATATGTGTCTTCAAGAAATACATAATGACCAAAGCAATATGAGAACTTATGATTGTAACAATATGATATTTTGTTATGTGTGTAGTTACATAAATAAATATGCTTCTGAGATATACTATGGATTTAATGCATTAAAAAATCATCCAAGTACCAAAAAACAACAATACAAAATTTTAAGTATAGGTTGTGGAGACTGCGCAGATTTGTTCGGTATATATCGTTTTATTACAGACAATCAGCTTAATGTAGATATTTCTTATACAGGGGTCGATATTAATACCAAATGGGAGCCGATACATGAGAAGATAAAGGAAATATTCCCTACTATAAATTTCAACTTCACATACCAAGATGTATTTGAATATATTGCAAATCAAAACACAATAGAGTATAATATTATTATTCTTGAATATGTTCTTAATGAAATAAGAAAATATACTCCCGATATAATTGATGGTTTTATAGATTCATTTGCACGTATTGTAGTTGATAGATTACCATCGGGAGCACTTATTATTATTAATGATATAAACCACAATATGGTTAGAGATTATTTTCCAAGAATACGCACGAGCATTGAGCTAAACAATAACGTTTTATGCTTCAATCTGAGGTTTAAAACTCCACTTCATCCATATGGAGGTAGTGTTTTGCCTAATGATGCTTTAGTTTTCAACATTGAACATGATGCAAGATTTATAGAAAAAGGTCCTTGTTCAAGTAGTCTTTATATAATACATAAACAATAAATTATGATTTTAAGTGTAAGTCGCAGAACAGATATTCCAGCTTTTTATTCTGATTGGTTTTTCAATCGAATAAAAGAAGGATTTGTATGTGTACGCAATCCTATGAATATTCATCAAATAAGTAAAATAAAGATAACCCCTGACATTATAGACTGTATCGTTTTTTGGACTAAAAATCCTGAAAAAATGCTGGAAAGGATAACAGAAATCAGAAATTACAATTTTTACTTTCAATTTACGATTAATCCATATAATCAATCTTTAGAAATGCAAGTTCCCAGAAAAGGAAAGATTATTAATGTATTCAAAAAACTATCTGAAGAAATAGGGGGAAATAAAGTTATTTGGAGATATGACCCCATTTTATTCACAAAAGAAATAGATATAGAATATCATATCAAGTATTTTGAGGAAATAGCTAAACGATTGAAAGGATATACCAATAGATGTGTTATCAGCTTTATCGATAATTATAAAAAAACAGAAAGTAATCTGAAAGGAACTTATGCAAGAGGATTGACAGATAAAGAAATTATTATTCTAACTAAAAGAATTGTAGATATTGCAAACTCATATAACATCGAAATCTTAAGTTGTGCTGAAAAAATTGACTTAGAAGATTTAGGAGTTCGTCATGGAAAATGTATTGATGACAGTATAATAGAGCAAATCACAGGTTATAAATTAGATGTAAAGAAAGATAAAAATCAACGACAAGAATGTGGATGTATTGAAAGCATTGATATTGGAGAATATAATACATGCTCACATCATTGTTTGTATTGCTATGCCAACTTCAATAGAGATAGCGTATTGAAAAAAAGAGAAAAGCATAATCCATTATCTCCACTTTTAATTGGAGAAATAGACGCAGAAATGGATATCGTGAAAGAAAGGTGTGTAAAGTTACTAAAAAGAAATCTTCTATTTTAACAAATAGAATCTATTAAGAAGCTCTCTTTGCTACTTTTTTTGTCCGCTTTGGCTCACCGAAAGAAAGTAGCGGCGGCATTCGCCGCCGTTCTTCATCAATTAATTATTTTTTCTTTGTTATCAATTCATCCCGCCATTTGCAGTATCCGCCAAGTGTTTTTAGTCACTGTGTTAAACAGTTTGCCATCCGTATGGCAGTAATCATATTAATAATAGATTTGTCCCCTGAATGCGCCTAAACAGCATTTTACATATTTTTCTTCTCCCGGTGTTTGGGTAATGCTTACCCCGTTTTTGTTTAAAGTTTCCATATTGGTATAATTTATAATGAGTTATCAGATAATCAGAAGTGAAAGCAGCACAATGAAAATAATCGCCATACAAAACAGGTAAACGGCAGAGATAAACAACCGGAGAAAGAACCGGACTATATAAAAGCCTATGATTAGGGCTATCCACATTCTGGCGGTGCTGGTGGCTGCCTGATAGATGATAAAAGCAAGAATAAACCAACGTAAAAAAGTCGTTATCTTATTATATACTTTCATTGTCTTGGTGTGTTGCGGGTGGATTGCTCCACCCGGTTAGTAATCAGGGCAACGGAAAACAAAGCCGTTATCCATCCAGTAATCAGTCATAAACAGGTCACGGGCAAAAGCCGAATAATCAAAGTAAGTCTTTGCGAACTCCGGCAGGTCGTAACATTCCTCTACGATTTCATAGGCGTAATCTTCCTCGTCCTTATATTCTCCCTGATATTCGTCCTCGAAAGAAGAAATAAGGTCGTCCGCATCTTCTTCGCTTATATCGCTGTTGTGGTGGTCGCACCATACGAAAAACGCTTCCTGCTGGGTTTCGCTTAGTTTCTCAATGGCATCCCGAAGCTCAAAGAACTTATCAGAAAGCCAACTTTCGGAAATCAGGGCTTCCGGGATATTCTCGTAATCCTGAAACATATATTCCGGGTCTTGGTCGTTCTTGTGCAGTTCCCGGCACGCTTCCATAAATTCGTCCTTGTCCGAATAATCGGATAGGTCTAACCACTTGCCGAAAAGTGAACCACTGTTATACTTGTTGTAAGTACCTACATAAACTCTTGCTTCTGATAATGTTACCGCTTCCATGACTTTTGAATTTTAATTGTTTACATCGCTTGTCGCCCACCACATAAATTTTTCCTTTAACTGAATGGGAACATTGTCTTTTCAAAGGTTCGGGAATGGTACAGGGCAAATTATTATTTATGAAATACTACCCGCAGGTGTGGAGATTTCTAAAAAATAATTTGAACAGTAACAGGCACGGATATACCTTTGACAATGTTCCAATCAGTTTTAGGGAAAATTTTTCTCTTGTTTGAGAGGATAGAAGTAAAAGCCATCAGGCTTTTTGTATTGGGTAATGAGAGAGTAAAAAAAGGGCTTAGATAAGCCCCTCGTCTGCAAAACTGTAATAGCTTTCTTCTGTCAAGATGATATGGTCTAACAAGTGTAAATCCAAGACTTTGCAGGCTTCTTTTATTTTTGAGGTGATTTGTTTGTCCGGCTCGCTCGGACGTAGGTTGCCCGATGGGTGGTTATGTGAGAGAATTATCCCCGAAGCGTGGACTTTCAAGGCGGTTTGCAGGATGATTTTCACGTCCATAACAGTTTCAGCCATGCCGCCTTTAGAGATAAGGGAAACGCCTAAAGCCTTGTTTGCCCGATTGAGGAACATTACATAACTTTCTTCGTGGTGTTCCATACATTCGATATAGAACGGTTTCAGATAAGAATAGGACGTTTCGGATGAGAGTATTTTCACTCTTTCGGATGCTTTTACATTGTCTTTATAAGAGATAGTGATTTCCGGCATGGTAAATTCTGTTGTTTTCATAACGCTTGAATTTTAAATTAAACAATAAGAAATTTTGCCGGACACCCACAGTTTGGCGGGGACTTCAACCATATCTTTTCAAAAAATACGACCCGTAGGTGTGGAGATTTTTTAGAAAACCGGAACGGCTCGGATTTGGTATTTGTCCCCACCGGACTGTAACTTTGCTAAAATTTGTGATTGAGATACATTACTTTAGGGAACTGAAAAGGGGTATCACTGGTGACACCCCTTAGACAACCGAATACCTTAAACAGTTATTCGTCATAGGTTCTATATCCTATCGGTTTTCGTGGCTTCGGTTCGGGTTTGCTTAATAACTGGGTAAGCGCTTGGTATATCTCACTGAATTGTGCATCCGTGCTTTCTTCCAGTTCTTCAATACGCTTTAGTAATTCCTGATAACCTGTTATCATTTGACGTAAGGCTACAAATGCCCGCATGATGGAAATATTCACCTGTATGGCAATAGGGCTGCGTAATACACCGGACAGGGCGGCTACTCCTTCCTGCGTGAAAACATAGGGCAAATATTTAGTATGTTTACCACGTTTTGAACTGGTTTCTTCTTCCGTTTTATCGGGATTATTCTTTAAGGTCACAATTTGTGACCTTAAACATTCTACTTCTTCCTTTGTCAGTTCAAACATAAAATCACTTGGGAAACGTTCAATATTACGTTTCACAGCCTGTTTCAACGCTTTTGTTTCCACCTGATAAAGTGCCGCAAGGTCGCTATCGAGCATAACCCGGCAACCTCTGATTTCATAAATCTTGTTTTGGATGATTTGTAAGTCCATAATGTTATTATTTAATGGTGAGTAATAAAGCATAAAGGAGCTTATCACAATTTGTGACAAGTCCCCCTATATATCTATTTCATAGATACTTCTTTGTAGATTTTTTCAATGCCAACAAACTTCTTGTCAAGTCCCTGCATATCGTTACTAATCTTGTTATTGGTAATGCGGGCGTATATCTGTGTCGTTTCTATATTGGTGTGTCCCAACATCTTGCTGACTGTTTCAATGGGTACACCTTTAGCAAGTGTGGTTGTCGTGGCAAATGTATGCCTCGCAAGGTGAAATGTCAAGTTCTTTTTAATTCCGCATACATCCGCTATTTCTTTCAAATACGCATTTAGTTTCTGATTACTGATAATAGGAAGTACCTTTCCATTCGGCAATTTACCTTTGTATTTTTCCAATATCATTTTAGGAATATCCAGCAAGGGAACATTCACGTCTGTATTTGTTTTTTGGCGTTTCGTAATTATCCATAAATTACCGTCAAAGGACTTGCGGATATTATCTTCCTTTAAGTTTGCAACATCCACATAAGCCAAACCACTGAAACAGGAAAAGATAAAAACATCACGCACCTGTTCCAATCGCTCGGAAACCATCTTCTTTTTGAGGATGATTTTTATTTCGTCTTCTGTCAAATACCCTCTATCCACTTTCTCCAAACGTATTTTATAGTTGGCGAACGGGTCGCCTACCAAGATGCCGTTATTACGGGCTATCAGGATAATGCGCTTGAAGAACTGCATGAACTTGGCGGTCGTATTATAACCACATTTACAGGTGGTACGCAAATATAATTCGAAGTCAGTAATGAACATCGGAGTTATTTCCTTTATAGAAATATCCGACAGGTTATATTTGCTTTGGATGAACTCGGCAAGATGGCGGCGGGTCACTTCATATTTGCGATAAGTGGCAATCGTTTTGGATATGCCAACCAACTGTTTCACATCGTCATTATGCTTTTGGAAAAGGTTAAGGATGGTATCGTGGTTTTCGCTATGCCCTAAAAATTCATTTTTCACCTTTTCGGCGGTAACATAATTGTCACGCCTTTGCAGTTCATGATAAATGGTATTAAGGGATGCGTTTATATCATCCAGCAATCGGTTGATACGGGTAGCTTCCGCAGAACGTCCGGCGGCTTTGCCTGCCTTACCGTCCCAAAGTTTGGGTTGAACGTCCAGTTTGGAATTAAAACGGCTTGCCACACCATCAATCGTGATGCGGACAAAAATAGGGTAACTGCCATTGATTTTTTGCTTGTCCTTTTTCACAAAGAAAAGAACGGAAAATGTACTCTTCATAAACTCACTTTTTTTGGTTACAAAACTACGGTAATTAACTCAAAGTGAAGTTTATACAGGCTCGCCAAATAGCGACAGAAGTTCGCCAATTTCGGACTAAGTGTACCCCTTTTGGACTTTCAGTTGTCGGGGGTACGAGTTAGGTTACTAACTTTGTCTTTTAAGGTCTAAATGATGTCCGGTAGGGCAGACATAAGGGGATAAAAAAAGTCCCACAAATCGTTGAATTTGTGGGACTTGGCTGTTCATTGTCCGGTTTTGTCCGGTTAGTTCAGCGGAGAGACAGGGATTCGAACCCCGGGTGCCTCGCAGCACAACGGTTTTCAAGACCGCCGCAATCGACCACTCTGCCACCTCTCCAAAACTTCTTTTTCAGAAGTGCTTTTCTTTTAAAGCGGTGCAAAGATACAAATCATTTTTTATTCTACAAACTTTTCTGCACAAAAACAGAGCAATTATACCAAAATTCTTGTTTATACCCACTACGGAACGAACATAACGGCATTTAGGCTATTTGTTGAAATTTATCAAGGGCAAGACAGAGTTTTATAACTTACTGGCTATCAGTATATTTACAAAGAACCACATTCAGTATACGATTGAACCCTATTCAGTATACGACTGAATGGCATTCACTATACGACTGAATTAGGTTCAGAATACGACTGTTCCTTAAACCTACATCATTTGTAAATAATGCAGATTATTATTCGGTTCTTGTTTCAATTCATAAACCACATATAAAGAAAGTATTAACATCTCTACTCCCCCGGACATTCACTACCTAATAATAGTTATTTTATGCTGTTCAACATAAAAAGAGAAGTATCTCTTATAAAATTACGGAATTTATTCAGTATTTTTGTGCGCTCTAAAGGATAACATTATCTAACCTACTAACAAAAACAAATTTTATGGAATTGAACAAAACCTTTACCAATGGGCTTTGGAATAAAGAAATCAATGTCAGTGATTTCGTCAGTAAAAACATCGCACCCTATACCGGGGATGCATCTTTCTTGCAGGGACCTACCGAACGTACCAAACGTATCTGGGACATCTGTCTGAAGGCTCTCGAAGAAGAAAGGAACAACAATGGCGTCCGTTCACTGGACAATACCACCGTATCTACCATCACTTCTCATAAAGCCGGGTATATTGATAAGGACAATGAACTTATTGTCGGTTTGCAGACTGATGAACTGTTGAAACGATCCATCAAACCTTTCGGAGGCATCAACGTGGTAGCAAAAGCATGCCGTGAAAACGGAGTGGAAGTGGACGATAAAGTAAAAGACATCTTCACCCATTACCGCAAAACACATAACGACGGCGTATTCGATGTATATACCGAAGAAATCCGTTCCTTCCGCTCACTGGGATTCCTTACCGGATTGCCCGACAACTATGCCCGCGGACGTATCATCGGCGACTACCGCCGATTGGCTCTCTACGGCATCGACCGTCTGATTGAAGCCAAGCAGGAGGACTTGCGCAACCTCACCGGCCCGATGACCGAAGCACGCATCCGTCTACGCGAAGAAGTGGCGGAACAAATCAAAGCTTTGAAGGACATCAAGGTTATGGGCGAATATTACGGACTCGACCTCAGTCATCCGGCTACATCAGCTCAAGAGGCCGTGCAATGGGTATACATGGCATATCTTGCTGCCATCAAAGAGCAAGACGGTGCTGCCATGTCATTGGGTAACGTATCTTCGTTCCTCGATATATTCATTGAATACGATCTGGCTCACGGAAAAATCAATGAGACGTTTGCGCAAGAACTGATAGACCAGTTCGTCATCAAGCTGCGCATGGTACGCCATCTGCGTATGCAGTCGTACAATGATATCTTTGCCGGTGACCCGACTTGGGTGACCGAAGCCATCGGAGGACGCTTCAATGACGGACGCGTGAAAGTCACCAAGACTTCTTTCCGCTTCTTGCAGACGCTATACAACCTCGGTCCTTCTCCGGAACCAAACTTGACCGTACTGTGGAGTCCCGAACTGCCGGAAGGCTTCAAGGATTTCTGCGCCAAAGTTTCCGTAGATACCAGCTCCATCCAGTACGAAAACGACAACCTAATGCGCGAAGTGCGCAACTGCGACGATTACGGCATTGCCTGCTGTGTATCCTACCAAGCCATCGGCAAGCAAATCCAGTTCTTCGGCGCACGTGCCAACCTTGCCAAGGCCCTGCTGCTTGCCATCAACGGTGGCCGTTGCGAAAACACCGGAACTGTCATGGTGAAAGGTATTCCCGTATTGACCGGCGAGACACTGAAGTTTGAGGAAGTTATGGCCAACTACAAGAAGGTACTGACTGAAATAGCCCGTGTCTACAACGAGGCCATGAATATCATCCACTACATGCATGATAAGTATTATTATGAGAAGGCCCAGATGGCATTCATCGATACCAACCCACGCATCAATCTGGCATACGGTGTTGCCGGCCTTTCCATCGCCATAGACTCACTGTCCGCCATCAAATATGCCAAAGTCACTGCACGCCGCAACGAAATCGGCCTGACCGAAGGTTTCGACACTGAAGGCTCATTCCCCTGCTTCGGCAATAATGACGACCGTGTGGACCACCTGGGAGTAGACCTCGTTTACTATTTCAGCGAAGAACTGAAAAAGCTGCCTGTCTACAAGAATGCCCGTCCCACCCTTTCCTTGCTGACTATCACCTCCAACGTGATGTACGGCAAGAAGACCGGTGCCACTCCGGACGGACGCGCCAAAGGTGTTGCCTTTGCTCCGGGTGCCAACCCAATGCACGGACGTGACAAGAACGGTGCCATCGCTTCCTTGAGCTCCGTAGCCAAATTGCGCTACCGCGACTCGCAGGACGGCATCAGCAATACGTTCTCCATTGTTCCTAAATCACTGGGCCCGACACCGGAAGAACGTGTAGAGAACCTGGTAACCATGATGGACGGCTACTTCACCAAAGGTGCCCACCATTTGAACGTAAACGTACTGAACCGCGAAATGCTGGAAGATGCCATGGAACATCCTGAAAAGTATCCGCAACTCACCATCCGCGTTTCCGGCTATGCCGTGAACTTCGTGAAGTTGAGCCGCGAGCATCAGTTGGAAGTCATCAGCCGTTCATTCCACGAAAGAATGTAATATGATAAATGTACACTCCTACGAAAGTATGGGAACATTCGACGGGCCGGGTCTCCGGCTCGTCGTTTTCCTGCAAGGATGTCCATTCCGTTGTCTGTATTGTGCCAATCCGGATACGATTGATGTAAAAGGAGGCACTCCCACCACTCCGGAAGAGATTCTGCAAATGGCTATCAGCCAAAAGGCATTCTTCGGGAAGAAAGGAGGTATTACTTTCTCCGGCGGTGAGCCTACCCTGCAAGCAGAAGCGCTGATTCCTCTTTTCAAGGAGCTGAAGGCGAACGGCATCCATATCTGTCTGGACAGTAACGGAGGCATCTGGAATGAAAAGGTGGAAGAGCTCTTTAGCCTGACTGACCTCGTGCTGCTGGACATCAAGCAATTCAATCCCGAACGCCACCGTACGCTGACGGGACGAAGCAACGAACAGACACTCCGCACCGCTGCCTGGCTCGAAGAACATGAACACCCCTTCTGGCTGCGCTATGTACTGGTCCCCGGTTACAGCGATTCGGAAGAAGACATCCGCCTGCTGGGTGAAAGTCTCGGCAAATACCGGCAGATACAACGGGTGGAAATACTTCCTTACCACCGTCTGGGTGTTCACAAATACGAAGCCATGGGATGGGATTACAAATTGAAAGAAGTGAAGGAAAATGCTCCGGAACAACTGGAACGGGCAGAAAAACTGTTCAAAGAGTATTTCACGAATGTGATAACCAACTAAAACAGAAAAGCAAGGCTGTCCGGATATGATTCCAGACAGCCTTGCTTTTCATTTATAGGGTAAGAATCCTATTCTTTCAAGTTATAGGTAATCTGCTGTACATCATCACTACTGCCACCCACCATAAAGACGAAATCACCAGGTTCTACCATATAATTCATCTCATTGTCATAGAATCCCAGTGCATCGTCAGTTATCTGAAAAGCTACAGTTTTGCTTTCACCCACATTCAGATGAATTTTCCTGAAGCCCTTCAATTCCTTTATCGGGCGCGTAACAGACGCTACCTTATCCTGCACATACAACTGGACTACTTCCTCTCCTGCACACTTACCGGTATTAGTCACTTTTACCGACACCTCCGTATGGACGCCTGCAGCCTTGCCCGGCAGCAGTTTCAAATCAGAATATCCAAAATCCGTGTACGAAAGCCCATATCCGAAAGGATAGGCAGGCTCAGTGGAAGCATCGATATAAGATGCCTTATAGGTCTGTTTCAATGCGGTAGGGCGGCCGGTGCTCTTATTCTGATAATAAATGGGAATCTGTCCTACGTGTGCAGGAAATGTCATGGGCAATTTAGCCGAAGGATTATACTCTCCCCACAACACATTGCATATGGCATTGCCAGCCTCACTTCCCAGCCACCAAGTACACAGTACCGCATCAGCATGTTCCCTTATCTCATTGAAGATTACCGGACGCCCACACATGACAAGAGCAATGACAGGTTTTCCAGTCTTTGCCAGTTCCGACACCAGCTTCTGCTGCCCCTCGGGTATGGCTATATTCACTTTGGAAGCCTTCTCGCCACTCTGACCGAATCTCTCGCCTACCGCCACAACAATGACATCCGAAGCCTCAGCAGCCTGTAATGCTTCCTGCAATCCGGTCAACTGATTGCTCTTCATATCATAGCCTTCAGCATAGCTCACCTCCAGTCCTTTCCGGACCAATGCATCATATAAGGTCACCACTTTGTTCCGGTCCGTAGTGGCAGCCCAAGCACCTGCCATATCGTACTGGGATTTTGAGAGTCCTCCTATCAAGGCTATCTTCCTCGTCTGTGCCGTCAACGGAAGCACAGATTCCCTATTCTCCAGCAATACAACGGAACGCTCGGCCATACGGAGCGAAGCATTACGGACTTCGGGCGCATTGAGTATTCTGGCCGCTCTTTCCGGATTACAGTAGCGAAAAGGGTCCTCAAACAATCCCAACTCATATTTCTTCTCCAATATACACCGTACTGCATCATCAAGCACACTCTCCTTTACTTTCCCTTCTTGAACAAGCTCCTTCAGATAAGTCAAGTAGCAGGTACTTACCATCTCCATGTCCAGACCAGCATTCAGCGCTTTGGCTGCGGCATCTTTCTTGTCAGCAGCATAACGGTGGTTCACCAATTCCTCTACCGAATTATAATCGGACACAACAAATCCCTTAAATCCCCACTGCTCTCTCAATAGCCGGTTGAGCAAGAAATCATTGGCAGTACAAGGAATATTATTAAAATCATTGAAAGCACTCATCACGGTAGCTGCTCCTACCTTTATGGCCGCCTTATAGGGAGGCATATAAAAATTGGCAAAGTGGCCCATTGACATATCCACACTATTATACTCCTTTCCTGCTATCGGTGCACCATATCCGGCAAAATGTTTCATACATGCCATGACAGTCGTCGTGTCTGCCAAATCGTCTCCTTGCAAGCCTCTGACACGCGCCTCCGCTACCCGAGAACCATAATAAGGGTCCTCACCGGCCCCTTCCATGACGCGTCCCCAACGTGCGTCCCACGAAATATCCACCATCGGGGCAAAAACCCAGTTCAAACCATCGGCGGCACTTTCCAAAGCATTGTAGCGTGCAGCTTCCTCAATCATGGCCAAATCGAAACTTGCAGCCTCGGCAAGCGGAAGCGGAAATCCGGTACGATAGCCGTGGATAACATCCAGTCCGAAAATTAAAGGAATGCGCAAACGCGATTGCAAAGCAAGCTCTTGATAACGGCGTATATCCTTTACTCCTATCACATTCAGCATAGAGCCTATTCTGCCTTGCCGGACATACTCTTCTTTAGGAATATTTCCACCGTCGGGTCCGGTAAAATTCCCTCGGTAGGTGCATTGTGCAAGCTGGCCTATCTTTTCATCCAGCGTCATCTGCTTCATCAAGCTTGAAATGAATTTCTCCTTCTCCGTAGTTTGTGCCGAGGTAAAGGTGTTACCAAGTCCCCACAGACAAACCATCAGTATTATTATCTTTTTCATACTGCCATTCTTGTTTTGATATTTATTTTATCATAAAACAACAGTTGCCTTCAATGGTAAATCAGCTGAAGAAGGACCTGCCAGAATCTCAAAAGTCCCCTTTTCCACTACAAACCGATGTGATTCCACATCATAGTAGGCAAAGGCTTCCTCATCCAGCAATATCCGAACGCGCTTGGTTTCACCCTTCTTCAAGTAAACCTTATCGTAGCCTTTCAACTCCTTCAATGGACGCGGAACAGAACATTCCACATCCCGCACATATACCTGAGCCGCTTCCGCAGCATCCATCTTTCCGGTATTCTTGATGTCAAAGCTTACCGTAACCCGGCTTCCCCCCGTCTTCTCAACACTCAGATTACTATATTCAAAACTACTGTATGACAGTCCATACCCGAAAGGATAAAGCGGCTGCTTTCCGTTCCGGTCATATCCCCTATAACCTACGAAAACACCTTCGGCATACTGCACCCGTTTATGAGGTACATTGCGATTGTCATAATAATTACCATATACCGGATTATCTTCCCATTTTTCCTCGATGCTGACTGGTAGTTTGCCACTTGGCGAAAGCTTGCCCGTAATGATTTCGGCAAGGGCCTTTCCACCCTCCTGCCCCGGATACCATGCCATCAAAATAGCTTGTACACTCTGCCCCCAATTGCGGAAATCTATTCCACCTCCGGCATTCACCACCACAGCCACATTATCATGAAGTGAAGCCACTTTATTAATGAGATATTCCTGCCCGTATGACAATGCAAACGGACGGTCGAACCCTTCACCTTCTGTACTGCTGTTGAACCCGGCACATACAATAACATTCCTGGCATGCTTCAGTGAAGAGGCCAAACGCTCCTCATCCATCATTCCTGCCTGGAAACTGACAGTCGCCTCACCCACATTATCAAAATATTCAATACGCAACCGGTATATCTCCCCTGCACTGACCTGCATAAATGCACTGCGGGTACTGAATGAATGGTTCCCCCAATCTCCGGTAATCAGCTTATCGTTTACAAACAGACGGTATCCGTCATCGCCAGCCAGCTGGAACTTGACAGTTCCATCCTTGTCAGCCTTGTAAACTCCCGTCCAACGGGCAGAAAACTGATCTACCGGCATGCCGTCGAACGGTGCACCGTATTTCCAGGCATGGTCTATGGCAGGCTCTATGGCAGCTTGAAAGAGTTCTCCGGTAAGATTACGAGTATTATAATATTCGCCCTTAAAACCGTTTTGCGTAAAACTGCCATCCGTATAAATCTGTTGGGACATATCCTTATAAAGAATGCTGTCAGACAGCAGCTCTATCTGTCTGCCGCCCTTCAACTGAACCATACCGTCATAGAGTGACACTACCGAATAAGGGGTGACAAATCCGCTTCCTCCTCCTGTGGGAATAATATCGGCATTAGGCCCGATTACCAATGTTCTACCGTTCCGGTAAGGCAACGTACCGTTATCATTTTTCAATAAGACTACTCCTTCTCTCGCCAAGTCAAGTGCAATTTCCTTAGACTGTGCATTGTCTTTATCGATAGATTTATCTTCTCTCGGAGTATCAAGTGCTCCAAAAGCAATCAATGTCTGGAGTATATGCCGGACTTTGGCGTCAATGGTCTCTTCCTTCACGATACCATTCTCTATTGCCGGAATAAGAATTTCCCTGGTCATGAATTTACCGACGGGCATTTCCAAATCCAACCCTCCATTAGCAGCTCCCACACCGGAATATACAGATGTCCAGTCAGACATCAGGATACCTTTAAATCCCCACTGCTTGCGTAATACATCAATGTTCAGCCAGCTGTTTTCGGTGGCATGTACCCCGTTCAGCGGATTATAGCTATCCATAACCGCCCCTACTCCTGCTTCCTGCACAGCTTTTCGGAACGCGGGAAAATAAATTTCCTGCAGCGTGCGTTCATCCACATCTGAGCTGGCATGATGTCTGCTCCACTCCTGGTTATTGGCCGCAAAATGCTTCACCGTAGCCATAACTCCCTCTTCCTGCACTCCCAAGATATATTCTTTAGCAGTTTCGCCCGTCAAATAAGGGTCTTCACCAAAATACTCATAGTTTCGCCCGCATAGAGGAGAGCGGTAGATATTGACTCCAGGCCCCAACAGAATACTTACCCCACGGGCCTTTGCATCCCGGGCCAAACCATGTC